>Ga0214472_10000855_pt1 | contig 36284 bp, 48 predicted proteins | sample RVTome_6_FD_207662 | JGI IMG/M metagenome (GOLD analysis project Ga0214472, IMG submission 207662) | Soil microbial communities from uranium-contaminated site in the Upper Colorado River Basin, Wyoming, United States - RVT140D175 | ecosystem: Environmental > Terrestrial > Soil > Contaminated >...
CCGGAACTGCGGCCCGATCGGCAGCGTGCCGTGTGCGGGGCCGCCGAGCCCCAGAGCGAAGAGCGCCGTCAGCGCCAGGGCAGATCCAAGCCTGGTTCGCATGGCGCTGAACCATACGACTCTGCGGTTCGACGGTAAAGGGCTAGTCGATCTGGGCGCGCTGGAGCTTGCCCGAGTAGTCGACGTAGACCGCCTTCCACTCGGTGTAGAAGTCGAGCGCGGCTTGGCCGGCTTCCCGGTGGCCGTTGCCGGTCTGCTTCGTCCCGCCAAATGGCAGATGAACCTCGGCGCCGGTCGTCCCGGCGTTGATGTACGTGATGCCCGCGTTCAGGTCGCGGATCGCCCTGAACGCCTTGTTGATGTCGCGCGTGAAGATCGAGGAGGAGAGCCCAAACTCGATCCCGTTCGCGATCCGGATCGCCTCGTCGACGTCAGTCGCGCGGATGAGGGCAGTCGTGGGCCCGAAGATCTCCTCCTGCGCGATCCGCATGTCCGGCTCGACGTCGGCGAAGACGGTCGGCCGGTAGAAGAAGCCCTTGTCGAGCCCATTCTCCGTGGCGATCTCGCCGCCCGTGACGAGCTTCGCGCCCTCGTCCTTCCCGATCTGCGTGTACGAGTGGATCTTCTCGAGTGCCGCCTGGTTGATCACGGGCCCGACATCCGTGTCCTCGTCAAGCCCGTTTCCGAGCCGCATACCCTCGGCGCGGCCGACGAGCTTCGTTTGTAGCTCGTCGTAGACCTTCGCACCGGCGATGACCCGGCTCGCCGCGGTACAGCGCTGTCCCGACGTGCCGAAGGCGGACCAGAGGATCCCGTCGACCGCGAGGTCGATGTCGGCATCGTCCATGACGATGATCGCGTTCTTGCCACCCAGCTCGAGATGGACGTGCTTGAGCAGCGGCGCGGCGTTTGTCGCCGTCTCGATTCCGACTTCCCGCGAGCCGGTCAGCGAGATGAGCGGGACCTCGGGATGCTTCACGAGCCTCTCGCCGACCGTGGCCCCGCCTCCGTGGACGATGTTGAGCACGCCCGCCGGCAGCCCGGCCTCCTCGAAGATCTCCACGAAGCGCTCGCCGAGCATCGGCGTGTCGGTCGCGGGCTTGAAGACGACGGTGTCGCCGCACACGAGGGCCGGTGCGATCTTCCAGCTCGGGATGGCGATGGGAAAGTTCCACGGGGTGATCGCGCCGACCACGCCGACCGGCATGCGGATCGACATCTGAAACTTGTCCGGCATCTCCGAAGGCGTCGTCTGACCGAAGAGGCGTCGGCCCTCCCCCGCCATGTAGTACGTCATGTCGATCGCTTCCTGGACGTCGCCGCCGGCTTCGGCGCGCACCTTGCCCATCTCCTGCACCATCAGCTCGGTCAGCTCGTCCTTGCGGTCGATGAAGCGCTGGCCGACGCGGAAGAGGACCTCGGCGCGGCGCGGGGCAGGGACCAGCCGCCAGCGCTCGTACGCCTCCTTTGCGGCCTCGACGGCCCGGTCGACGTCCTCGACGCTCGACCTGGGGAAGACGCCGAGGACTTCGCCGGTCGCCGGGTTCCGGGTCTCGAAGGTCTCCCCGCCCGAGGCCTCGACCCACTCGCCGCCGATGTAGTTCCTGAAGGTCTTCGCCTCCGTCGTCGCCATGGACGCCATCCTAGCGACGGAGGTTTTTCGGGCCGCTAGGCGACTTCGGGCGCGTCCGTGTCGGGAAATGTCCCAGGCACGCGCGGGCGGCGGCGGTCACGCGTCTTGCGCTTCTCCTTGAATTCCCCGGGGTCCTGCCCCTGCCGCCGGTCCGGGCCGGCGCGCCGGTCGACGATGACCTCGACGTTCGGGTTGTCCTTGTAGTACTCGACGAGCCGGTCGTAGAGCTCGTCCTTTAGCTCCGGCGGGATTACGCAGTAGATCACTGCGTCGCACTATAGGGCGCCCCGAGGGCGCCGAAACCTACAGTCGGGGGATGTCCGGGGCGACCCGCCCGTCGCCTGCCAGGTGGCCGTTCCACGCTTTGAAGCGGCTTTCGAGATCCTCCAGCTCGTAGCCGCGCTCGGCGAGTCGCACGGCCTGAGCGGAGTCGAAGATGACTCGATACTGATACCAGGAGATATCCCAAGCGATCGTGATGACCACCTCGGGATTCGTGCCCGAAAGTGGGAGCAGGCTCACCCGTGCGTCTCCGAGGCTCTTGGCGATGCCGGCGATCGTGCGACGGAAGGCCGTGTCGTTGAAGCGTTCCGCGGCTTCGACCATTGCCTGCTCGGTCTCCGAAAGCCGGCGCAGCATGGGTGGGGAGACGACCGGTTCCGGCTCGTCCTGCCGGTGCTCGAGTAGCTGGCCGATCCCGCGCCAGCGACGCTTACGCCGGGACGAATCGGCTACGAGCGGCGTCGTCGGCGTTCCCTCCCGGACCCAGCCGTGCTCGTCGGCCGTGTCGGTGCAGAGCGGGCAGACGTCCAGCCACTCCTCCCCGCCCGGCGAGAAGCGAACGATCCGCTCGCCCATGAGAAGAGTCCGCTGGCAGATCGCGCAGACGCGGAAGGTGTCCTGGCGGCGGATCACGGTCATTACGAAGCCTTCGCCTCCTCCTTCTCGCGCCGCGCGTCCTCGATGAGCTTCTGCGCGATATGCGTCGGCACCTCCTCATAGCGGAGGAAGGTGAGCGAGTAGTCGCCGCGTCCGCCCGTCAGCGAGGTCAGCGAGCCCGAGTACGTCAGCACCTCGGACATGGGAATCTCAGCCTTGATCGTCGTCATTCCGCCGCGCGGCTCCATGCCCGCGAGCCGGCCGCGGCGCGAATTGAGATCGCCGTTCACCGCGCCGACGGCATCGTCCGGCACCGTGGCCTCGAGGGACATGATCGGCTCGAGCAGGACGGGGTCGGCCTTCTCGTAGGCGGCCTTGAATGCCATCGAGCCCGCGATCTTGAAGGCCATCTCCGACGAGTCGACGGAGTGGTACGACCCGTCCACGAGCAGGACGCGCACACCTTGAACGGGAGCGCCCGCGAGCTCGCCGCGGCCCATCGCCTCCTTGATCCCCTTGTCCACGGCAGGACGGAACCCTTGCGGGATGACGCCTCCCACGATCTTGTCGACGAACTCGTAGCCCTGGTGGCCCGGGATCGGCTCGAGGACGATGTGGCAGTCGCCGAACTGGCCGCGGCCACCCGTCTGCTTCTTGTAGCGGCCCTGCGCGCGCGACTCCTTCCGGATGCTCTCCAGGTACGGGACCCGCGGCTGATGAAGCTCTATGTCCACCCCGAAGCGGCGCTTGATCCGGTCGATCGCAACCTCGACGTGCATCTGGGACATCCCGGCGAGCAGCTGCTCACCCGTCTGCTCGTCTCGACGGAGCACGAGGGTCGGGTCTTCCTCGGCCAGCCGCCGCAAGGCGGAAGCCGCCTTCTCCTCGTCGCCCTTCGTCTTCGGGGAGACGGCGAACGACATGACGGGCTGCGGGAACTGGAGGGCGGGAACGGCGACGGGCTTGTCGGAGGCCAGCAGGAGGTCACCCGTCATCGTCTCCTTGAGCTTCGACACCGCGCCGATGTCGCCCGCGACGAACCTCTCCGTCTGCTCGTGATCCTTGCCCTGGAGGACGAGCAGCTGCCCCACACGCTCCTTGCCGTGGTTGCGCACGTTTACGACGTTCGAGTCGGAAGCGAGGTCGCCCGCGAGGACTCGGAAGACGTTGATGCGCCCGGCGAACGGATCCGCAATCGTCTTGAACACGAACGCAGCAGTCCCGTCGGCCTCGACACCGAGGTCGAGAGGCTTCTTCGCCGGCGAGGGCACGGCCTCGACGAGCAGGTCGAGCACGGCTGTCGTCCCGAGATTCTTCGTTGCCACACCGCACGCGACCGGGAAGACCTCGCCGCGGACGACGGCGTCCTTCAGCGCACTCGCGAGCTCGTCCCCGGAGACCTCTCCCTCCTCGAGGTAGCGCTCCATGAGAGCCTCGTCCGTCTCGACGATCGCGTCGACGAGCTTCTCCCGGTATTCGGCGGCCTGGTCGGCGACATCCGCCGGGATGTCGACGGGCTGGCCCTCGCGCTCGCCCTCCGGAGACATGTACGCGTGCATGTGCAGCAGGTCGACGACGCCCTTCAGCTCGTGCTCCTGTCCGATCGGGATCTGAATCGCGAAGCAGCTCGCGGAGAGCTGCTCACGGATCTGCTCGAGCGTCCGGATGAAGTCGGCGCGCTCCCGGTCGAGCATGTTGACGAAGAGGAGGCGCGAAAGCCCTAGGCCCTCACAGCGCTCCCAGAGCCTGGTCGTTTGCACCTCCACGCCGGCCACGCCGTTCAGGACGAGGAGCGCGCCCTCGACGATCCGGAGCGCCGCGATCGTGTCCGCCTGGAAGCCGGGGTCGCCGGGCGTGTCGATGAGGTTGCTCTTCCGGTCTTGCCATTCGAGGTGGCAGAGCGAAGCGGAGAGCGACATCTGCCGCTTCTGCTCGTCCTCGTCCCAGTCGGAGACGGTCGTCCCGGCCTCGACGGTCCCCAGTCGGTTCGTCGCCCCGGCCTGGAAGAGAAGAGCCTCGACGAGGGATGTCTTGCCGGTGCCGCGGTGGCCGACGACCGCGACGTTGCGGATCTTGCTCGGGTCCGTAACGGGCACGGACGGCGAGTCTATCGAGTACGAGTGAGAGTTCCTTTCATGATGGGATTCGACGCCGGGGCGCGATGGGCGGTGCGAGGCAAGGACGCAAGGAGCGCCCGTATCGAATGAGATACGGGCGCGACCGAGCGCGCCGCCCAGCGCGATTTCGGCGGCACAGTTCCCATTGTGGAAGGAGCTCTTTCAGCCTTCCGACCCTTACTCGGAGGGCGTTCGGGTCATGGTCTGCGACAGCCTCGCCTTGAGCCGGAGTATGGCCTTGGTGTGCAGCTGCGAGACTCGCGACTCGGTCACTCCGAGCACCTCGCCGATCTCCCGTAGGGTCAGCTCCTCGTAGTAGTAGAGCGTGACCACGAGCTTCTCGCGCTCGGGGAGGCGGGCGATCGACTCACCGAGCGCCTCGCGAATCTCGGTATGCGCCATGGCCGACTGCGGCTCGGCCGCCTGCGGGTCCTCGATCGTGTCGATGAGAGCGACCGCGTCCCCGCTGGAACCCGGTGCCGACCACAGCTCGTCCAATGCGGCTATGGAGGAACGAGAAATCTCGAGCAGGGAGTCGTGAAACTCCTCCTCGGTGATGCTCAGGGCCGCCGCGATCTCCTCGTCGGTCGGAGCGCGCGTGAGCTTTGCCTCGAGGGCGCCGATAGCCCGCTCGATGTCCCGCGCGCGGGCGCGCACGGAGCGTGGCACCCAGTCCATCGAGCGGAGCTCGTCGATGATCGAGCCCTTGATACGGGCGATCGCGTAGGTCTCGAACTTGATGTCCCGGTCGGGGTCGAAGCGCTCGATCGCGCCGATGAGGCCGAGGAGGCCGTAGGAGACGAGATCCCCCTCGTCCACGTGAGCGGGAAGACCGCTGCCCAGCCGGCCGGCGACGTATTTGACGAGCGGCGCGTAGGTGAGGATGAGGCGATCGCGCAGAAGCTGGTCGCGGGTGCGCTTGTACTCCTGCCAGAGAGCCTGCGTGTCGTCGCCCTTCTGCGCCATGCTCCGCGCAGAGGATACGGCCCCTAGCGGAGCGTCCGGTAGGCCAGCTCCCCCATCCAGACCGCGAGAGCTCCCGCTGCGGCGGCGACCACCCAGGCGCGCCCTCCCTCCCGCGCGGCGAGAAAGCCGATCGTGCCGAAGGTCACGGTCAGGAGCACGAAGAGGACACCGAGGAAGCGCCGTTGCACGCCGATATCATGGTTGCTGCCGAGGGCCGTAGCTCAACTGGCAGAGCACCGGTCTCCAAAACCGGGGGTTGCAGGTTCGAGTCCTGCCGGCCCTGTCCCTCATCAATAGTCGGAAGCCCGCATTCCAGCGGGTTTTCTTTCTTTCTTTCCTACACGGGCGTCGTCGGGTCCCGGCCGTTGAAGGGGGCTGAAATCCGGTTCTGACTGTGGCGCGACTGTGGCGCCGCCGTCCGATGACCTCGTTAGCGTGGCCGTCGTGAGCCCCGGAATCCGCGTTCGCCACGGCAAGCTCTGCCCTTCCCGGTCCGGCGGCGCGTGCCGATGCCGTCCGACTTACCAAGCGAGCGTCTGGAGCGCCCGCGAGGGCAAGCGACTGTTCAAGACCTTCGCCACTCTCGCCGAGGCCAAGGCCTGGCGCACGGAGGCTCAGGTGGCGCTGCGCAGAGGGACGATACGGGCGGGCTCGTCGAGGACGCTTCGCGCGGCGGCGGAGGCATGGCTCGAAGGCGTGAAGAGCGGCGCAATCCGCAACCGGAGCGGCCACCGGTACAAGCCCTCTGCGATCCGCGGCTACGAGACGGCGCTGGTGACGCGGGTCCTCCCTGAGCTCGGCGGCCTGCGTTTCTCCGAGGTTCGCCGCGTCGACCTCCAGGACTTCGCCGACCGCCTGTGCGCCGATGGGCTCGATCCGAGCACCGTGCGGAACACGCTGATGCCCCTACGAGCGATCTTCCGGCGCGCTGTGGCCCGCGGCGAGGTCGCCGTGAACCCGACGTCGGGGCTCGAGCTCCCAGCCATGGAGGGCGTCCGGGACCGCATCGCCTCGCCGACAGAGGCCGCCGAGCTCCTCGCTGCTCTGCCCGAGCGCGACCGGGCGATCTGGGCGACGGCCATGTACGCCGGCCTTCGCCGCGGCGAGCTGCTCGCGCTTCGCTGGGAGGACGTCGACCTGGCCGCCGGGGTGATCCACGTCGAGCGCTCCTGGGATGCGAAGGAAGGCGTCGTTGGTCCCAAGAGCCGCGCGGGATGGCGGACCGTTCCGATCCCGGCGGTGCTACGGGACTACCTCGTCGAGCACAAGCTGCGCTCGGGCCGTCACGTCGGCCTCGTGTTCGGGACGAGCTACGCCCAGCCGTTCACCCCGTCGAACGTCCGCAAACGGGCGAATGCAGCCTGGGCTCGCGCGGGCCTCGAGCCGATCGGCCTTCACGAGTGCCGCCATACCTTCGCCTCGCTCATGATCGCAGCGGGCGTCAATGCGAAGTCCCTCAGCGCCTACATGGGTCACTCGTCGGTGACGATCACCCTCGACCGCTACGGCCACCTGATGCCGGGGAACGAGACCGAGGCGGCAAGCCTCCTCGACGGCTACCTCGCTCGCGCCGTTGCGTCGGCCGCCGCTCCGGCGTGAATGAGCTTCCTACCCCAGTCCCACTCGGACTGCCGCGGGATGCTGTCGTGGCCGTCCCCGCCGATGGCCTGACGCTCTACCGGCTCGTTCGGAGCGACCCGCCAACGCTTCGGGACTTCCTCCCTCCCTCGCCCGAGCTCGCCGCGCAGCGCCACTGGCCCGAGTTGCTTCGCGCCGGGCTGAGTCATTTCCTCCGGCCGGAGCAAGCGGAGCGCGTCCGCCGTCAGCGCGTCTCGCGCATCGCCAGAGTCGACCTGGAACGAGGCCAAGGCATCTACGTCGCTCGAACCGGACGCACGCCGGGCCACGTGACGGTCTGGGCGCCACCGGCGGTCCTGCTCGAGGCCGCCCGCGTTGTCGGCTGACCCGGCCTTCGCCTACCATGAGTGGCATGACGGTGTTCTCGCTTTTCTCCGGCGCCGACCTGCTCGGCGAGTTCGACACGCGCGGGGAAGCGGAGCGCGCTCTCGATGAGGCGGTCGCGGCCGATCCTCCCGCAGCCGACGAGCTGGCCGTGATCGAGTTCGACGAAAATGGTGAGCGCGTCGGGGAGCCGATTACCCGGGCCGCGGCCTAACTCGGGTTGGGCCGAACCCGGAAGCTCCGGCTGACGATCCTGTTCGACGAGCCCGACGAGGAAGGGTGGATCGCCGTACGCGTCCACCAAGTTCCGGGCGCGGTCAGCCAAGGCCGAACACGCGAAGAGGCGCGCGAGAACGTCATCGACGCACTCCGCCTCATGCTCGCGCCGGACGCGGTCGATGAGGACGCCGACTGGAGCGAGCCGCTCGACCTCCTCTTGCAAAGCTGAATCAGGGCTTTCCGAGCGTTTCGGTCTGGTTCCGTCGGCTTCGCGGAAACGGACTATCCATGCGGGTTTGGGACCCCTCCGCGCTGCGAGAGTGAGAAGCGACCCAAAGGGCGTTTGCGACCGTTTCCTTAGCAGAACGTTAGCCGCGAGCCGACAAGGACCGTCCTCACCGACGATGACAGTGAGCGCAGGAATGTCTCCGGTTGGTCGGAGCGGGGGTCTCAGTCGTACCAGGCGACGGGCCAGACGGAGCCTGACAGCGTCGGCGGGAAGCGTGCAGCGCCGGGCAGGGCAGCTTGTCCGACAAGGATCGAAGCGAGCTGCTCCAGGGTTCCGGGTTCGACCATTTCAGGAGGGCAAAAGGCGAGTTGCTCGGCTGCGGCCGCAAGCGCTTGCTCGGGGGCGCCCGGAGGCGCCGTGATCGCGAGGGTGGCGAGGCTTGGCTCCGCGGCAACAAGGACGGCACCGAACCGCTCTTCCCACGAACGGATGACCGCTGAGATCTCGGCTCCATCGACCTCGACCGCGAGGCCGCCGATCAGGGCGACGCAATCGGCCGGCCTATTGCAGGGCACGATCATCAGACGCGCCGCGACGCTGAGCACTTCTGCCAGCTGGAATGGGTCGCGAGCCGCGGCGGGATCGACCAGCGAACCTGCGGCGAGGCCGGGAAAGCGTGGGCCGACGGGCTCAACCAAGCCGGCTGGGTGCGCGGCGAGCCGATCCCATCCGCGGCGCAATACCGCCTCGACGTCGATGGCGTCGACTCGGTCCGGTTCGATCGGCTGGTCGAGGTACGCCGCCGGATCTTCGTCCCAGGGCCACAGAAGCGGCCAGAGCCCAGTCTCTGCGAACGCCCGCGCGATCGTGGCGGCCGCGTCCCCGGCGGCCTCGAGCGGCTCGTCGCTGATCCAGTACGACGGGATCGAGTCTGGCGCGCGGCGGCCCGGCGGCAGGCGCACTCCGGCAATTGTCGGGCGACGGGCGCTGGGGACGCCCCCACTGCGCTTCGCGAAGAATGGGATCGGGCTCGCTGGCGGCTCTGCAGTCCGGCGAGGTCGGCGTGGCGTAACGCGCCGGTAGAACGGCAGCTCGCGCATGGTGGCGTGGCCGCCGGCGAGCATCTGCTCGTAGCGGGCGTGGCGCTCTTCGTCGGTCCGCGTCTCGTTGGTCGCCAGAGCCTGCCGCCAGTAGTCGCGCTGCTCGCGAGGGAGCCGGTAGACGAGCTCGACCCCTTCGGTGACCCAGCGCAGCCGAACCGTCTCCTGTTCTGCGAGTGCGGCGAACAGTCGACCCTCCTCGCTCTTCGGCGCCAGGTCTATGTAGCGGTGACCCGAGAGGGCGCCGGTGATATCACCCGGGACGCTCACTCGCAGCCGGACCACGTCCCAGGGTGCGCCACGCCGGGGTGCCACGACGGTCGCCTCGAACAACGAGTCGGGGAGGGAGCGCTCGCGCGAACTTTCCTCGCCGAGGACGAACGCTTCTGCCGCCCCGAGCCACCTCGCTTCGAAGTCAGGGTTCCGATGGGCGAAGCCCTTGTGGACTTCCCTAAGGGCGAGGTCGACTCGCTGCGGCGACGTCACGTCGATTCGAACGCCGGCCACGTCCTCGACAAGCTCGATCGTCAGTCGCCGCGCCACGTCTCGTTCTTCGTCCATAACCTAACCAAGCCTTCCGTGCACGGTCCGCTAAGCCCTCGGCTTTCCAAGCACGTGCGGCCGGCGAGATGCCTAGCGACGCCTCGAACCCTGCGCTGGAGGCGTCCAAGCCCCAGCGTGTGTGCGAGCCTCTATACGCCTGAGTAACAGGCGAGACGCAGATGCATCCTTCGATGCTCATTGCCAGCTGAGGCATCGACGAAGGCCGCGACCACGCGTCCGGTGCACCGACGGAGTGTCTGACGTTCTACCGCGGTGCGCCGAGCGGAGAGTGTGCGCGTACAGCGCATTGGTCGAGGCCCGCCGCTTCGACGCCGATGATGTGGGAGATGCCGCTCTTCCCGTACGGACGGTTCGTCATCGATGCGCCCGCGGCTCCTGACGAGGTACGGGACCGACTGCGGACGGCCGTCACGCCTCGCAACCGGTCGGCGCTCGGTAACCCGGAAGCGCCGTTCACGGGCACGGTCGACACCAACTCGTTCGAGTTGCGTCCAGTTCTCGGCTATCGCAACTCGTTCGCGCCGATCGCGCGCGGCTCGTTCGCCTCCGGCGTAGCAGGGACGCGCATCGAGGGTCGTCTGCGGATGCTCTGGCCGGTGGCGATCTTCATGGCCATCTGGCTCGCTGGGGCAGCAGCCTTCCTCGTCGTCGCCCTCGTGGTCGCGTTCCGCGATCCCTCTCGGTGGTGGGTCCCGCTCGTCGCCGTCGCCTTCTTCGCCTTCGGCTACGGCCTCATGGCGCTCTCGTTCCTGTTCGAGGCGCGACGGATGCGGAGCGATCTCGAGCGACTGCTGGTCTCGGGGGTTCCCGCGACTGACCTCCGGCGCAGCGATTGGTCATGGCTGTCTGACCTTCGCCTTCGCGGCGCCGAGCCGCCTGAGCGCCGTTTCAACCGCGTCTTTCTCGGGATCTACTTCCTCGCGGCAGCGCTGACACTTTTCGCCTGGGAGCGCACGGTGACGGCCTGCTCAAAGGACCAGTACCAGCGGCCGGATGAGTTCTCATGTCCGAGCGACTCTCGCATCGCCTTGACGTGGGCCTTGGGTGCCATCCTCATCGCCACCGGCTTCGCCTCTCGCTTTGCGCTGCGTCGACGGATTCGCCGCGCGTACATTCCGCTCGTAGTCGTCGTGGTCGCCGTCGGCGCCGTCGCGGCCTGGTTGATCACACACCATCCGCGCTGGGGCGTGCCCCGCTAAAGCCGCCTAAGCGGCCTCTCTTGCTCGGCCGCCTTCCCGCCCACTAGCGATCCAGCTCGCCGACGAGCGGAACAACTCGGCCGCTGCCGGCGACCGTTCCGATCGGGCGACCTGAGCGGTCAGCATCGATGATGCATATGTGCCCTCGCCTGCTATCGAGGTCTCTCGCCTTCCTTCAACGACGGTGGCTTCGAGGCCGGCTTGCATGGCGGCGGCCACGCGCTACGGTCAGCCCAGATGCTCAGCCTCTCGTCGAGACTCGGTAGGACGGTTCTCGCTCTCGGGGTCGCATTCGCTGTGACTGCGGGGATCGCCGGTGCCTTGGGTGGAGGAGACGCGGCTGCTATCGCTCTCTTGATTGTTTTCGCTGTCGGTCTCGGCGTGGCGACGGCCATCGCCGTCCATGGCACGAAGCCGACGTACTCCCGGGAAGAAGCAGCTGCGGAACTTGGCGTCTCAGTCGAGCGAGTCGACTTCCTCGTCGCAGACGGCCTCCTCGATCTCCAGCGAAATCCGGATGGTTCCTCGGGCATCACTCGCGAGTCGGTCGAGCGCGAGCGCCGCTACAGGGCCGTAGCTCCGTGGTGGCGCCGACTCCTTCGGCTCGTACGACGCGTCGCCTGGTGGATGCCCCCGTAGCCGACCGCATTACGGGCGCGTCCTCTCGAATGCCGGCGCACTGTGGCGCCGACTGTGGCCCGGCCGCCGAAGCGGCATGAATAAGCCAAAAACCGCCCGTCTCCAAAACCGGGGGTTGCAGGTTCGAGTCCTGCCGGCCCTGTGCCGCTTGGCGAGCCGCCTTGCCGCTATCCATGCGCCACTCTGGCGCCTCGACGCGCTTCTTGCGCCTCCGCTGGAATCCGCTCGATCCGCCTCGCCGGGGGAGCTGTGGATCCCGAGCCGGTGCAGCCTCGAGCGCGGCCAGCTACATGCCGCGAGCCCGCATCATCGGAGCGGGCCGGACGAAGGCCTTGAAGCTCGGAGCCGTACCGTTCGCGGGTCGCGCCGGGCGCGCAGTCGCCGGAGCGCACGATGTCTTCAAGCCTGCGACCCATGCCTGGGGCACCTCACCCGGGTACGGGAAGTCGACGCCGGACGTGAGGAACTCGCCCGTTCCGTCGTTCGGGTCGTAGACGTAGCCGAAGGTCCCTCCAGGGTCGCCGTAAGACGTGAGCGGCACCGCCGCGGCGATACAGCTCGTCACACCCTCCACTGCTGGCATGCGGGCGAGCAGGTTCGCGTTCACCCGCTCGGCGGCAAAGAGCCGCGACGAGAGGTTCGTCGTCAGCGCTTGCAGCGTCCGCACCTTCCGCTCGAGCTTCTTCACCCGCTGCTGGAGCGTTGCTCCTTCCGCGGCCGGCGCGAGCGTCACGACCAGCGCCGCCACCGTTCCCAGAATCGAAAGCCTCGTCCTCATTCCCCTCTCCCTTCCTCGAACCCGGAATCTACTCTTGTCAACAACCCGGTTCAAGGGTGTGAGCGCACGGACGCAATTCGAAACATCCGCTCGGTGGCTTAGCTTCCTTTCATGGTCGCTTGGTTCGCGCTCGCGGTGTCTCTTCTTACGCTTGCGGTGCTCCTGTGGGACAAGTTCCTTCGGCGGGCAAAGTGGGACGTGCAGGGCGACTGGATCCTGACCTCCAGCGAGCCGACGCTTCGGTTTGTGGTCCTCAACGTCGGCTACCGCAAAGGAACCATCCGCGACATCCGGCTAAAGGCGCACGACATGCCAGAGGGACGAGGATGGACTCCCTACGGGAGAGTGATGAGCAAGCTGCCGATCGCCTTGGACGCAGACGAGGCTTCAGACGCCTTTCTCCTTCAACTGCGGTCTGGGCCACCAGATGTCTTCGAGACCGCCTTAGCTTCCGGCCAAATTGACACCGTCGAGATCGAAGATGCGCGCGGCACGATCAGCATTTTCTCTCTGCCCGACTTGCACTCGGCCAAGCACAACGCCATGACCAGCGCGGGCCCTGATCTCGCCAGGACCATCCCGTAGAGCCCTTTCTCGCGGACAGGCGTGCTGGACCCCGACACTGGAGTAGAGGCAGCACGCGTAGGTAGGGACCGGCGCGAGCACCGGCGCGAGCGGCCGTTAGCCCGCTTGAACAATCCGAAAGCCAACGATTTCGCCTACGACGAAGCGAACTCGCGGCTGACGACGCCCGCGAAGTCGAGCCAGTCGTTCTGCCGCGGCCGGAGCTCGAGCCAGCGCTCGATTCCATGCAGGATGAGGCCGAACTCGCTCTGCCCGATGCCGTAGACGAGGATGACGCCTGTGTGTGAGCGGCCTCCAGAGGCCCACTCCCGCAGGATCTCAGGGAAGTCGGCGACGTTATGGGTGACGAGAATGCGCCCGTCGCCGGCCGCCAACGCGAGGACGTCTTCATCATCGAACCCCTCGAGCTCAGGCTCCTGATCGAGCGGCCGGACGTCGTGGCCCTTGTCGCTCAGCGGTCCGCCGACGCTCGGCCCGGAGACGTGGGCGTCGAGCAGGAGACGCACCGGGGCCTATTCGGCGAGTTCCAGGAATGGATAGAGCGCGCGAAGCTCCGCGGGCGGGCGCCTGTTCGCCTCGAGGAGCTCCTCGATTTCCCCAGGGAAGCGCTCGGCGTAGGCTCGGGCAAGCCTGAGATGGCGGTCGCTCACGAGAGGGTGGCTGCCACGGAGCTTCTCGGCGTCGCCGTCGTATGAGCGAAGGAGTTCGACGAGCTCCCACACGTCGAGGCCGCTTCCGATCACCCAGGCGCGGCGCGGCCGGCCCCGGTAGCCGATTCCGGGGAAGAGCCGCATCTTGGCGGCCTCCTCCGCCAACTCCTCCACGACCGCGCTGCGAGAACGGCCGGCGCGCCGAGCTTCCTCGGTGACGAGCACGTTCGCTGCCGGCCCGAGCCGCACGGAGAAGGGCTGGGTCTTTGGAATCCTTTCTCTACTCATAACTACACTGTAATAAGTGTAGCTGGGAACACCGCGCCTCGCTATGGAAGCCCGGCGAGCGTGTCGAACACCGGCTTGCGCGTCCAATCGGTGCGGAGGGTGCCGATGTAGGACCAGCGGTCGGTGCCGCCGCTGTCCTGCGGGTTGAACCAGATGGAGTGCGAGACGTAGGGGAGCGTGGCGAGGAAGCCGTCTTGGAGCTCGGCCAGGTCGGCCTGTCGCTCCTCCGTGTAGCTGCACGTAGAGCTCGGGAAGCCCCACTCCGTGTTCCAGATCATCCGGTCGGAGTGGCCATTTTCGATCATCAGGCCACGAATTCGCCGAAGCTGCCTGATGACAGGACGCTGCTCGTTCATCGCGGGGTTGTTGCCGTCGCAGTAGTCGTTCAGCAGGTAGGTGTGGTAGGCGAGGAAGTCGACGCCGCAGGCGGCGATCCCGACCTCGTACGCGCGCTTGAGATACCGGGAGGCCTGCCAGTTGATGCCTTGCGCAGTGATCGGCCCAAGGCCGCCGAGGCCCACGAGGGCGTTCCGATCGGCTTGGCGGATTCTCCTCGCGGCGCGACAGTAGATCTCCTTGTAAGCGCTCGGAGAGAGGCGCCGGGAGGTCCAGTGCTGCTGGGCGAGCCAGAATTCCCTGATATTCGGCTCGTTCCAGATGTGGTAGGCGACCGCGTAGTGGGCGTAGCGGCGCGTGAGCTGGAAGATGAACGTCTCCCACGCCCGCAGGTCATCCGGGTAGGGGAACGGATGCCAAAGGCTGTCCTCCTCGGTACGCCGATCCGTTCCGCGCGCCCAGTTAGGCGAGCCGGTCGGTGCGATCAGGAGCGGGATCCCTCGGGTCGCCGCACTCCGGACGACCGCGTCGTATTTGCCCCAGAGCCACTCATCAGGTCCATTCGGCTGGACGTCGGCCCAGTAGACCAGCAGCCTGTGAATTTCGGAGTTGGCCTCCACAAGCTCGTCCATCACCCGGTTGACGCCCCAAAGGGACAAATCGACCTGCTGACGGGTGTTGAACCCCCGGATCAAATGGTGGCTTTCGGCGGGCGGCTCGGCAAGGGAGGCCTCGTAGTCGAGGGTGTCCCCCGAATTCGCCGCGACCCACTCGGTGTCCGCCTGCGCCAACGCGAGTAGGCGAGTGGCGTCTTCCGCCATCCCGGCGCGAGCGAGCGACGGGAGCGCGAGCACCGCGCCGACGACGACCAGTAGGAGAACTCTCTGCATTAGACCCGTCACGGGCACCCCCGGAGGCGGCTCAGCATAGCGTTGAGCCACCCGTTCGAGGGAGAGAACAGTTGTCCGCGCCCACCTACGCTGAGACTGGCGTAAAAACGGCCAAATCTCCCGTGCCCAGGGACATCCCCCACCCCCTCGATCTCCGGACCCGCGTCGCGGCGTTCTGGCACTCGTTCGGCCATGACCTGGCCGTCTCGGCTGCCGCGTGCGGGGTCATCGCCCTGCTCCTGCTGGGAACTGCGCCCCCCTCCTTCGCTCAAGGGTTCATCGGACTGCTCGTGCCGGCTTACGAGGAGGTCGCGGTCGAAGAGTCGCTCGCCGAAGATCAGATCAAGCGTGTCGCCCTCTCCGACGGCGCCGAACCCGCCACGGTGGCCCGGGTCACGCAGTCGGCAGCGCCCGCGACCCGCTCCAGCTCGCCCGCGTCCGGCAGCGGGACGAAGACGAGTTCGGACAGCAAGTCCGGCGGGAGTGGCAGCGGAAGCGGCGGGGGATCCGGATCCAGCTCGCAATCGAGCTCCCAGTCGGGCGGCGGCACCGCCACCGTACGCAACACGTATACCCCGAGCGCGCCGAACTCAGGTTTGGCCGCCCCGGCGCCCGCACCAGCACCAGCACCCGCGCCGGCTCCTGCTCCCGCACCTGACGGCAGCGGCGCCGCGGACCACTGCAGCAACGGGCACGGGAACGACGCCAGCAACAGCAAATCCTGCAAGTAGCCCCGTTAGGGGTCGGCCGCCCTCGGGTATTCCGAGGCAAACGACCAAGGGGTGAGGCATGAAGCTCTTCCGACTCGCGGCCCTGGGGGCCGCGCTTGCGTCTTTCTTCGATCCGCTAAACGGCCGCCGCCGCCGCAACGTGACCCGCGATCGGTTCGTGGCCTTCTTCCGCCGCGGGGCTCGAAAGACCGAGCGGGCCGGCCGAGCCGTGGCCGCGGAGGCCCACGGTCTCGAGCAGAAGGCGACACATCTTCGCGAAGAGCAGAAAGACTTTGACGACGTCACGCTCACGCGGAAGGTGGAGACCGAGCTCTTCCGGCCGGCAGACGCCCCCAAAGGATCGGTGAACGTGAACGTCGAGGGTGGCGTCGTTCACCTCCGCGGCGAGGTCGAGCAGCCGAACATGATCGAAGACCTCGAAAAGCGGGCGAAAAAGATCCAGGGCGTCCGCGGAGTCGAGAACCTGCTCCATCCGCCGAAAACGGCGGCCCCGACGAAGAGCTCGTAGGCGCGAACGAGCGGGGCGGCCCGAAGGCCGCCCCGCTTCAACCTCTAGGGCTTTCTCGCTAGCGCGAGATCTGCTCGACGACCTGGCCGGTCTCCCGGTCGGCGCCCTGCAGCGCAATGTCGCGTTGCGCGACGATGCCGACGAGCTTGTCGCCCTCGACGATCGGAAGGCGGCGAACCTGCTTCTCGGCCATGAGCTCGAGCGCGCGGTCGAGATCGTCGTCCGGCGAGACCGTGACGAGGTCGCGAGAAGCGATGTCCCCGACGGTGGTCGACTGGGCGTTGCGCCCCTCCGCGACCACGCGGAGGACAATGTCGCGGTCGGTCACGACGCCGGCGAGCCGGTCCCCTTCGACGATCGGGATCGAGCCGACGTCTTCCTGCGCCATCACCTTCGCCGCGTCGACGACGCAAGCCTGCGGCTCGCACGTCGTCGGATTGGAGGTCATTACGTCTTTGATCTGGGTCATTTCCCCTCCTCCCTAGCGTCCTACCTTCGATCGACGAACGGGAAGCGTCCGAATCGGGCCTTCTCTCGGCCCTCGCGGCCCCGCCTCGCGAGGGACCGCATCGTTGCGCCGATGCCCCCCGCGAGCACGAAGCCCAGCGCGCCGGCGCCCGCCGCCGCGATCGGCAGCTTCCCCCGCAGCCGGGCGCTTATGTTCGTCACCTCGCCGAGCCCTGCGCGGAGCTCGTCCACGGCGCCGGCCAGCTGCTCGCGCTCGGCGGCGATCTCGCGGCGGATGTCGGACGGGTTCCGAGAGTTAGTGCGCGCCATTTCTCAGAGCCTCCTGCGTGCGCTTCGCCTCTTCGAGAGCTTGCTTCGGTACCGGCGGCGTGCCGCGCTTGAGCGTCTTGAGGCCGATGAGGGCGAGGAGGGCGGCAAGCACGAGTAGGCCGGCGAAGACGAGCAGCAGGGCAAGCCAGGCATCGAGGACGATCGCGAGGGCCACGGCCGCCGCAGCCAGGCCGAAGCCGAGCGCGAAGAGGGCGATGACCCCTGCGGTGATGGTAAGCGCAGCTCCCAATCCGAGCGCTGCCACCTTGCTCTTCAGCTCGAGGCTGGCCAACTCGACCTCGAGTCGCGCAAGCGCGCTCGCATGTTCGGCGACCTGCTTTGCGGCGGCGCCCACGCCTGGGCTCTCAGTCTCGCGGGTAGGCATGACTCCTCCAGTCGACGATCTTGGCAAGCGCGATCCCTGCCGCGAGCGCGAGCCCGACGACCAGAACCGGGTTAGCCCCGCCCCGGCGTCTCGGGCGCGGCGAGACGGTCTTCTCCGGCTCCTGATCGGTCGGGGCCTTCCCTTTTGCGCGCGCCACCATGAGGCTCGGCTTGAGCTTCCGGAGGAAAGCAGCGTCCTCGGCGGGCGGCTGAGAGAGACGCGAGCGGAAGCCGCCCGTCCGCGCGGCCTGGTTCGCCAAGCGCTGGAGGCGCGTCGCCCCCTTCTCGACAAGCGCGTCGCCCTTGGTCATCTCTTCGCCGGCGGCGCTTCGCCCGTCGCGATGCGCCAGATTCGGGACGCGAGCCTTCGTGCGCCCATGGTCGCCGCGGCTCCGATCCCCGCGTAAAGACCGGTCCATAGCAGCTTGCGCAGCACGACCTTTAGCTAACCCAAGCGCGCCACCTCGAAACCCGAGAGGCGGCGGTACCATGGGCCGAAGCGCCCTCTTAGCTCAGTTGGTAGAGCACCTCCATGGTAAGGAGGGGGTCGGCGGTTCGAGTCCGCCAGAGGGCTTCGAGTTTTCTCCTGCTTAGCGCATGCTTCCGTTGTCTCGTCTGGCGGCGTCCGCGAGGGTCGGCGTCCACGCAGCGTCCACCAGCGTCCACCGTGGACGTTGTCCCGCGCTCAGCTCGTCTAGCAGGCGGATCGCATGCTCGCGTCCGTCGCGCGCGAGGTGACCGTAATGGCGGTCGATCATGGTGAGGCTGGCGCCCATGTAGCGGGAGAGGTCGAAGGTCGAGATGCCGGCACGGAGCGCGAAGGTCGCGACCGTGTGTCGGAGATCGTAGACCCTGCGCACTGGCTCGATCCCAGCAGCGAGTTGCGCGGGCTTCCACTCGCGGTTACGGAAGTTGTGCAGGTCGAGGTAGCCGCCCCGCTCGGCCGGAAAGAGGAGCGGGCTGTGCCGACTCGACCGCTGGCGGTCAATCGCATCGAGCGCGAACGCTTGCAACGGCACCGCTCGCCGGCTCCCCTCAGTCTTGGTGCACTTCAACCGACCCTTCGTGAACGAGCGGCGGACATAGACGACGCGCGCCTCGCGATCGACGTCGCGCCTTTCCAACGCGAGCCATTCGGCTGGGCGAAGCCCGGTCGCAGCCGCGAAGATCACCATCGGCGCATAGCGGGACGTGAGATTCGCGGCGACGGCCTCGAGTTCGGCCCATGACTCGAATGGGCGCTGCTCCCTGCGCCGCGGCGGCGGGTTGTCCACGCCGTGCTTCGCCGGGTTGACGTCGATCATCCCCCAGAGCACCGCCCGAGCCAGCACCTGCCGCAGCGCCTGCGTGGCGTCGAACCGGTAGCCCCGCGAGAGTGCGATCCGCCAGGCCGCGATCTCCTGCGACCGCAGCTCGCCGACCGGTCGATCGCCGAAGACGGCGACCGCCTTCCCCAGCAGCCAGCCCAGCTTCTCGAGCGTCACCGGCTCGACGTCGTGCTGCTCGAGGTACGCCTCCACCAGTTCCGAGAGGGTCAGCGATCTCGAGACGCGCTGCACCCGTCGCAGCCGCTCCAGCTCCCGCTCCAACACCTCCGCCGCATCCCGCTCCGAAGCAAACCCGCCACGTTGCATTCGCTTCGAGTCCCGGCCGCCCGCCCGGTACCGGTACGCCCACAGCGGCTCGCCGTCCCGACCCGTTCTCTTCAGCAGGATCAGCTGTCCCTGTTGCGACATCACCAATCACCCCTTTTCTGGCCGGAAGTACTGAGTGATCGTGATGCTGGCTGCCCGCCCGCGGGAGCACGGAGATCGACTGAGGTCGCGGGGTGGGACCGCTTCGGCTTTACACCTGCTTCGACATGCAAGCGATTGCTTGCCTATGATCGGGCCGTGGGCGACATCTTCAAAGCGCTCGCCGACGACACGCGACGGAAGATCCTCGACGAGCTCAGCGAGCGAGACGGCCAGACGCTGTTCGAGATCTGCTCCCGCCTGACGATGAAGCACCGGCTCGGCTCCTCACGGCAAGCGATCTCGCAGCACCTGGGCGCGCTCGAAGCTGCAGGCCTCGTCGAGAGCCGGCGAGACGGCCGCTACAAGCTCCACTACCTCGACACCCGGCCACTCGAGCAGATCGTCGATCGGTGGCTGCGCACCAAGAAGGAGGAGACGACATGAAGATCACCGTCACCAGCGTCCTCGTGGACGACCAAGAGAAGGCGCTCCGCTTCTACACCAACATGCTCGGTTTCGTGAAGAAGACCGACGTCCCATTGGGCGAGGCCCGCTGGCTAACCGTCGTCTCGCCCGACCAGCCAGACGGCCCCGAGCTGCTGCTCGAGCCCGACGGACATCCCGCGGCGAGACCGTTCAAGGAGGCCCTCGTCGAAGACGGCATTCCCTTCACGTCGTTCGCCGTCGACGACGTCCACGCCGAGGCCGAGCGGCTTCGCCGTCTCGGCGTCCGGTTCACGCAGGAGCCGCTCGAGACGGAGAACGTCACGACCGCCGTCTTCGACGACACCTGCGGCAACCTCATCCAGATCGCAAGCCAAACGTAAGAGCCGGCAGCTTCGGGCGCTCGCGCCGCTCAGCCTGGCGTGGCCGGTCGCGCCTTGCCCGAACTAGTTGATGGCCTCGAGGGTTCGGACGCCGGGCCTGGGTAGGCTCGGGTCGTGGAGCCGATCTTTTTCGAGTCGCCCGGCGAGTGGCGAGCCTGGCTGGAGGCCAACCACGAGACCGCCTCCGAGGTCTGGCTGGGCATGTGGAAGGCGCGGACGGGAAGGCCCACGGTCACGTGGGCGCAAGCCGTGCGCGAGGCGCTGTGCTTCGGCTGGATCGACGGTCAGAGCAAGCGGATCGACGATGAATCACACATGCAGCGCTTCACGCCGCGCAAGTCGACGCGCTGGAGCGCGGTAAACGTCGCTCTGGTGGAGGAGCTCGAGGCTGCCGGCTTGATGCACGAGGCGGGTCGGCGGGCGTTCGCTGCTCGGGACCTAGCCTTGGAGCCGTACTCGGTCTCCAAGCGCGCTGACCACCTGCCGCCGGACCTCGACGCGCGACTGCGCGAGAACGCTGCGGCGGCAGCGTTCTGGGACGGGTCGCCTCCCTCCTATCGCAAGATGGCCGCGTTCTATGTCACGAGCGCCAAGCGCGAGGAGACGCGCGAGAAACGCCTCGCGACCCTGATCGCCGACTCCGCAAACGGGCTGCGGCTCAAGCAGATGCGTCGACGCTGAGAAGAGGCGCGCCGCGCTCCGATGCGAAAGCTGAACGCGAGTGTGCGGACGGCGAGGGCGGCAGTGGGCAGCCTAGTATTCCTCGTCGTGGCGCCGGGCGTCGTCGCGGGCGTTTTGCCCTGGTGGCTGACAGGCTGGCAAGTGCGAGAGCCGTTGCCGTATTGGCTGCCGCTGCGGATCGGAGGGTCGATCCTGCTCGCGGCCGGCGTGCTCGTGTTGCTGCAGGCGTTCGCGCGCTTCGTCATCGAAGGGCTGGGCACACCCGCGCCGATCGCCCCGACCGAGCGTCTCGTCGTCGGCGGGCTCTACCGGTACGTCCGAAATCCCATGTATTTGGCAGTCGCGGCCACAATCGTCGGGCAAGCGCTGGTGCTGGGCCAGCCGATCCTGCTGCCGTACGCCGCCGCTTTCGCCGTCGCCGTCGCTACGTTCGTGCACTGGTACGAGGAGCCAACCCTGCGCCGCCGCTTCGGCGAGGAGTACGAGGCGTACCGGCGTGCGGTGCCTGCCTGGTGGCCGCGCCGCGAGCCGTGGCAGGCGGGCAACGGCGATCACTCGTGACGCCGGCGCCCGCTCGCCGGTGCCGGACGGCGTAACTTTCAGTCGTCTCCATGTCTTCGTTTGACTCGTACCTTGCGACCGTCCCCGACCGTCAGAAGGCCGCGCTCGAGCGGATACGCCAGATCGTTCGGCGCACGGTGCCAGACGCAGTAGAGGCGACGAGCTACGGGATGCCGGCGTTCAAGTACAAGAAGCGCCCGCTGCTGGGCTTCGAGGTAAGCAAGAACCACCTCAGCGTATTCCCGTTCAGCCCTGCGGCGATCGACGCAGCCCGTGGCACGCTCGCCGGGTTCGACCTGTCGAAGGGAACGATCCGCTTCACGCCCGAGAAGCCCATTCCGGAACCAGCGCTCGAGCAACTGCTCCGCCAGCGCTTGCGCGAAATAGAGGGCGAATAGCGGAGCGTGTCCCCGCGTATGCCGCACGACGGCTACGTGCCAACGAAAACTGACCCTCCGCGCAGCCAGCACTAAGCCGAATCTCAGGCGCGTCACCTGCGAGCCTGCACTGACAGAGGTTCATCGCGGTGACGAGCCGAAAGTCGTCGGGTCCTCAAGGCAAGACTGATGCTGATGGAGTCTGGGAAACCGGTTGGCGCTGAGGCTGCGACCGGCGAAGAGTCGAAGATGCGAGGCGAAGCTCGCGTGAACGCGGCCGCGTCTTACCCGATCGTGAGCCTGCTACGGACCTCGATGAGCGGCTACGACGCATCTTCGCGGTACTTAGCCTTCCGCCAGTGCAAGAGTGAACGCGCTCTTGGACCTCGACTCCGGCGCTTCGCGCTCGCGGTCCATCAGCGGCCCGGCCGGGCCTTTCTTGGGGATGGGTTTTGGGGACAGGTTCGAGGTTCCTCGCTCGCTTGGGCCAGCGTCCGGGAATGTCCCCTGCTGGAGCGGAGCGTCCGCTATGGCACCCGGCGATCTGCCTGGCGCTCAAGCCCGGTTGTGGTTGACGACCTCGACGTTGTGCCCGTCCGGGTCTAGCACGAACGCGCCGTAGTAGCCGGGGTGGTAGACCGCGCGCTCGCCCGGCGCGCCGTGGTCCTCGTAGCCCGCCGCGAGCGCGGCGGCGTGGAACGCGCGCACCGTGGCGTCCTCGCGCGCGGGGAACGCGAGGTGGACGTGCTCCGTGAGCGGCCGCTCGTCCCGGACGAGCGAGAAGCTGTAGTCCGGGCCGGACAGCTGCACGCGCTCGGGCTCGTCGTGCGTCAGGCGGAGCCCGGCGTGCGGGGCGATCGTCGTATAGAAGCGCCGGGAGGCCTGCGGGTCGCGGACGCGGAGCCACAGGTGGTCGACGCGGCCGTCGGGCACGGCGCCCTGGCGGTCGCCATGGACCGCCTCGACGCTGTTGCCGTCCGGGTCGAGCAGGAACCCCCCGTAGTACGTCGGGCCGTACTGCGTGCGCGGCCCCGGCGCGCCGTCGTCGCGGTACCCCGCGTCGATCCCGGCCTGCCAGAACGCGTCGAGCTGCGCGCGGTCGCGGGCGCGGAAGCCGACGTGGAGCCCGCGGGTCACCGGGTGCTCGCGGTCCGTCGGCCCGATGTCCCAGTCGTCCCACTCGACCAGCTCGGCGTCCGCATGGCTGGGCTCGACGCCCAGGACGCTCAGGACGGTGCGGTAGAAGCGCTCGGAGGCCGCGAGGTCCGAGACGGCGATGCCGACGTGGTCGAACACCCGGCCGAGGCTACCGTTGCGGGCTTGCCTGAGGCCCGAACCCACGGGATTCTGTCGTCGATCTCGGGTCGGGTCAAAGCAGCCGGGTTCGCGCCTCGTTAGTACCGGAGGAGGCGGGAAGCTCGTGTGCGCGAGCGTTCCGGAATGACGCCTGAGGGGCTCTCCCGTCGCGAAGGTTCAACCCGCTAGCCGATCTGCTCGGCCAGCCCGATGAGGATCCCCTCAGGGCCTCGGACGTAACAGAGCCGATACTTATCCTCGTACTGCGCCAGTTCACCAACCAACTCGGCTCCGTGCGGGCGGAGCCGGGCGAGCGTATCGTCGATGTCCTCCACGGCGAACATGATGCGTAGGTAGCCGAGAGCGTTCACCGGGGCGTTCCGGTGATCGGCGACCGCAGGCGGCGTGAGAAATCGCGAGATCTCGAGCCGGCTGTGGCCGTCCGGCGTGCGCATCATGGCGATCTCGACGCGCATGTGGCGCAGTCCAGTGACGCGCTCTGCCCAGTCTCCTTCGATCGTGGCTCGCCCTTCGAGCTCGAGGCCGAGCTCGGCGAAAAAAGAGATAGCGGCATCGAGGGATTCCACCACGATGCCGACGTTGTCCATCCGTTGAAGCGTCACGCGGCCGACTCTAGTCCGGTTGTCGCTTCGACACGCCCACCGGACGAGCGCACCGGCTGACGGTTGCGCCGTCGGGACGATGGCTTCGCTGTTCGTTCCTCTCCCGCTGACGTGTGCGAGAGTCTTCTCGCCTGTAGAGGGGGTCAGCGAGAGGGCCGTTTGCAGGGATTTTTTCAGCCGCGCCCCTGATCTGGGGTCGCCGCAGGGAGCTGTGAGGGAACATCGCCCCAAGTCCGCTGTGCCTACGAGCAGCTGCTCCGGAGTCGGTTCCTCGAGTCGACGCCCGCGGCTGCTCGACAGTCAGTATGGCGCCACCCGCCGGGTTCAATGACGTTCTTTCGGGCTGCTCCTGACGAGGGCGCTGTCGAGGTCTGACCAGAGGTCGTCGACGTTCTCACAGCCGACGCTGAGTCGCAGCAGCGTCGGTGGCAGGTGTTCCTGCCCTGGAATGGCGGCGCGGCGTTCGATGGTCGTTTCTACCGAGCCGAGGCTGGTGGCGTGCCGGATGATCTGCAGGCTTTCGCAGATCGCGTCTGCGCGATCGGCGTCGCCGTAGACGTCGAAGGAGATCATGGCTCCGTAGTTGCGCATGAAGCGGCGCGCGGTCGAGTGCGTCGGATGCGTTGAGAGGCCGGGGTAGCGGACCGTGCCGACGGCGGCGTGGCGTTGAAGACGGTTCGCGAGCTCGTGAGCCGTGGCGGTTGCGCGCTCGAGGCGCAGGTGAAGTGTCCGCATTCCGCGAACGGCGAGGTAGGTCTCCAGCGCGCCGGGAATGGCTCCGGCGAGCAGGCGTCGCTCGCGTAGTCGACGTGCGAGCTCGTCCTCGCGAGCGACCGCCGCGCCCAACATCAGATCAGAGTGTCCGCCGAGGTATTTCGTCGCCGAGTGCAGGACGAGGTCGGCGCCGAGCTCGAGCGGTTGCTGCCCGAGCGGTGTGGCAAAGGTGTTGTCGATGACCGCGATCGCACCGGATTTCCGCGGCTGCGAAAGGATGGCGGGCAGGTCGCCCACGTGCAGGAGCGGGTTCGAGGGCGACTCGAGCCAGAGCAGGTCGGCGTGCACGGCGGCCCCCAGCCATTCCTTCGTATCGTCGGGGGCGAGTCTGGTGACTGACCAGCGACCCTGTTCCTGGCCGGCAGCTGCTAGGCCGACGACCGCCTGGTAGCAGTCGTCGGAAAGCACAACGTCGGCGCCCGCGGGCAGCAGGTCGAAGATGGCCGCGGCAGCGGCCATGCCGGAGCCGAACGCAACGGCCACGCCGTGTTCGAGGCCCCCGAGGACCTCTTCGAATGCCTCCCAGGTCGGCGTTGCATCGTTGCGCGTATAGGCGCGGTCACTGCCGAGGACGAAGTTCGAGGCCAGCACAGGCGGCACATTGAGCGGGCTGCCCGGGCTGTGGGCTCCGCGACCGCCGATCACCGCCCACGTCTCTGGTGCGACCGATGAGTTGCGCACGATGGAGTGCAGTATAATGCACTCGATGAGCAGCATGCCAGGCCAGCGTGTGTCGCGGTCGCTCGCGGAAGCTGTGCGTCGCTTGCGCACCGCGCGTTCGTGGACGCTGGATGACTTTGCGGCGCGGAGCGGGGTCAGCCGCCGCCTGGTCGTCCAGATCGAACAGGGCGAGGCCAACCCAAGCATCGGCACCCTCCTTCGCCTCGCCGACGCGCTCGAGGTAACCCTCACCGACCTCGTAAGCGACCACGAGACGACGACATTCGGCGTGCGTGCGTCTTCGGAGGCGGCCGAGCTGTGGCAGGGGCCGGCCGGCGGCCGCGCACTACTGGAGGTGAGCCGGGGCCCGCTGGAACTATGGTCGTGGACGCTCGAGCCGGGTGAGAGCCACCTCAGCGACGCTCACCACCCTGGCGCGCTCGAACTGGTCAAGGTTCGCAGAGGCACGCTCGTGCTCGAGCTCGGCGACGAGTCGGTACGGGTGAAGACCGGTCACAGCGCCTGGTTCGACGCATCTCGTCAGCACGCGTATCGAAACGCGACCGCGACCCCAGTCACCTTCACGCTCGTCGTGTTCGACGGCGCAAACCGCACGACGGAGCCCGCATGAGCCTCGCGAACGAGCTCCGCGCCTGCCTGAGCGAGATGCTGCGCGCTCCCGTGCCTGAGGCCGGCGAGACGGACGACCCGGTGCGCTTCTTCAAGCAATGGCTCGCCGAACGCAACCTCGGCCTCGTCCCCATCGCCGACGCCGCCGCGTTTGACTGGCCGGGACAGTGGATCGCCGTCTTCCGCGAGCGCCAAGGCAAGCACGCCCTGGTGATGTTCGGATCGCCCTCGGGTGTCTGGCTCGACCCGAGCAACGCCTACCACGAAGGCAAGCGGATCGAAGCCGGATGGATGCTGACGCCCCTCGACCTCCACCTGCCAACCAAACGCCCCTACGGCACGGCGCCCTCCCTCGGCACGGTCGCGGCGATCCTGATCACCGCGCACGCCGAGGCGCCGCTCGCGCGCGTCGACGAGGCCGAGGCGCTCACCGGTCGCGGGCTCGCCGGCGACCGCTACGCCGCAGGTCGCGGAACCTTCAGCGGCCCGGGACGCGGGTACCAGCTCACACTGGTCGAGGCGGAGGTGCTCGACGAGATCCAGCTCCCCTGGGAACAGGCGCGGCGCAACATCGTCACGCGCGGCATCTCCCTCAACGGCCTCGTCGGCCGACGCTTCCGGATCGGCTCAGTCGAATGCGTCGGTCGCCGGCTAGCTGAACCGTGTGCTCACCTCGAGAAGCTCGCAAGACCTGGGCTGCTACGCCCACTCGTTCACCGCGGCGGCCTCCGCGCCGACATCGTCGCGGGCGGCGTCATTCGCATCGGCGACGAGATCCAAGCGATCCACTAACTCCCGCTCACGGTCGTGCCGAGGCCTCTGCTCGCGCGCGACCAGCGACACTTCGGTCACCGGCTCGTTCGGCCTCGGACCCGACTGAACACGCCGCTGCCAAGGGAACACTGAGGGAACACCAACCCGTACACCGGCGGGCACGCGCGGTCACTCGTCTTCGGGTGAGTCCTTCTTCTTGCGCGGCTTTGGTGCCCGCGGCTTCCCGGCCTTGCCCGCGGTTCCCGCCTCGTCGCTCGATGGTAAGGAGTGGTCTCCGGTTCGAGTCCGTCAGAGGGCTCTGTAAAAGCGCCGCATAACGGCGCTTTTCGTTTCGGCTCGATTTGCAGATCGTCGAACGTGGGGCAGGTATGGAGCCCTTTATGGAGCCTTCAGGTCTAGAACGGCCTTTCGTTCACGTCAAAAAAGGCGCGATCCGCAGGTGTCAGAGGAGCCGGGCCTGGTCGACCAACGCCATTAAGAAGTAGGCCTCCCGCAGCGACACCGCCGGCGAGGGGCCGGGATCCAGCCCAGCCCCTCACCGCCTCCGTGATCCGGCTCACCCACTCGCCGGCATGAGCCGGAGCTCTCCGGTCCACGTCGTCGTGGTTCCGTCGATGCCCACGAGGTCGCTTCGCTGGTGGACCTGCGCGCCGGCGAACGAGCCCTCCGTAACCGTGCCGTTCAGGACGATGAACCCGGCCGGGCTGGCGTGCCCGTTCATCTCGGCTGTGAACGAGATGTCTCCGACCGTGATCCACTCGGTGAACGTCAGCTGGGCGGCTTTGCCGGTGGCCCGGAAGCTCGTGACCTGCATCTCGAGCGTGCCGCCGTCCCCGGCGGTGCCCACGCAGTGACCGACGGTTTCGTCGCACGTCTTCGCATACGAGATCACGATCGGCGCGCTGGACGCGGACGCCTGCGCCGCCCCGAACGCGACGACCCCGAGGACCGCCGCCACGACGGCAACGAGCAATCCGAAGAGTGTCTTGATGTTGGTCATGGGTTCCTCTGCTCCTTTCCTCTCATTGCCTTCTCCCGCGACCTTGCTCGAGGAGTGCCGATGCCGTTTCAAGCTTCCGGTCCGCAGGAGCTCTGTGGGGAGAGCGTACGACAGTTCCGCGAGCTCGTCCTCACGCTCATCGAGCTGATCGTGCTGGCGCGGTTGCTCAAGAGCGTCGATCGTGATGACCTAAGCGGCGCCCTGAACGCGCGCCCCGCCGCCGAAGTGGCGGGCAGCTCCTGACACGCGTGCGCCGCCTGTTCCCGTCAAGTCGGCGGCGACCGTACCTCGGTCCGCAGATGTTGTCTGTTTGCTAAACAGTAGACAGCGCGCGGGTACGAGACGGGTACATCAGCTCGGGCAAGCGCGGGCACGCGCGGGCACGGGAGACACGCCGCGAAGAGCCGATTTGCAGGAGAAACGTGATCGCGAGTGCCCGGCCGTGCCCGCCAGTACCGCTTGGGAACCTCCATGGTAAGGAGGGGGTCGACGGTTCGAGTCCGTCAGAGGGCTCTATCCTCCAAGAAGTACCTGCAAATTCGGTGGTCCTGTTGTCCAGGCCAGCACCACAGAGCACCCCTCTATGGCGTTCGTACCACAGGTCGCGGAGTACTGCCGCTGGCAAAGTGCCTGCAAATCGGCGCATCTGCCCAACTCGACGGAGCACCTCCCTGATACGGAGGGACTCGACGTATATCGCCGTCGCCCGATGCGCGACAGTCGCTGGAAAGAGGACATTTCCGATCGCGCCATGGACCCCATGAATCTTGGGGACAGGTCTTGGGGACGGGGGCCATGCAGGCCCTGCGGCGGCTGTCAGTCGTAGCCTGTCGCAGCGGTCTTGCCCGGCCAGGAGACGCGGCCGGCGGAGAACTCAGCCGCGCCCCCTCAAGGGCGACAGCTACCGCCTCTGCGACCTCGGCGGCCGCCGACCCGCCCCCGCACCGGAAACCGCCTGACCACCACTCGCGCCGACCGCTCGCGGGCCGCAGAACGGCTCTTGGCTAGTCGGCGCGGCCCTCAGGGAGGCCGGCCGGCGCTCCCGGGGGCGCCAACCGGCTCGGAGGACTGGTGTCAGGCATCGCTCGGCCTCGGGTGGTGCTTCACCTCAGACCTCACGCTGAGCGGCGTCGGCCGCCGTCGCCAGCGCGGTGACGGCGTCGAAGAACTGCTGCGACTGCCCGGCGAAGAGGCCCGACTGCGCGAGCCCGGTCGCGGCGGCGACTGCGCCGGCGTTCTCGGTGCTGCACGGGCGGATGACCGAGCAGAGCGCCAGGTCCTCCCGGAGGAACCGCGTCGGCTCCGGGAAGATCGCCTCCGAAAGCTCGCGGTTCCTGCGCAGGTTCGGGAACCTCAGCCCGTCCTTGGTGTCCAAGCCGAAGAGCCCCTCAAGCGACTTGTGGAACGCCGAGAAGTGGTAGACCTCGGTCGGCCCGATCGCGGCGAGGATGCGCAGGACGTCGAGGCTCGACGCCTTCGGGATCAGCGAGCAGTAGAGGCTGCTTCCGCCCTGCTCGATCGCGGCGAAGTGGAAGGCGGCCGAGTGCGCGACGCCTTGCATCTTCGCCTGCGATAGTGCGCGGGTCGGGATCGTCGGCCGGTTCTGGATCTCGACGAGCTGCGGGAAGGTTGCGCCGAAGTCGGGGTTGTCGGCGCTGCGGTAGCGCGTGTACCAGCTCGTGTCGACCGTCAGCCTGGTTAGGTTCGTCAGGCGGCCGCGGTCCTCCGCGCCCGGCACGTCGACCGAGGGCAGGGTGCGGAACGGGTCGAGGTTGATCGGCTCCTCGCCGATCGCGGCGAGGAAGGAGTTGATGAGCGCGGCGTGGCTGCGCTCGTCGTCGCGGTCGTCGCAGACGTAGCGGATCAGCGACCGATCGATCCGCCGCAGGGCCTTGTTGTAGGAGGGGTTGGCGACGGCCAGCTCGCAGTACTGCTGCCAGAGGTCGTCCTCAAGGAGCTCCGCAGCGGCGAGGAACCTGAGGATTGCGATGTCGCCGGGTGTCACGGCATCCCGGTCGATCGGGCCGAAGCCCCCCGCGACCTTCGCCATCGCGGCCGGGCTTCCGGCCGCGGCCGCCGCCAGGGTGGCACCCAGCACGGCGCCGCCCCTCAGGAACGTGCGCCGGTCGTGAGCGCTTGGACTCGATGCGGTCATGGCTGTCCTTTCCGAGGGCCGAGCTGCTTTGGCAGGCTCAGGCCATCTCCGGTGCGTGCGTCTCGATGCTGAAGTCCGCGGCCTTCGCCTCGGTTCCGGGCCGCGGGACGAAGTAGCGCTCCACTCCGCCGGAAACGAAGCCGAGGAGGAGCGTCGCCCGCCCGTTCCAGAACTGCTTGCTGCGGTCGAATCCCGGTACGGGGAGCGCCGGGATGACCCGCCCTGCGCTCCGCAACGCCACCTGCCAGCAGTTCGCGGAGTCTCCCGATCATCGCACCAGCCCTAACGGCTCGTTTCACATCGCCGGGGCGGCCTGATGGATCACGAGACCGAACTTGGCTGGGTCGCCATCTGAATCGTCGCGAGGCACGAACAAGTACTCCGCGCCCGCTGGCTCCAGTGTGATGAGTAGTCGCGCTTCCTCGCCGTGGACGGTCAGGCCGTGCGGCACATCCTTGGGGAGTGCCGCGTACGAACCGGCTTCCACCTCGATCTTCTCGCCACCCACGTACGCGGTGATCGCTCCCTCGAGGAGATAAAGGGTCTCGTCCTCGCGCGTGTGCGTGTGCATCGCCGGCTCGTCGCCTGCACGAACGCGCCACTCGACGACCGCCCAGTCGCCGCCGGACTGCTCACCTGCGATCTTGAGTTCGGCGCTCGAGCCGTGACCAGACTCGACGGTGCGGCCGGCACCAGGTGCGGTCAGGATCGGATCGGACAGGGACATTGATCTTCCTCCTAATTCGAATTGGTCGGTGGGTTGGTCGACGTCAACCTGCCGCTCGATCCGACGTTTCCGGACACCGGGAGGTGACAAGGGGACGGTCGTGGTGGCCTCCCGCGATCGTGGGCGACGCCCGCATCGACGTCGGCCCCGGCCCGTGCGCGGCGCTCCCGCGCGGCATTCCGCACACGATCGAGATCAAAGATGGGATGTCGAACGCGCCCGCGAGCTGCTCGCGGCCGAACGGCTGGAACTCGAGTGCGCGCTCAGTCATCGTGGGCGTGAGGGCGACGGAGAGAACGCCGGCTTTCAGGAGCCGGCGGATCGCGAGACCTCTCTCGAGATCGAAGCATCCGAACCGTGGGCCCGTGGCCGGGCACGGCGTCATTCCCTTGACACGACGGTATGGCCTCGGGCTGCGAGCTTGCTGGCAGGCTGGTGACGAATCGGGTGAACGAGGAGGTCGGTACGTGAGCGACGCCGTTGAGAAAGCGATCCTTGCCGGAGGATGTTTCTGGGGGATGGAGGATCTCTTCCGGAAGCGACCCGGCGTCATCTCGACACGGGTCGGCTACACCGGCGGCGATGTTCTGAACGCGACCTACCGTAACCACGGCACGCATGCTGAGGCGATCGAGATCGTCTTCAATCCGGAGCAAACCTTGTACCGTGAGCTGCTGGAGTTCTTCTTCCAGATCCACGATCCAACGACGCTAAACCGTCAAGGCAACGACATCGGGACGAGCTATCGCTCGGCAATCTTCTATCTCGATGAGCAGCAGCGCCGCGTCGCCGAGGAGACGATCGCCGACGTCGACGCCTCGGGCCGCTGGCCCGGGACGGTCGTGACCGAGGTGACCCCCGCCGGGCCGTTCTGGGAAGCCGAGCCCGAGCATCAGAACTACCTCGAGCGAAACCCGCACGGCTACACCTGCCACTTTGTTCGCCCGGACTGGGTTCTGCCGCAACGGACAAAAACGGCCGCCGGCTAGGGCACAAGCCTCACACTCCGGCCGTTCCCCATCTGCAGGGTGCTCGGGTACTGCGGCGATCCCTCTGCACACCGAAATCCCCTCGGATTACGAGGTCGATGACAGGCTAGGGCCGCGATGGACTCACCGACGTTCGTGAAGCGCGTCGCCGAGCTCAGCGGCGTCGACAAAGAGATCGCGGAACGCGTCGTGCGGGCGACACTTCTCAACCTCGGCACGCGCATCGATCCCGGCGAGGCGGACGACCTTGCGGCGCAGCTGCCGGAAGCGATCGGTGTTTGTCTGCGCCACAAATGGAAGGCGCAACGCTTTCCACCGAGCGAATTCATGCGACGGGTTGCCTGCGTCGTTCCGCTCAGTAACGAACAGGGCCCGCAGGCGGTTCGCGCCGTCTTCACGGTGCTCCGCGAGGCAGTCAGCGAAGGGGAGCTGAAGGATGTCCTGCACCAGCTCGGCGGCGACTACACCACCCTTGTCGGCACGCCTACGGGCACGCCATAGGGCGTCGCGCTCCGCCAGCGGACTGTGGAGCGCGCAGATGGCATCGATCCTCCCGTCGCGACGAGACATGCGGCTTGAGAAGGAACCGGCCGGATCCGCTGCGTTCGAGCGCGGCTGGCGCGCCGCGCTCGCCTACGTCCTGCGCCGCGAGCACCTCCGCCGGACCGTGCGGATCGCGCTCGTCGTGGGCATCGTCCTCACGACCGTCAACCAGCTAGACGTGATCGTGCGTGGCGACGCCACCGCGATCACCTGGATCAAGAGCGGCACGAACTTCGTGATCCCCTTCATCGTCTCCAACCTGGGGCTGCTCAGCCGGCGCACTTTCGCGCGCCCGGAGGGGCCTCACTAGCGTTCGCTGATGCTGTCCACGAGCCCGCGGCGCGTTGCAGTGGTCGTTCACCCGACGCGGCCGGTGGACGAGGCGTTGAGGGCGCTAGGCCCCTGGGCCGGCGGGCACGGCATCGACGTCGTGCAACTCGAGGTCGAGGGTGTGCAGCGCGAGGTAGCCGCGCCCGGGAAGGCCGAGCCCGGCGATTTGGTCGTTGCGCTGGGCGGCGACGGAACGGTGCTCTCGGCGTTGCGCGCGGCGGCCGCGAGCGACGCGCCCGTTCTAGGCGTCGCGTGCGGCAGCCTCGGCGCGCTGAGCGCCGTGTCGGGGGAGGAGCTCCTCGAGGCGCTCGACCGCTTCGGGGCCGGCGATTGGACGGTCCGATCGCTGCCCGCCCTGGCCGTACGCGCCTCCGGCGCTCCAGACGACTGGGCCGTGAACGATTTCGTGGTCGTCCGTCGCGGATCCGGCCAAATCGTCGCCGAGGTCGCAGTCGACACTTTGCGCCGGCGCGGACTCATCGCCGACAGTCCGCGGGTTCTCGCACGCGACGACCGCGGGCAGCAAGCCGTCGGGCGAGGCCAACCACCGTGACGGACATGGCGACGGTCACGCGAGAGCCTTCGCCGGCTGCGGACCGAAACACCGCGATGCTGCCGATCCCCGCACCCTTTCGCTCGACCACCTGAGGGAGAGCCTCGCCGCACTCTTCGACACATTGAACTAAGGAGGCACACGATGGAGACGGTTCCGCCGAGCGCAGACAGCTGGGCGCCCGCGAGAGCGGCGCTGCGCGCCGCCGACCCGCGTATGGCGAGCCTGGTCGACGTAGATCCGACGCTCGACCCCGGCACTGTGCTCGACGGCTGGCCGACCGCTCTGTGGGACGCGCTCGTGTTCAACGTGGTCGGGCAACAGCTTTCGGTGGCTGCCACCAGGGCCATCCTCGCCCGGCTCAGGGCGTTACACGACGGGCGTCTGCCGACTCCGGCGGAGCTGCTTGCGACGGACACCGAAAACCTGCGGGGCGTCGGCCTTTCTCGTGCGAAGACCGTGTACCTGCGCGATCTCGCGGAACGCGTAGCGGATGGCCGGCTCGATCTCGAGCGGCTGCGGAAGCTCGACGACGACGCGGCCCGCGCGGAGCTGATGCAGGTCAAGGTGTCGGGCGATTCACCGCCGACGGTGTCTTGATGTTCGCCCTGCGCCGACCTGACGTCTGGCCTGCCGCCAACCTAGCTCTCCGGCGTGCCGTCGAGCGAGTCTGGGAGCTCAGCGCGCCTGCGTCGATCGCCGACATCGACCCGATCGGCGACCGCTTTCGCCCCTGGCGAACGCTCGCCGCCCTCTATCTCTATCGATCCGGTCGCCGCGAGGCGTAGAGCGGGTCATACCGCGGCGAACCACCGCGGGAACGACCGCGTGTGCTGGTCTCAGCTGAGGCCATATCGTGCGATCGCGTTCCCGGAAGCCCGTCCTGCCGTCCCTACGTTGGATCCGTGGCCATGGGTTCAGACCGGGTCTGGTTGTTCAAGACAGGCCCCCGGGGGTGACGAAGATGGAAGAGGAGACGTGGAACCCGCTCGAGGTTCGCGACCTGATGACCCGGGTCGCCTTGGGGGTCGACCCTGAGGAGACGACGCCGTGGGAGCAGGTGGCTCCGCGGCAGATCGACGGCGCCGATTTGCTCCGCTTCGAGGGCTACGTGACCGAGATCTTCACGGCCTTCGGCCTGCAGCTGGACACACCCGGGACCCGGCGCACGCCCACGCGGTTTCTGAAGGCGCTCTACGACGCCACCGCCGGCTACGAGGGCGACCACAAGCTGATGACCGTCTTCCGAGCGGAGCATCGCTGCGACCCGGACCATCTCGTCGGCCAAGTGATCGAGGGGCCGATCCCGTTCTACTCGGTCTGCGAGCACCACGTGCTGCCCTTCCACGGGTTCGCGCACGTCGGCTACGTCTCCCACGACCAGATCATCGGCATCTCCAAGTTGACGAGACTCGTGCGCATGTTCGCCCGCCGCTTCACGGTTCAAGAGCGCCTGGGCGAGCAGATCGCAGACGCGGTCGTGGAGCTGACCGACCCGCACGGGGTGGCAGTGCACCTGGACGCCGTACACCTTTGCACGCAGATGCGGGGCGTGAAGGACGAGCACTCGAGGACCGCGACGACCGTGTGGAGGCGCGGCTACACGGACGATCCCTGGCTGCGGCAGGAGTTCCTGGCCGAGGTGCGCAACCGGAAAGCGTGGGCGTGACAGCAGCCCGGACGAGGCCGCGTGCGGCCGCATCGCGCCCCTGGATGTGGTGGCCCGGCAGCCACCCCCGGACGGCGCGGTGAGCCCTCTGGAACCGATCGCGCTCATCTACGAGCGCGAGGGTCTCCCGCGCTTCGAGCTGCCGCTCGAGCTCCACCGGCTCTACGGCGGCGACTTCGGCCTTCCGGAGCGGTCGGTCTACGCCAACTTCGTGTCGACGATCGACGGCGTGGTCGCCATCCCGGCGCTTCGACGCTCGAACCGCCTGATCAGCGACGACAGCGAGCCGGACCGCTTCGTGCTCGGGCTCCTCCGCGCCTGCGCGGACGTCGTTCTGGTCGGATCGGGAACGCTTCGCGGGTCGCCGAACGCTCGCTGGCAGGCACAAGAGGCTTTCCCTCCGGCGGCGTCCTCGTTCGCCGAGCTGCGCCGGCTGCTCGGCCGTGTCGGCGAGCCCGAGGTCGTGATCGTGACCGGGAGCGGGTCGATCGACCCCGCGCACCCCGCTCTGCGCGAGGGCGCCCTCGTGCTGACGACTGCTCGCGGCGCAGCCACACTCGAGGGCCAGCTCGCGGACACCTCGCAGCTGGTCGTCCTGCCGGGGAGCGACAGGGTCGACCCTCGCGCAGTCGTCGACTTCCTGCGCTCGCGCGGACACGAGCGCATCCTGAGCGAAGCGGGGCCGACCCTCTTCGGGTCGCTCGCCTCGGCGGGGCTCGTCGACGAGCTCTTTCTGACCGTCTCGCCGCTCCTCGCCGGGCGCTCGACACTCGAGCCCAACCTCGGGCTGGTCGAAGGCGCGAGCCTCCTTCCCTCTCGCCGACTCGGCGGGCAGCTCCTCTCCGCTCGCGTGCATGGCAGCCACCTCTTCCTCCGCTACCGGCTCGAGCGCGCGAGCTGACGAGGAAGCGGACCGCACGGGGTGAGTGATTGATCCATGTATCCCGCTGCGAGTCACCGCCGGGAACCAGCGCGTGCGCTGGTCTCAGCTGACAGCCGAGTCGTCCGATCACGTTCCCGGAATCGCGTCCTGCCGAGCCTAACGTTGGGTCCGTGGCCACGGGCTCAGACCGGGTCACGTCCGTTCACGACAGGAGGTACGCGATGTCTCAGCTCAACAACCTCATGGGCCGCGGAATCATCCCGCCGGTCGTCCACGGGGTGCTCGACTACCCGCTCGCGGCGGTCCTGATCGTGCTGCCGCTCGTTCTCGACTTCGCCGACGCCGCCGCCACGTGGATCGCCTTCGGCTTCGGCATCGGCGCCGCTGTGCTCGCCGTGGGCACGGCCTGGTCGACCGGGATCGTCCGCGTCATTCCGCCGCTCCTGCACGGCTATGCGGACATCGCGGTCACCGTCGCGCTGATCGTGCTGCCGTTCATCGTCGGCTTCTGGGACGACACGACCGCGCTCGTCTTCTACGTGATCGTCGGTGCAGGCGGCCTCGTCGCGACGCTCGCGACGCGCTTCGAGCCACGCACTGCGGCCGAAAGCCGCATGATGCTCCGTCCGGCTGTATAGGGCTGGGCAGAGTCGTGCCGAAGGGGGAGCCTTGGTGAAGCCGGTCGCGGTCTTGTTCGACATCGACGGCACGCTGATCACGACCGGCGGCGCCGGGGCGAGAAGCTGGCGCGACGCCTTTCAGGACCTCTACGGAATTCCCGCCGACATTGGCCGATTCACCGACGCCGGCATGACCGATCCCGAGGTCGGGCGCCTGACCTTCGTCGGCGTGATCGGGCGCGACCCGACTCCCGAGGAGATAGCGGCACTGATGGCAAAACGGCTTGCCCATCTGCCCCGTGCCGTCGCCGAGTCTCAGGGCTACCGAGTGCTAGACGGCGTCGAGGAGACCCTCGGGACGCTGTCCGAGCAGGGCTACTTGCTCGGACTCACGACGGGGGGCGTCGAGGCCGCCGCGCACATCAAGCTCGCGCGGGCCGGC
>Ga0214472_10000856_pt1 | contig 36275 bp, 36 predicted proteins | sample RVTome_6_FD_207662 | JGI IMG/M metagenome (GOLD analysis project Ga0214472, IMG submission 207662) | Soil microbial communities from uranium-contaminated site in the Upper Colorado River Basin, Wyoming, United States - RVT140D175 | ecosystem: Environmental > Terrestrial > Soil > Contaminated >...
CGGCTGCCGACACCGCACTCGGTCCAGGCTTAAACCGCGTCGGGGAGAAGGCCAACCGGAGGCCGATCCCGGTCAGTTCTTAGGGGAATTGCGCTCCGTGGAAATCCAGGCTAGCGAGCGATTTGCCGTCGGGCGACCAGGCGACGCTTAGGACTGAGCCCGCGTGACCTTCGAGACTGCGCAGGAGCTTACCGCTCTCGGCGTCCCACAGGCGCACGGTGTTGTCGTCAGAGCCGCTGGCGAGCGATTTGCCGTCGGGCGACCAGGCAACGGAGTTGAAGTGGTCCCGTCGGTGCGCGAGAACATGGCGAACGTGATAGTTAGGAAGGGAACCTGAGTCGAGTTTACTGTCAGCCACAAAAACCTCTCGGTAAACCTTCGTTGGGAGAGTCTACTACTTTTCCAGCCGCGCCCGGGAACGTGTCCGCATATTAGTCGACAAAAGTCCCCTTGACAATCGTAGTCGAAATCATCGACCAGTACTGTTATGAACATCTATCTTCACTCTCATTTCTTTCCTGTCGAACCGTTGCAAAATTCCGGTCAGCACGAGGATCCTGCGCCGAAGCTTGATTTGGATAAAGGCAAACTATCGGTCACCTGACAGATCGGATTTTGCCCCGGGCTTAGGGCGGGGGCGTACGATCCGGTGGTGCGGATCAAGGCGTTGGATGAGATGAGTATAGACATGCAGGGGATCAAGGCCTCGACTACCCGGAAATGACTGTGGGTGAAAAATGTGGCAGGTTGCACGCAACGATTATACTGACAAAAATTTGTCAATTGTGTCTACTAGCACTTTGAGATCAGGTATTCGGTTAGGAAGTTCAAAATATAATCGTTCGTAGTCGAGTAATTCGACAATCTCTTGAACTTGGTTTTTGTTTTTTGAATAGGATCTTCCAACGAGGCGATAGATGTTATCGAGATCTTCGGCTGGATGAGGTCGCAATTGTATGTCGTCGTTACAGGGGTCAATTCCCAAATTTGTTTTAATGTAATCGGGAGTCAGCGACGCGTGTAGTTTCTGAAAGTGCGTATATTCCGAGATGAACCAGGTCTCGATTTCCATGATTCCTAATATGAATTGGACTTCAGCTGGTTTGGTCTTAACTCCGAATCGTAGACCAGCCCTCAGAGTTGAGATTCCATCGAAGGCAAAAGAGGGGTACACGTCCCGGATTGCGAATATCGTTTGGAAGCCGGTTAACACGAGCCCGTTGTAGTTATCTACGACGTCCGACTTTACTCGACTGTCAGTTCCACAGTCTATGATTTGCGCGTAAAACTTTTGCTCCGAACCTAATGTAGTCGCATGCAAAATTCTGAAGGTTCGTTGTCCAGTTTGGCCACCGTATGCTCGACGGCTTTCAATTCCAATTCGCTTTTTGCCTGCTGCTTCCTCTAAGAGCTTTTGAACGAAAATTTGCTCGGTTTGTCCTTCAACAAATGCTGCAAGTTTTTTCATTTACCGTTGGCTGATTCTTCAAGGAAATTAGAGGCAAAGAAATCGAAGTTGTTCATTCCGGTGAATTTGAACTGATCGAATCGCTCCTTTGAGTTCGTATAGTTATAGATTTTGATTTTCGGCCCAGTCCGACGAAGAACTGTCCATGCCTCCAACGGGACTGTGTTCATAACAAAACGGTCATTGGTAGACATGATTAGTTGAACCGGGGCATCTTCGGCTTTGCGCATGAGGAGCTTGATCAAACAACACGATCTTTCAAAGTCCAAGCCTTCTCCAATATCATCAATTAGAATGCAACTGGGCTTCCTTGTCATAGCGGAATAATTAAGTTGGATGATAATGGAGAACGCACGGAACATTCCCTGCGACATGTCCACTTGGTCGGTAACATCTCCCAATCCAGACTCTTTTACGTACAACGCTATTGGCTGAGGACCTTGAAAGTGAATCGACGTTGGCGTCTGAGTTCCCAGATTTTGAATAGGGTAACCGATTGCAGCCATGTCCCGTTTGATCGATTCATCAAATTCGGCTCCAAAAGTCTTTTGTCCGTGACGATAAATGCCTATGACCTGCATCGGGTCCCGCGGGTTGACGTCTCGTTTTATGCTCGAATCTATGAGGGCCATGACATCCTTACCCAGCGAACCTCCAAATGGGTAATGGTATAAACTGTTTCCCCAATGGTGTAGCGATTCAAAATATGGATGTTGAATTGCATCTCGTCTAGCTACCGCTGCTAATTCGCCCTGAGGTACTTGAATTTCAATCTCACCGTTTAGTTTTTCTGCCCAAATCTTTCCCGCGCCACCATCGCCGCGGTCAAGATACGTGCGTTTCTCATCTCGAAATACTTCCTTCGTGACTTTCTGATCGTTAACTTGAAGAATGTAATTAAATTTTTGCCGTTCGGACTCGAAGTTTATATCCCACTCGCCCGACAAAAGTGTAGCTTTGCGGTCTCCGGCCACGAGATTTGCGAGAACTGAGATGACGTTCAGGATTCGGCTCTTACCGCTCGCATTTGGCCCTACCAGAAGGTTGGTTAGACCGAATAGGATCCCATCGACTCTCCATTCTTTGGGAGTTTCTTTCCATTGTACGTAGCTTAATGAGACTAGTCGCATATACACCCTCGGGTAGAGGCCACGACCTTTTAGGAGTTACTACGGGTTGCGTATTGGGTTCTACCTGCGGAAGGATAGTCCTTTGCTACATAATGAGCAAGACATCGACGAGAGACCGTAAAATTCTGGTTGCAAGTGCGGTTGTGTTCGTTCAAATACAACGGTAGCATTTTTTTCACAAGTTAGGAGGCAATTGCCGACCATGAACATCGACCTGCACTCTCATTTCTTTCCCATCGAGGCGCTGCAAAGTCCCGGCAAGTATCAGGACCGTGCGCCGAAGATCATGTTGGACCAGGGCAAGCTCAGCGTCACCTCGCAAATCGGCATGCGCGGCGGGCTCGGCGCCGGCGCTTATGATCCGGCGGCGCGCATCAAAGCGCTCGACGAGATGAGTATCGATCTTCAGGCGATCTCGCCGTCGCCGATCCTGTTGTTTTACTGGGAAGATGCGGCGGTCGGCGCTCACTTCTCGCGCAAGCAGAACGAAGCGATTCAAGCGGTCGTGCAAAAGCACCCGGACCGATTCGTCGGTTTCGGCAGCGTGCCGTTGCAAAGCGTCGGCGATTCGATTGCAATTGCGCGCGAGGCGAAAGCCATGGGACTCAAAGGGTTGGAGATCGGCAACGCCGTCGGCGACAAGCCTCTCGATGATCCGATCTTCGAGCCGTTTTTTGCGGCGGCCCAGGAATTGGATATGCTCTTGTTCATCCATCCTCTCGAAGGAGGTCTCGATGCCGACGATCCGCTGGCGCCGATTCTCGGCAATGTTTTGCAGTTTACCTTTCGCACGACGATGATGGTGGAGCGGATGATATTGAAAGGCATGTTCGAGAAGTATCCGAACTTGCGCATGTGCCTGTCCCACGGCGGCGGCCTGCTGGCATTCAACATCTGGCGGCTCGATCATTCCTACGGGCTGCGCGCGGATTTGCAGAAAACGATTCCGCACAAGCCGTCCGCCTATTTGAAAAAACTTTATTTCGACACCATCGTTCATTCCGTCGCGGCGTTGCAATATTTGATTCAAGTTGTCGGCGCGGAGCGCGTCGTCATCGGCACCGACTATCCGATGGCGATGGGCGACTTCGAGCCGGTGAGCACGGTTATGGAGTTGAGTTTATCGGATGCGCAGCGCGGACAAATACTTGGCGGCAACGCTTTGAAAGCGTTAAATCTTTAGATTGCGAGCATCAGGCAGGCACAATGAATATTGGCTTAAACCACTGAGAACAACGCTCCCAGCGTTTCTTCCAACGGGGTTGCGTATCTCTTACACCGATTCTTAACGCTTAAACGCTAACCGAACGGAATGTGCGTTTATCCTAAAACTCCAGCTTCTCACCGGGGTTGATGGCGAAAACCTTGGTGCTCGTTTTACCAAGCGCCTTGATGTACTCCTGAGGCGTTCCAGTCAGGAAGGGATTCGTTGCGTAATGGAACGGCAGCGCATACTTCGGCTTGAGAAAATTACGCGTAGCGTACGCCGCATCCGCCGGATTCATCACGAACTGGCCGCCACCCACCGGAATCAGGATCAGGTCGGGCTTGTAGTACTCGCCGATCATCTTCATGTCGCCGAATAGCCCGGTGTCGCCCATGTGGTAAATCTTGAATCCATTTTCGAGTTGGATGATATAACCGCAAGGCTCTCCGCCGAAATGAGTCTCAACCTTTCCGGTTGCGGGGTTGTTCCAAGACAGCTCCGAATTGTGCTCGGCGTGCACCATGGTGATCTTCACGCTGTTCGGCCCGAAGGGCATGATGCTGCCGCCCTGGCCCATCCGGTTCGAAAGCTTCTGAGGAACGATGCCGAGCGACGCGAGCGAGGCTGCCAAGCCTTGCGGGGCCCACAAAGGCGCGTTATGCTTTTTCGCCAGTTCGGGCGCGTCGCCGAGATGATCGCCGTGGGCATGGGTGACCAGGAGCAAATCCACTTTTCCCAGAGCGTCGAGGTCTTTGTATGGGTCCGGCGTTTTCGGGTTCTTGCTGAGATAAGGATCAATGACGATCACCCTGCCGCCAGGCGTCGTGAGTTTGATCGCGGATTGGCCGAGCCAAAGGAGTTCGATCTTTCCGGTTTGCGCCCAGCCGTGGCTTGTAAACAGTGCCAGCGCGGCAACGATACTGCGAAGGATATGCTTCATGGTTTTACTCTTCTTTCGTGGAATCAACTCTGCATACTCCAAGTCTGAGGAGATGTCCAGACCCAATTCTAGCCATCGAAATGGTCCGTCGAGAATCGCGACGACTACTTTTTCACTCGCGGTGGGTTCCGTTCATTACGCTGCTGTGAGATTAACACGGTGACGGCGCGGTGTGTTCGGCCTACTATTTTGTTTTTTGATTTTCTCGCGGGATGTGCTAATGAGCAAAGAACATTTCGAGCCGTTTCGCGCCCGAAAAAGCAAGATATCGACTCGGCATCGGTTTTCGGCTAATGAGTCTTTGGTCGGGCAGCACGGACGGCGGCGGGCTCGGTGTCGAATGCCGCCAAGACTTGGTATTTTCGAACTTGGAGTGAACGTGGTGTTACTGGCGATTGAGCAGGTAAGCAAGGACTACCATGTGCGGGGCAACAAAGTCATCGCGCTCGATCGCATCGACTTGAACATCGCCGAAGGTGAGTTTGTCACCATCGTCGGCCCGTCGGGCTGCGGAAAATCGACTTTACTGAACTTGATCGTCGGGCTGTTGCGTGCGAGCGTGGGGCGCATTCTCTTTCGCGGCGCTCCCATCGACGGCATCTGCACGAAGATCGGCTACGTCACACAGAAAGATAATTTGCTGCCCTGGCGCACGTTGATCGAAAACGTCGAGATCGCCCTGGAGATCCGCGGCGTGGATAAGAAGGCGCGGCGCCAGCGCGCCGAAGAGTTGATCGCGCGCGTCGGCTTGGGCGGCTTCGAGGAACACTATTCGCACGAGCTGTCGGGCGGCATGCGCCAGCGCGCCAACATTATTCGCACGCTGATCTACGATCCTGAACTGATTCTCATGGACGAGCCCTTCGGCCCGCTGGATGCGCAGACGAGGATCGTGCTGCAAGACCAGCTCTTGAAACTCTGGTCCGCGACCAAGAAGACGATTGTTTTTATCACCCACGATTTGATCGAAGCGATCGCGCTGGCCGACCGCGTGGTGCTGATGAGCTCACGGCCCGGCAGGATCAAGTCGATTGAAAACGTGACGATCCCACGGCCGCGGGACGTATTCAAAATTCACGAGAGCCCGGAGTTTCGCGTAGTCTATGAAAGGCTTTGGCAGCAACTACGCCCGGAAGTTAATTTGTCTCAGTAACCGAAAGGAGAATTCCTATGAAACCGCTCATGCTAGTCATTCTCACGGCGCTTTTTTACCTTGGCTGGTTTGCGCACCCCAGCGATGCCCAGGCGCCGAGAAAAGTGAAAATGACGATACCCGTGATCGCGCTTTCGATGACGCCCGTTTATCTGGCTCAAGCGAAGGGCTTCTTCGCCGACGAGGGCCTAAACGTGGAGGTGATCCCCACCAGCGGCGGTGGACCGGACATTAGAGCATTGATCGCGGGAGACGTGGATTTCAGCTTTACGACAGGAGACCAGGTGATCGTGGCTAACCAAGAGGGCAAACCCTTGGTCATGGTGATGAGCGGTCTCAATAGAGTTTTCATCAATTGGGCAATGCACAAAGAAGCGGCCAAAGCCAAGGGAATAACGGAAACCAGCCCGCTACAAGAAAAGCTCAAGTCGCTCAAAGGACTCACCGTCGGGGTCACCAATCCGGCGGCTCTGACATCCCACCTGGCCCACTTTCTGGTCCGAAAGGCCGGCTACGTCCCGCAGCAGGATGTCCAGATCATCGCCGTTGGCGCCGGGCCTACCTGGCTCGCGGCCCTGGAAAACCGCAAGGTGGATCTCGCCCTAACGGCCCCGCCGGTCCCCGAGACCGCGATTAGCCGGGGATTTGCAATCATGTTTATCAACAACGCCAAAGGGGAAGATCCCTCGGTCTCTGAATTTCTCATGGAGAACCTGGTCGCGCGTCCGGAGACGCCAAAAAAAGATCCCGACCTCGTGCGCAAAATGGTGCGCTCTTTGGTCAAGGCCAACAAGTGGGCGCTTGGTAGCACCCCGGAGCAGGTCGCGGACGCGCTCAAGCCGACCTTCGCCAAGACTGATCCGGCCATCCACCTGGCCGGAGTAAGGGCGGTCTTGCTGGCGCTAAGCAAGGACGGTCGTACAACGGAGCGGAGCGTTCAGGCTACACAGGATATTCTAGAGGTGGCCGGCTTGTTAAAGAAGCGCGCGGCCTACTCCGACATCGTCAACAACGAATATCTGCCGAAATAATGATCTCGCGGGGCCGCCTTTTTCTCTACCGTGTGGTCTTCGGCGTAGTGCTCCTGGCTTTTTGGGAGCTGAGCTCCGGAAGATTGATCGATCCCTTCTGGGTGTCGAGTCCTTCGTTAGTTTTTGTCTACCTCTACGGCGTGATCGCCGACGGCTCCATCTTCGGCCACCTGGCGATCACGCTGTACGAAACCTTCGCCGGTTTTTTTATCGGCGCGATTTTCGGCATCGGTCTCGGTTTTGTGCTTGGGCGGAGAGAAGTCCTGGCCGACATACTGGATCCTTACGTGGTCGCCTTCAACGGCATCCCGCGCATCGCCCTGGCGCCGTTGTTCATCATCTGGTTCGGCATCGGCCCGACGTCTAAAGTCATCCTCGTCGTCAGCGTGGTATTTTTCCTCACCTTCTTCAATACCTTCGCCGGTGTCAAAGGCGTCGACGCGGAATTGAAAAACATTCTACGCATCATGGGCGCGACGGAGCGCCAGATTCTCATGAAGGTGACGCTGCCGGCGATCGTGCCGTGGATCACCACCGGCCTAAAAATCAGCCTTCCTTACGCGATCGTCGCCGCCGTGGTGGGAGAATTCATCGCCGCCAGCAAGGGTTTGGGTTACCTGATCAACTACAACACGTCGCTTTTTTCCACGACCGGCGCTCTCGGGGGCATTTTAATTCTCGCGCTGGTAGTGGTGCTGTGCAACGAAGCGATCAACCGCGCGGAGTCTCACTTTCTGCGCTGGCGTCCCAGGGAAGAGCGGAAAGGCGAAGGGGAGCTATATTAGGAACGCCGAGCTTCCCGTACTGTGCTTTGCTCAGAATGAATTGAAGTTCCAGACGTTCCAATCGTTCAAGTCGTTCCAGCCCCCACCTTCCTTCGATGGGAGTCAGGACAGGCTTTCCTCCCCCGCGTCGCGGGGAAGGATGAAGAAGGGCAAGATGCGGCGGCCGGCGACGCCAATTGTTTCCCAACGCTAGAAATCCCGCCAGTTGCGAAAAGATTTTTCCGCGTACAGTTTTTCGACATCCAACGGGATTCGAATGCCGTGGCTATCAAGATACCCGGCGATGGGCTTGAGCGGCAGGCCGACCGCCGCCAGGTAATCGCCCTCGATCGATTCGATCAGGGCGCGGCCTTCGCCTTGGATCGAGTAAGCGCCGGCTTTGTCGAGGGACTCGTTAAGAACTAGATAGCGTTCAATCTCCGTGTCCGTAAATGGGCGCATCTTTACCGAAACTTCCGCGACGGTCAGGAGGCCCGGCCCAACCGTGCCGTCCAGAATCGCGACGCCGGTGAAAATGCGATGGGTCTTGCCCGCGAGCGCGCGCAGGATGCGTTTTGCGTCGTCCGCGTCCTCCGGCTTGCCGATTTTGATACCGTTTAAAAGAATCAACGTGTCGCTGGCGATTACGATCCCGCCAGGATTATCGTTGGCAACGGATTGCGCCTTGCCGAGCGCGAAGTCGAGGACCTCGTCTTCGGCGGGGCGATGGGATGATGGAGTTTCTTCGAAGTTCGGCGCGATGGTTTCGAAAGGCAGGCCGAGCAGCGCGAGTATCTCCCTGCGGCGCGGCGAGCTGGAAGCGAGTATGAGTCTCATGAAAGGAATGGTTTAGGGCTGGGGCGCGTACGCCCCTGGCCAGGTCGGCGGATGGTCAGCTGCGAACTCGGCGCCGAGCGAGGCGGCGTAAGCGCGCAGGAGGGCGGCGACCTCGTCGATGTTTTTTACGCGCACCATTTGCGCGCGTAGCTCGGCCGCGCCCCGCGACCCCTTGCAATACCAGGCGAGATGTTTGCGCATGCCGACGAAACTGTGAATCTGGGTGTGCCCGGCGAAATGAGCGCTGTGCTCGAGCATGACGCGGAAACGTTCCGCCAAACTCACCGGCACGTCGTGGATCATCTCCCCGCGCTGCGAGCGCAGAGCTTGTTTCACCTGCTCCTTGGCGCCAAAGATCCACGGTTCGCCCTGGGCGGCGCGCCCGATCAAAACCCCGTCCACGTGGGTTTCACGGACGCGGCGGTAGACCTCGGCCATGTCTTTGACGTCGCCGTTGCCGATTATTAACGTGTCGGAATGTCCCGCAATCTCCACGGCGCGGGCGATGGCGTCCCAATCGGCGTTGCCTTTATATTGCTGCTTAAGCGTGCGTCCGTGGAGCGTAATCGCCGCGGGCTTCTCTTCGAGCAAAGCTTGAATCCACTCCTCGACGACGACATCGTCGTAACCCAGACGGGTCTTGACCGAGACCGGGATTGCTAGGCGCGCCCGCGGGGTCTCGCGATCGGATCGGCGGCGGTTCAATTCCAGGACTCCTTGGATCAGTGCCGGCTTCAATCCGAGATCGTCCAGCGTTTGCCCGGCGGACCAATCTTCTACGCCGTGACGCGCGGCCCGGATAATCGACTGGGCTAGATCGGGTTTGAGGATCAGCCCGGCGCCGCTTCCCTTGCTGGCCACGGTCTTGGCGGGGCAGCCCATGTTGATGTCCAGGCCGTCGAAGCCGAGCGCGCCGATCACGTGGGCGACCTTATAGAAAAGCTCCGGCGTGTGACCGTAGATCTGCGCGACGACGGGGCGTTCGATCTCGCTGTAGGCAAGATCCCTGATGAGCGTATGGGGCGCGTAGAGCGCCGCCTCGACGTTGACGAACTCGGTCACGGTAACGTCCGGCGGCCCGTACTTCGCCGTGATAAAGCGAAAAGAGGCGTCGGTGACCCCGTCCATGGGCGAGAGACCGATGATCGGCTTCGCGATGTGACGCCAAAAGTTCATAAAGTGACAAGTTTAAAATAGCATTGCCCGTCCACCTCCGCAAATTTCCTCAAACGGCGGCGATGGCGAGCGGTTAAAAGATCGGCTCCCTCTTCCATCAAGAGTTTTTTTCACTACAATGACAACTGAGGGAACTCGATCGAGGTAACGTCCCCTATTCACGGGGAGGTCGGATATGCGCAAATGGATTATCGCTGCGTCGGCGTTGTTGGTGCTCTGCGTCGTGGCGATTGTCGCGCTGCTGAATTTGAACGCGCTCATCACCCGCAATAAGGATTATCTACTCGCCCAGGCGGAGCAGGCCCTGGGTCGCAAAGTTTCCGTGGGCGATGCCGAGCTGACGATTTTCGACGGCATCGGCGTTCGGCTCACGAACTTCGTCCTGGCCGACGATCCCGCTTATTCCTCCGAGGACTTCGTACGGGCCAAGGACATGCAAATCAATGTCGAGCTGTGGCCGCTGTTCCGCAAGGAGTTTCAGGTAAAAAGGATTATTCTCCATGAGCCCGTCATCCGCGTGATCCGCAATGTCAGCGGCGACTTCAATTTCGCGACCCTGGGAAAGAGAGAAAAAGAGGAAAAAGTCAGGGGAGAGGTCAAGAAAGAAAAAAGGCCGCCCGCGGCAAAGGATTCTACGGCCGCGCTGTTCGTATCACTGGTGGATATTTCCGGCGGCGATCTGCGCTACCGCGACCTGAAGGACGGCGCGGACCTCCGACTCCAGCAGATCGATCTCAAACTGTCGGACTTGGATTTCGACAAACCGGTAAAGGCCGAGCTGGCGGCCGTGTTGTTCTCCGCCAAACAAAATCTAAACGTGAAAGTGCGGATCGGTCCGTTTCGTCCTGGGGGCGAGTTCGGGCAGCTTGCGCTGGACGGTCAAGTTCAAGCTGACCCCCTCGACCTCGGAAAGCTAATGGCCGCCGCGCCCAAAGTCAGGAGCGCTTTGCCGAAAGATATGGAGCTTGCGGGGGTGTTCAGGATCAAGGAATTGAAATTCAAAGGCACGATGCAAAAGTTGGTATTTAAGGGCGAGATCGAAGGCGAGGACGGAGTCGTTCGCTTCGGCAAGGCGTTTCATAAGCCCGCAGGTATCCCGCTGGCGATTTCCGCCGAAGGCCAGTATGCAAACAACACGGTCTTTCTGCGGCGCAGCGAAATGAAGCTTCATACTTTGGCCTTCGAAAGCAAGGGCGAGGTCAGACTCGGCGGCGACGCGGAGCTGAACCTCAATTTCAATTCCAGGCCGGCTGCGTTGGCCGGTTGGGAGAAGATCGTGCCGGCCCTCGCGGCCTACCAACTCGCGGGTGAAATGCAGGTCAACGCGACCGTGCGCGGCCGGGTCGGGAAGGGCGCGGCGCCCCAGGTGCTGGGAACTTTGAGCCTCGTGGGCGCAAGCGCCACGCCGCCGCAGTTTTCCAAGCCAATCAAGGATTTGAACACCAAGATCAACTTCAGCGGAGCGAAGGCGGAGGTTAAAGACACAACGTTGACTTTGGGACGGTCGCGACTTCGCGTGGCCGCCGTGATCGAGAAATTTTCGCCGCTCAGGCTTTCCTACAAGATTTCCACGCCGGAGCTTTGGCCGGCGGATTACCAAGCCGATTTGTCCGATGAGCGCAAATCCGATGTGATCAAGAACGTGGCCAGCCAGGGGCAATTGGCCTTGCAAGACGGCAGTGTCAGTTTCCAAGGGAAACTGAATTCCGGCCAAGGCACCCTTTATAAGATCGGTTACAAAAACCTCGAAGCAGACCTGTCTGTGGCCAACCGGGTCGCCGCTGTCCGAAGTCTTCGGGTGACGGCACTCAACGGCTCGGTACAGGGCGAAGGCGAATACGCCTTTAAGGATGCGGCGCCGCAGTTTTCTTTCACATCCAAGATGCAAGGCGTCGACCTCAAGGAATTATACGCCGCGCTCAGTCCAAAGGCCGAACGTGACATTCGCGGGAAGCTGAACGGGGAGGTGAGAATCTCGGGAAGCGGACAGAAATGGGAAGAGTTGAAGCAGAGTCTGCGCGGTCAAGGGGAAGCCGAGGTCGTTCAAGGCGCGCTGCTAAACTTCAACCTCGCCGACGGCGCGATGTCGGGCATCGCCGGCATGCCGGGATTGGCGAACATGATCAACCCTCGGATACGCAAGAAATATCCTGAGACTTTCGAGGCGAAGGACACGGAATTTAAAGAGATGAAAGCGCAATTCGATCTAGCGGATGGCCGCGTCAATGTAAAGAATCTCCGCATCGCCGCCACCGACTATTCCACCCAGGGAAATGGTTGGGTTGAACTCGAGCGCAAGGTTAATTTTCGCGCCACCCTGGCGTTTTCCCAGCGCCTCTCCGCTGATATCGGCGATTCGGCCCGCGAGATGAAATATCTATTCAACACCCAGAACCAAATCGAGATCCCTTTCACGATTTCCGGCAAACTTCCCAATGTAAAACCGAAACCCGACATGAATCTTCTCGGACGCATGGTGCAGAAGGGGTTTCTGCGCCGCGGCACGGAAGAATTGCAGCGCCGTTTCTTCGAGCCCTCGGAACCTGCTTCTCCTGGCGAGCCCGCGCCCCCGGACTCAAAGAAGCGCAAGCGAAGCTCCACGGAAGATGCCATCCGCAAGGGCTTGGAAGGACTCTTCAAACGTTAGCAGGCTGTTGAAAAAGCCTCATCTCCTTCCTTGCCCTCAATCACTGCACACGTAGAGGCTAGGGCAACGCTCCGGATACCAACGAACTCGATACGTCGCCTACTAAAATGTCAGGAAGAAGAATTGCCTTTGGATTGTCGGGAAGCAGAAACAATAAAATCCGTATAATGAAGCCGTTTCATAAAATTGGCATAGTGGCTACACTTGACGCGCTTTGTTCGTTGGCCTATCTTCCGGGAAGGGTGGAATATTGAAAGCTATGGTTGCAAAGCCTTATACGTCCCCAGCCCAGTGCCACGGTAAAGTACAGCCTCAGATATCTGACGAATCGGCGAGGCGCCTCAGAGGCCATGAAAAATTGCTCGAAACCCTGGTCTTTGTTGCAGAACAAGAGGCATCAGCGCGCGGTATCTCTCTGCTCAAAATCGATGTTCTTCCAGCCTGGTCTCACGAGTATGAGGAAAGATCTGGAGTTGTGATCCAGGTGGAAGTCCGATCGACGGACGAGCAGCGGTTCGGTTTTTGGGAGGGAATGAGCGAACGAATGGATTCGCTGCAGGACACGCTCGCTCCAGAAGAAAATGATTTCCTCACGGATGAAATTTCCGTCATCGTCGACCAAGGATAATGCCTCCCTTTCCCCCTCGCGAGTTCCACACTCTTGCCTTGTGGCTTGTTGGCCAGAAAACGGACGAGGCGAGCCTTAGAACGGCAATCGGTCGGCTCTATTACGCTTGTCACTTGCTGGCTAAGCAATCACTCATTGAAAAACGAAAATGGACGCCGTCAGGACGCGGAGATGACCACTCAGGCGTGATCAGAGAGTTGCGGCGCGGCAAAACGACAGGCCTCGGTAACTACTTGGACAGCCTTCGCACGCTCCGAGAGCACGCAGACTATCACGTAGACGCCGCTGTTCCAGGTGCCGAGAACTGCACTGTCTGCAAGAAAATGCGCGAGTCCAGTTCTCCTCCGCCACAATTCGTCAATATCGAGCATTGGAATAATGCCAAAGGTATCAGCGAAAGGTGCCTGTCCCTGATTGATAGGCTTTGAGTCGGATTGGTGTATCTGGCGCGCGAGCAGAGCGGCAAGAGGGGAATGAGTTAGGGAAAGAATTGACCGCGAGCCGTCGATTGTGAGCCGCTTGTAAGCCATCTGCGCAGAGAGTCGGGATCAACCGGTCTAGGATCGGCTGTTGCGACAGGTTTTCCAATCTGTCAGTACGAACGCCTGACCCGGCCGCTGACCCTTGGATTGTCGGAAAGCAGAAACAATAAAACCTCTATAATAAAGCCTGACACCACCCGGCATAGAACTCGGCTTCGGACACGGCGTTCAGCGCCGGCACATGCGCACGCGGCCCCTATCTGCCGCCTGCTCCGATGAGGCCTATGCGTAATGGCTCGCCTTGCGTCAGTGTTTTCCGCTTCCGGGGTGAGTTTCAGGTCTGGCGCGGTTGCAACGAAGATGGAGGAGGGGAGAGCGCCGGTTCAGACTTTTACCTCACAACAATGTGAAAAGAAAAGGCGCACGGAGGCAATATCTTTACTCACAGAGCACAGACACGCGAGCGTGTGAAGGCGCTGGTCGAAGATTTGTTCCGAAAGTCGTTTCAGGCGATATCTTCATCCGCGTCGGTCAGAGAATTAGCGAATTCTAAGAGAAAGCAATAACCTGGGGATGTGGTTGGGAGGAAATGCAAGAGACACAATACTTAATTCTTCCTCCGGCTAGGTTCCCGGTTTTCCAGACCACGACTCGTGAAACTCACCAAACTGTCCAAATATGCTCGGTGACAAGCAAGCAGTCAAAACCACTCTGGGTTTTGGCCAGGCGTGGGCAACGAGCAACTCGACGTTCTGCGCAATGGCGATTAAGTGGTCCTGGATTTGTACCCGCCACTGACCACGCCACCGGGCTCGTTTAAAACCGAATCGAGTGGCTTGAGCAAAAGATCGTTCCATGAAGTGCTGGCAGAGATCCCCAACGCCAATCTATCCATCGGCATACGCCAGTTAAACGGGATCTAAAGGCAGAGGTTCAATCCGTGACCACTGCGGTGACCGGCGATACCAACTCTGGGCTCCGCAATCACAGCGCATCCAAACATCCGGAAAATTTAGACTACTGCTACGACAACATCGGGAATATCCGGCGGTCATAGGCGTCGATTGATAAAGCCCATCGCGTCGGGTAGGGTGGGGTGGATTCAGCGACGCCCGCTAGATTTGCATAGACGGAGGAGTAATGATGGCGCTCAGCAAGGATTTACTGGATATCTTGGCCTGCCCCAAATGCAAGGGCGATATACACCTAAACCCCGCCGGAGACGGTTTGGTGTGTGACGCCTGCCGGCTGATGTATCCGATCAAGGACGATATCCCGGTGATGCTGATCGATGAGGCGATTCCGCTCTAGCGATGGATTCGCTCGCATGGCAAAGGGTATTGGTTCTTCAGAACGGCTTCCTAGGCGATACGGTCCTTACGCTTCCCCTGCTTTCGGAAATCAAGCTTCGTTATCCTTCTGCGAAGCTTGTCCTTGCATGTAGCCCTCTCGCCAAAGAACTCTTGCAGGATCACCCGGACATCGATGAAATCATCGTCGATGATAAAAAAGGCGGTGACCGGGGATTGTCTGGAATATGGCGCAAGGCCATGACCTTGAAGAAAATGTCATTTACCGTGGCGCTTACACCGCACAAGTCGTTGCGCAGCGCCTTGATGTTGTATTTTGCCGGAATTCCGTTGCGTGTGGGGTTTCGCCAAAGCGTGGCATCATTCCTTTTCCATCGCCGGGTGACCCGGGAGCCGCAGCGCCACGACGTGGAAAGAAACATATCGCTCCTACGAGCTTTCGGTATCCAGCCGGAGGACTGCCGACGTTCGATGCGGTTACCACCGGGGTCCGGGTCTGAAGCAGTTGTCAAAAAGATCTTGAGCTCGATGGGAGTTGACGAAACAAAAACGCTGATCGGTATCAATCCCGGATCGGTATGGGCGACTAAGAGGTGGTCCGCCGAAGGATTCGCGGAGGCCATCCAATTGATTCGAAAAAACTACGATTGCAACGTATTACTTTTCGGTGGCCCGGCGGACGCGGAGGTTGCCTCTCGGATTCAAGAGCTTTGCGGCGGGACATTGGTCAACCTCGCGGGAAAGATCGGTCTACGTGAAATGCCGGCGGCATTGAACCTATGCCGGGTGTTGATTACCAACGACAGCGCGCCGATGCACATGGCCGTGGCCTGTGGCGTGCCCACCGTCGCCATTTTTTGCGCCACGACTCCCGCGCTGGGTTTTTACCCTTATTCGGATAATGCCATCGTATTGGAGAAGGATCTGTCATGCCGGCCTTGCGGTTCCCACGGTGGACGCCGCTGTCCGCTGGGAACAGAAGATTGCATTCGGCTGATCTCACCGACCCGTGTGCTGCAAGCAGTGGCCAAGTTGTTGGAGCGAAAAAGAGAGATCGCGCCGGCCGGGCAAGACGCGTTTAGCCCCGAGTTTATCAGTGTCTGAGCCGTCCATTTTTCACGCGGCACTTCGACGCGGCGATGGTATTGTTCTTAGAATGATTACACCGTATCGGGCCTGGGGGGAAATACCAACGGGCTTCAAAAAAATCGAAGACGAGTGCGGTCGCCGATTGATCCTGCGTGGCGACCAGGAGGGCGTGCTCTCCGCGTGCAGTTGGGAATATTCCACCGACAGCGATGGACCCACCGGATTTCAAGGAAGGGCGAAATTGCGGACTGTGCGACTGCGCAACGGGGACACGGCGCTTTTGCGGCAATATCGTCATGGCGGCGCATTTCGTCGCCTTACCGGGGACTTGTTTTTTACCTGGCCGCCTAGGCCGTTTCGTGAGTTGATCGTCACCGAGGAGCTTCGGCGGCGGGGATTACCCACGGTAGAGGTCTACGGGGCTTGCGTAGAGCCGGTTTGGGGGCCGTTTTATAGAGGTTGGCTGGCGACTCGGGCGATTCCAGGGGCGCAGGATCTTTGGGCCGCGCTCCAGAGCGGGTTTGTCCGCGACACCGGTGAGGAGAGATGTTTGCGCGCGGTAGCCAGGAGTGTGCGCGCGCTGCACCGGGAAGGCGTTTGCCATGCCGATCTCAACCTGAAAAATATTCTGGTTCGCTTGGAGAACGGCGGCGTGACGGGATATGTTATCGACTTTGACAAAGCAAGGTTGTTTCTCGGGAGCCTGCCGGGGCGGTTGGCTAAGAAAAATCTCGATCGTCTTCTAAGATCAGTGTGCAAACTGGATCCCGAGCGGCGCTATTTTTCTTTGGATCGCTGGGATGAATTCTTAAAGTTTTATCATCAGGCAAATGCCGCTGAGTCTTGATCCGAACAGGATCCTTATCGTGCTTCATGGTTCCATCGGCGACGTGACCCGGGCGTTGCCGTTAGCGACTCTCGTGCGCTCCGGATATCCGCGGGCGCGTTTGGCATGGGCCGTGGAGCCGCCATCGCTTCCTTTGGTTCAGGGCTATCCGGCGGTGGACGAAATCATTTTATTCGACCGGCAGCGTTGGTGGGTGGATTTTTTGCCGTTCTTGAATAGAATTCGCTCCAAGAAATTCGATCTGGTCATCGATTTACAGCGTCACCTGAAGAGCGGCTTGATCAGCCGCTGGTCGGGAGCGCGGTATCGTATCGGTTTTAACCGGCGCGATTGTAAGGAATTCAATTGGCTTTTCAATAATCATTTCATCCCGGCCTGCGGCGATGACGTCTCCAAGCTCGACCATTATTTGAAATTCGCCGAGTTTTTGGGGCTTGAGCCTTCGCCGGTGGAATGGAACTTTAAGCTTAGCGCTGGCGAGGAAGTGGCGGTCGACAAACATTTGGCGGCGGTCGGATCTTCGTATGCGGTTCTTTTTGCCGGCAGCCGGTGGGAGAGTAAACGGTGGTTTCCGACGCAGATAGCCGACTGTGCCAGGATGATCCGTGAGCGTCATGCGCTCGACGTGGTTTTGTTGGGCGGCAAGGAGGAACGGCAATTCAGTGGAGAGGCGTTGGCCGAGCGCGGGGTTCAAGCGGCTAATCTAGTGGGCCGGACGTCGCTGCGTGAGGCGATCGGTGTCATTGCTCGTGCCAGAGTCGCGGTGGGGCCGGATACGGGGCTCATGCATATCGCCGTTGCGGTGGGGACGCCGGTGGTTTCGCTATGGGGCGCGACGAGTCCCCGGCGCACCGGGCCCTATGGGTTCGACGACTTGGTCATTCAAGGCAGGGCGTCCTGCGCGCCCTGCTACCAGAGGCGCTGCGCGATCGGGCGGATCTGCATGCAGTCGATCGCCATCGAAGAAATCGCCGGCAAAATTGCTCTTGCGCTGTCCCGGCCGGCGTAATAAGGAGCAGGCTTGTCAAAGGATTGGCAATACCGAGAGCTGATCGAGGGCGAATGGAAACTCAGAGTGTTGCCGGATGTTTGGTCCGCGGAGTTGTGGCAAGAAATTTTGAGCGTTATCGGACGGCAGGCGCACGATCGACATCCGCAGACGGTGCGCTTGGAGCGTCGGGTGAAAGATAAATCGGCGCCGCTGTTCCTGAAAGTTTTTCATCCGCCATCCGGAATCGACGCGGCAAAAGATTTTTGTCGCAGCTCCAAGGCTTTTCGGTTCTTGCGCCAGAGCGTTGCGTTGGCGGCGGCGGGTTTTTTGGCGCCGACGACGATCGCCGCGGGCGAGGAGAGAACAAGGCGTCGCCTTAAACGCGCTTTTGTCTTGACGGCGGCGGTCCCCGGTGAGCCGGTACCGGAATTTCTACGCAATCGTTACAGTGACGGATTATCACGTCTGGCGTTGGCGGAAAAGCGGCTGGCCCTGGCGTCATTGGGGCGCGAGATTCGATCCCTGCACGATGCGGGTTTCGTGCACGGCGACTTGGTGCCGACCAATATTGTGATCGCGACAGAGCCTGGCGGCGAGTTCCGGTTCTATCTGATGGATAATGATCGCACCCGGCGCTATCCTGTGTGGTTAGCGCCGTCGCTTTGGAAACGTAACTTGGTGCAGCTGAACCGTTTCCCGTTGCCCGGCATCACGCTGCAAGACCGGATGAGATTTTTCCGTGCTTATTCGGGGCGGCCGGATTGGAGCGGCGCTGGGCGCAGACTGCTCACCTGGCTTGAGCGTAAGACCCGCCAAAGACGCCGGGAGTGCGACGCTGTCGACGCGCCGGGGAGTTTCAGAAGACTGATGAGCTTTAATCGGGAGACCGCCGGTAACGTTAGAGGCGAAAGGGATCGCGTTTGAAACGGTTGGGAATTTGTTTCGTTTGCGAGTGGCAAACCCGCGTATATCGAGTACCCAACCACGCGAGCGGTATCGCTCTACCAGGTTGAGAGATGGCGTTAGGCAAAGCTTTGGTCATCGGGGCTTCGGGGTTGGTAGGCGGTGCGCTGATGCGTGTTTTGCGGGGGGCGCATATCGAAGCCGCGGGTACCTATGCAAAGTCTCCGGCTGCGGGTTTAGAGGCGCTCGATATCACCGACGCCGTTCGAGTGCGGGCCTGCGTGGAGCATCATCGGCCTGCGGCGATTTTTCTCACTGCGGCGCTAACCCACGTCGATTACTGCGAAGATCACCCGGACGAAGCATTTGCAATTAACGTAGAAGGTCCCAGCGCCGTGGCCGAAGCGGGCCGCGCCCTGGGGGCGCAGGTGGTTTTCTATTCGACGGAATATGTTTTCGACGGCAAAGCGGGACCCTACAACGAGGATGACGCTCCGTCGCCGTTGAGCGTCTACGGGCAAAGCAAACTGGCGGCCGAGCGGGAGATCTGCGACATCGTCGAGAATGCGTTGATCCTGCGCACCGCTGTCGTGTTCGGGTGGGATTCGAATTCGAAAAATTTCGCGATGCAGGTTTACCACAGGGTTCGGGCGGGGGAGTCAATGACGATTCCGATGGACCAATTCGGTAATCCGACCTTGGCGGAATACCTGGCGGAGATGAGTATAGCTCTCGCTCAACGGGGAGTTCGCGGTATCGTCAATGTCGTCGGCAAGGACCGCATTGCCCGGTCGGATTTTGCCCAGGCGCTTGTGAAGCTCTATGAAGGCTCGCCGGAGCTGGTCGTTCCGGTACTGACCGAGAGTTTGAAACAGCTGGCGCGGCGGCCGCTTTACGGCGGTCTTCGAACCGAAAAGCTCGAGAGGTTGGTGGGCCGAAAAGCGATGCCTCTCGATGACGCGCTCAAGCGGCTCGAACGGGAGCGGAAAGGGGCTGGGCCAACGGGTTAGCCTGGGGTCCCTGGATTGGAAAAACCATCCGCTGTAGACATGACAGCGGTACATGAGTTGCTTCCGTTTACAAACAATTATGCCAAACCCGGCGATTCTCGAATCCGTCCGGCGGGCCTGGAGCGGCGATCCGGCCCGCGGGAAAAAAGCTTTGGACTTGAGTGCCGGAAGCGGCGACACCTCGCAAATTTTGGCGGCTCAAGGCTACGTGGTGGTGGCCACCGATTATGGCCGGCCTCAGCCGATGGCGAATGAAATTGGCCGCGTCGGCGGAGTTGACCTCAACGAGTTCCTGCCTTTTCGCAGCAGAACTTTCGACGCAGTCAATCTGGTCGAGGTCATTGAACATATCGAGAACCAGCCGCGGCTTATTCGCGAGATTTGCCGCGTGCTCAAACCGGGGGGCCGGGTCTTGATCAGCACACCGAATATTCTAAATGTCTTTTCGCGGATTCGTTTTCTCTTTACCGGTTTTTTGCGTGGCCGGGTTCGGCCGGTTCATTATTCCCGCAAGCCGGGCCGAGCACCGAATATTTACTTGATTCATTTCTATGAGCTCTATTATTTGCTGTTTCACTACGGCTTCGAGTTGGTTGAACTCAGAAAAACTCGAGTTAAATTCGCCCAGGTATTCTTTACCGGGCTGCTCTATCCTTTGATGTGGCTGTTTAGTTTGGCGGCGGTCATCCGCGCCGAGAAAGACCCGGTGCAGCGCCGCTATAATTGGCAAATCCTCGGACATATGTTCCATCCGGCGCTGTTGCTTTCGGACAACATCGTCGTGGTGGCCAGGAAAATCGAAGGCAATGAAAATCGCCCTCGCCCATAAGCGGCTCGATTTAAAGGGAGGGACCGAAAGGGATTTTTATCGAACCGCAGAAGGCTTGAGAGACTTGGGACATGAGGTCCATCTCTTTTGCAGCGAGTACGGCGTTAAACCGCCGCCGGATACCGTTGCTCACCGCATTCCGGTTCTGCCCGTGGGAAGAACCGCGCGGCTGTGGAGCTTCGCGTTGTCGGCGCCCGCGATCATCAGGAAATACCGCTGCGACGTGGCGGTAAGCTTTGGCCGAATGCTAGAAGCGGATATCGTTCGCAGCGGCGGCGGCTCCCACCGCGGTTTTTTGGAGCGTCTTGGAGGGCAGGGGGGACTGGGCCGGCGCCTCTGGCAGCGACTGAGCCCTTATCATCAAAGCGTGCTGGCGATTGAACGGTGCCAATTCCAGCCGGCGCGTTACAAAAGGATCATCGCTGTATCGGCGGAAGTGAGAAGGGATCTCATGGGGCACTATGCGATACCGCCGGAGCGGATCGCGGTTCTTTACAACGGGGTTGATCAGCGCCGTTTTCATCCCTCCCGGCGCGAAAATTTTCGCAGCAAGATCAGGGAACGTTGGCAGATCCCCGAGAAATCGCCTCTGGTGTTGTTCGTCGGCAGCGGCTTCCGGCGCAAGGGTTTGGATCTTTTGCTTTCGGTTTGGAGCGCGACCGGTCTGAGCGACGCTTACCTTCTGGTGCTTGGCGACGACGCCAGGATGAGCTGGTACAAGACGCGGGCTCGCGCGCTGGCCGGGGATCGTATTGTGTTTACCGGCCGCCAGGACGACGTGGAAAATTATTATGCGGCGGCCGATGTGGTTGCCTTACCGTCGCTGCAAGAGGCGTTTGGCAACGTCGTGTTGGAAAGCCTCGCCGCCGGGCTGCCGATTCTGGTTAGCCGGCAGGCGGGCGCTGCGGAGCTGTTGACCGGCGCCCTCGTCGAGGGAATCGTCGACCGGCTTGATGACAGAGAGGAGCTGGTGGGAAAATTGGTAAAACTATTAGACCGATGCGCCGATCCGTCGCTGGCGGCGGAGGCGCGGGCGCTGGGCGAGGAATTTTCCTGGGAAAGACACTTCCACGAATTGGAAGCGTTGCTCTTGCAAGTCCGCAACATCTAACGCCGTGGAAAAATTTGCTGAACTCGTTTGCCGTAAACTGGGAGACTCGCGGGTTTGGGTGGCTCAGGAATACGCCGCTCCTTCGGATGTCGCGCTGCTCGCGGATGCGGACCGTCTGTTTGAAGGACCCGGGTGTGAAATCATCAAGGATCAACGAAAAATCAGGGTCGCACGCATTCGAATCAACCTCTGCGGCGAAGCTCGCACGCTTTACCTCAAGCGCTACAATGCCTTTTCCTGGCGCGTTCAATTGGGTTCTTTGTTTCGGGATTCCGGTGCCGTGAGAGCGCTACGTGGTGTCGCCGTTTTACAAAACGCGGGGATTGCGACGGCGAAGCCTGTGGCGGTCGTTGAAAGCCGCTCCTGGAGGATGGTGACGAAGAGTTTTTTTTTCACTGAAGAAATCCCGCGCGGGAAAACGGTGGATGTTTTCTGGCGCGACGATCTTTCGGCGCTCGCAGGTCAAGCCGGCCTTCGCCGTCGCCGCGGCTTCCTTCGGGCCTTAGCGTCTCTATTCGAGTCTCTGCATGGCCAGGGCATCTATCACGGTGACCTTAAAGACGCTAATATCTTAGTGGTGCCCGGTACTGATGCCCGGGCCGATTGCTTTTTTCTTCTCGATCTGGAAGGAGTTCGAAAGTATCATCGCTTGAGCGATAGGCGCCGAATCAAAAATCTGGTCCAATTGAACCGTACTTTTGGACGGCATGTGCGCCGGACGGAAAAGCTATATTTTCTAGCGCGCTATATGAGTTCGAGGTTTGACGACCGCCGTCGAAAACGGCTTTGGTCGGCGGCAATTTTGCGTCGCAGCCAGAGCCTGGACCGGAAGAAGTTGGCTGCGAAAAAAGCAACGGCGACTTTGTGAAAGAAATTATGGAACGGAACGTTGATCCGGCTGGAGTAGGACTTTTGCTCTGGGGTATAATTCGGACGGCCAAGCCTGGGTGGCGTTGCCAAGTAAGAACCGGCGGGATTTCGACTCTCATCGTTGAAAGTTTATGGCGTTAAAGGGACTGGTATTGAGCGGTGGCAAAGGCACGCGCCTCAGGCCGCTTACCCATACGGCCGCCAAGCAACTGGTGCCGGTCGCCAACCGTCCGATCCTTTTTTACGTTCTCGACAATTTGAAAGAGGCTGGCATCGACGAAGTCGGAATCGTCATCGCGCCCGAAACCGGCGCTGCGATTCGGGAGGCGGTTGGAAGTGGTGAACGGTGGGGTTTTAGGGTCGAATATATTCTACAGGATGAGCCCCTTGGACTTGCCCATGCCGTCAAGGTCGCCCGGCCTTTTCTCGGTCGGGACCCCTTTGTCATGTATCTTGGCGATAATTTGATCGGGTCGGCCATCAGCACCTTCTGCCGGGATTTCGTCGCCGGGGAGGTTGATGCGACTCTTCTGCTCAAGCGCGTGGGTAACCCTTCGGCCTTCGGTATCGCCGAAATCGATGGTCAGGGGCGCATCACCCAACTCGAGGAAAAGCCTAAAAAGCCGAAGTCGGATCTCGCCCTGGTCGGAATATATCTTTTTTCCGAGAAGATTCACGACGCCATCGACCAACTCAAACCGTCTTGGCGCGGCGAGTTGGAAATCACCGACGCGATTCAAGTCCTGCTCGATCGCGGTGGTCTGGTCTCGAGCCATGAAATCGCTAGCTGGTGGCTCGATACGGGCAAGAAAGACGATCTCTTGACGGCGAACACGGTCGTTCTTGACGAATGGTTGAAACACCAGCTCGACGGCGAGGTCGACTCTGATAGCGAAGTGACCGGTCGCGTGCGCTTGGGCCAGGGGAGCCGTGTCATGAACAGCAAGTTGCGCGGTCCGGTGGTCATCGGTGAAAACGTGCGCATCGAGAATTCCTTCATCGGTCCGTTTACTTCCATTGGGGACGGCTGCCGTATTGTTGGATCGGTGCTGGAGCATTGCGTTCTTTTGGAGAACGCGCGCGTCGAGGGGGTGGACCGTCTTGAGGACAGCTTGCTGGGAAAAAGCTCCGCCGTGCTCAAAAACCACGGCAGCCACCATGCCTACCGGCTGATGATCGGCGATGATTCCGAGGTGCTGCTCTGATGCCCTTCGAGTTTGCCCGCGCAGAGATTCCCGACATCGTCGTGATCCAGCCGCGTCTTTTTCGCGATGACCGGGGATTTTTTATGGAATCCTACAAGCGATCGGATTTCGCCGCCCACGGCATCACGGAGACTTTCGTTCAGAGCAACCACTCGCGCTCGCCGCGAGGAATCGTGCGGGGGCTGCATTATCAGAAACACCCCAAAGCCCAGGGCAAACTGGTGCGAACGCTTTGGGGCGAGGTTTTCGACGTTGCCGTCGATTTGCGGCGCGGTTCTCCGACCTACGGCCGATGGGACGGGCTCGTGCTTTCCGCCGAGAATCGGAAAGCGATTTATGTTCCGCCGGGTTTTGCGCACGGCTTTTGCGTTACCAGCGAAACTGCCGAGGTGCTGTACCTGACGACCGAGGAATATTCGCCGTCCCACGAGGCGGGTGTCATCTGGAACGATCCCGATTTGGCGATTCGCTGGCCGGTGGCCGATCCTCAACTTTCCGAGCGCGACCGGCATTGGCCGAGACTGTGTGACGCGGACAATAATTTCGCCTATTGACGGGACGTGACCGTCGGGCGGTTGGCATCAAGGGGATCTTCCGGGCAACTTGAGTTGAGCATGGAATCCATTCTGGTCACCGGCGGCTGCGGATTCATCGGCAGCCATTTCGTCAGATTGCTTTGCGCGGAAGAAAACTTCCGGGTCGTCAACCTCGACAGGTTGACTTACGCGGGTAATTTGGAAAACCTTTCGGACATCGCAAGCGATTTTCGCTTCGTGCGGGGAGACATCGCCGACCGGGAGCTCGTGGATCGGGTTTTAGAGGAAGAACGACCTTGGGCCATCGTCAACTTCGCTGCCGAATCGCACGTCGACCGGAGTATTCTCGACGCGTCGCCGTTCTTGAGGACTAATATCGGCGGCGTGCACGTATTGTTGGAGGCGATCCGCGCCGTTCCGGTAAAGCGTTTCCTTCATGTTTCCACTGACGAGGTTTACGGCGACCGGGAAGGTAGGGATGCCGCCGCCGAAGAGTCCGCCCTGTGTCCCGGTAGTCCCTATGCCGCGAGTAAAGCGAGCGCGGACTTGCTTTGTCTGTCCTACCGGCGCACCTATGATTTGCCTATCATCATTACCCGAAGCTCGAACAACTACGGGCCGTTTCAGTTCCCGGAGAAGCTTATTCCGCTGTGCATTCGCAACGCTGTGGCCGGGCTGAAGCTTCCGGTTTACGGCGATGGCGGGCAGAGCCGGGACTGGCTGCACGTCGAAGATAATTGCCGGGCCATTCTGGCGGTGCTTAAAAAAGCGCAGCCGGGTTCGCTCTACAACATCGGAGCCGGCGGGGAGTGGAAAAATTTAGACGTGGTACGAACGATCTGCCGCGCGGTGGCAGCGCAAACGGGCCAGCGTCCTGAAAAAGTGGAAAGCAGCATTGAGTTCGTAGCCGACCGGCCGGGTCACGACCGGCGCTACGCCTTGAAGACGGAAAACATTCGCCGGGAGCTGGGTTGGTTTCCGCGGACCGGATTTGAGTCGGGTCTCGAGCAGACAGTGCGCTGGTATCTAAGTCGCCCGGAGTGGGTCGCGCGGGTGACTTCGGGCGAATACCAAAAATATTACGATTCGGTTTACCTGCGCACCTGGGGTAAGCCATCGTGAGCCCGACCATTGACGGTTGGCATCCCGGTCGATTTTGTTCAAGAGCGATGCTATTGGCTTGCCCGTGGGGCTCCACGATCTGAGCCAAGGTTCGCGCGACCAATCGGTTATGGAGACGAGTCATCTGCTTATTGTCGGGGCGCCGAGATCGGGTACGACCCTGTTGGCTACGATGATCGGCCGTCACACCGAAATTGGGATATTGAATGAGGACCACGGCTGGGCCATGAGGCGCATTCTCGGCAGGAGGATCGTGGGAAACAAGCGGTGCATCCCAAACCAAATCGAAATGAAAAAACGCAGTCTATTTCAGATGAGATTTTTCAAGACTATCGGGTGGGCAAAAGAATATCAAAGCTCCGAGTATTCGATCGAGGACTATCTTGCCCTGCCGGGCATTCGCATTATCGGTCTTGTCCGGGACGGTAACGACGTTATCTCATCGGTCATGAATAGAAGCGAAAAGAGGTTTCGCGTGGCGTCCTACCGGTGGCGGCGGTCTGTCGATATCATTCATGAACTTAAGACTCGTTATTCGGAAATTGTCTTGGTGATCTCCTTCGAAGACTTAGTCGTCAACCCGCAAGCGAACATGGAACGGATCGCGGCGTTTCTCGGAGTCGAATATCAGAAGCGCATGCTCGAAGGGCCGCGTTATAATCCGTGGTACGGGGAGTCCGAATTGAACTTAAACAAGGTCAATCGCGCGAAAAAGGAGCAAACGGATTTTCATCTGTCCACGCGCTTTCCCGCGACTTACCAAAGGTACGAAGAGCTGTTGTCTCAGGCGAAGTAACCTGCGCCCGCCGGCGCCGATTCAGTTATGAGCGACAACCCAAGCGTTTCGGTGGTCATCGCCACCTACAACCGGGCTGATTTCTTACCGGAGACCCTTGAAAGCGTCTTGAATCAACGTTTCCAGGATTTCGAGCTGATCGTGGTGGACGATGGCTCCACCGACGGAACGCGAGAGGTGCTTGGAGCCTACGGGGCAAGGCTACGCTATATTTATCAGGAGAACCGCGGACCCTCGGCCGCGCGTAATCTGGGTGTTCGTAACGCCCGCGGCGCTTGGATTGCCTTTCAGGATTCCGACGATCTGGTGACACCGGAGCATTTAGAAACCCTGATCGGCTACGCTCATGAACACTCGGACTGCGCGATGGTTTTCGCGAACGGCTCCTACTTGGGGGGCGCCGAACATAATCGCGAAACTATCATTCCGGCGCTGAAATCCCGGCGGTTGGCGGAGCAGGGCGTCGGGCTCGCGGATCTCTTTGAAAGAAGCATCGTGCGTCTTCAGGCGGCGCTGATTTCCAAGCCGTGTTATGACGCCGTGGGCGGACATGATGAATCGTTGCGCATTTGCATGGATCTGGATCTTTCATTCCGGCTGTTGATGAAATATCCGGTGGTATACCTCGACCGGTCGGTCTTTTTCTACCGCAAGCACCCTGGCAATACCGGCCGGAACGAAGAGCTGCGGCTGGTGGAAAACATACGCGTGATCGACAAACTTGTCGCCGAATTTCCCGCGGCGCGAAAAATGCTCGGCCAAACGACCATTGATCATCGAGTAGCCTACCGTTACTATCGCCTGGCCAAAGGGCGCTGGAAGAGACACCAATGCGATGAGGCGCGAAGCGCGCTGCGGGCGGCGATCTCACTGCGTCCCTACGCTCTGAAGTACCGTTATTACCAGCTACGATGGGACCATTCGGAGAGTTAGTGTGGATCCGCTTTTCAGCATTATCATCGCGACCTACGACCGGGTGGACTTCCTGCGCGGCTTGCTCGCGGGAATCGCGGCGCATTTCGGGAAGCTCAATATTTCCCATGAGGTCATCGTCGCCAACAACGCGCGAGATGAACGGATCGCCGAAGAAATCGCCAAGCTGATCGACGAGTTTCGAAATTCTGATCGCATTGCCTTTCGTCAAGTCCGGGAACCCTTGGCGGGTAAATGCCGCGCCCAGAACGTGGCGATCCGCGCGGCCAAGGGATCCATCATGGTGTTTTTTGACGACGATATCGAGGTGACGCCCGACTGGCTGACCGTCGCGGCGGAATTTTATCAAAGACGAGAGTTCGACGTCATGCAGGGCCCGATTCTAATGCCGCCGGAGATGGAGCACAACCAAGAATTGTTGCGCGCGCAACAACGTTTTCGCACGATTAATTTCGTAAAGTATCGGCCGGGTATGACGGATCTCAAGACTTTGACCGGCGCGAACATCGCCGTGCGCCGGGAGGTGTTCGCGCGCATCGGCTATTTCAATGAAAACTTGGGACCCGGACGCTCGGGCATATCGGAGGATGTGGAATTTGCGCAGCGACTGGTGAAGAGCGGTGGGCGCATCGGTTATGAGCCCCGCGCTGGCGTCTACCACAGGGTCGACTGGAGCCGCTTGACCGAGGAGTTTTTTCGCCTGCGCCACGAGCAGCAGGGGCGCAGCCGTTTGATTTACAAAAAGCAATCGCTCGCCTCCATCGTGCCGAATTTTTTGCGTTCGATCTGGACGTTCGGTTGGTATTCTCTGCTGGGGAATGAAAGAAAAAAGTACCGGGCCAAAGGCCGCTACTTTCACTATCGCGCGATGCTGGCGGTGAAAACCAGGAAGATCACCGGCATCCACGACTGATGCGTGAGCGTTTTGAGCAGATAACGGCCAATCGGTTTCGAAAACGGAACATGGCTTTTGCGGGCGGCGATGTAGACGCCTCGTAAGGCGAGCGTCCCATAATCCCGGATTTTTCCCCCCAGCGATCTCTTCTCGACTTTGCGCACCGCCGTGATGTTATCGAAGATCGCGATTTCCTGAAAGCGACCGGAGAGAAACACGTCTTCCCAAAGCACCCGCTTCGGGCCCTTTTTGCGGATCGTGTCGTGCATTGCAATGATCCCGCCTGCGACGACATGGGGTTCCCATAGCGTGAAATCCAACTTAGCGGGTTCGTAGCGATGGTCGCCGTCGATCCAGAGCAGTCGGACGGGTTGGTTCCAGCCCCTGGCGGCTTGCTCGGAGGTCATGACCATGGGCACGACTCGGCCCTCGACGCCGGCTTTTTTGATGTTAGCCATGAATTCGGCTTCGGTGTCCTCGGTGTACCCCTCGACGGGCAGCGGCTCGTGCGGATCGACGGCATAGACCTTCGCGTCGTGGACCCTGGAAGCGCCGCGCGCCAGGGCGATCGTTGACTTGCCCTTCCAACTGCCGATCTCGACAATGACCCCGCTACAGTGGTTGATCTGGCCCAACCGGTAAAGGCAGTCGACCTCGCCGGGCGTCAACATGCCGGGCAAGGGGTAAACGTCTTCAAGCTCTTTCATATGAGAAATTCAGTCCCGCCTATGACCGTTTTATATCACCTGTGCTGAGGCGATTGAAGCTTTGATGTTCCCTTGCCACCGAAGATCCTTCACTTCGTTCAGAACAGGACCCTTCACTCACGTTCAGGGTGACTCACTCCCAGCTTCAAGCCGGGAGTGAGTCAGTTTGATTTTTGCGCCGTCTGCCCATATTTTCTGGAGTAATGGATTCGCCTTTGGTCGGTGCTGCGACGCCCCCCACGGTTTCCGCCATCGTGGTTTGCTTCAACGAAGAGAAAAATATCCGGGACTGCCTGGAAAGCCTGCGCTGGTGCGATGAAATCGTCGTGGTCGACTCCTTCAGTACAGATCGAACGATTGAAATCTGCCGGCAATATACTGAGCGGATCATTCAGAGGCCCTGGGCCGGCTACCGCGATCAGAAGGCATTCGCCCATTCTCAAGCGACTAAGCAATGGGTGATGCTGGTCGATGCCGATGAACGGGTGACGCCCGAACTGCGCGACGAGATCCAGCGCGCGCTCGATCGCGACGGTGGCCGATTCAAGGGTTATGCCGTACCCCGTTTGGTCTTTTATCTGGGGCGCTGGTGGCGGCGCGGCGGCTGGTATCCCGATTATGACGTCCGTCTGTTCCGCCGCGACAAAGCGATCTGGGGCGGAGCCGATCCCCATGAAAAGATTCTGGTCGAGGGACCGGTGCGCCGCCTCAAGCATCCGCTGCACCACTTTTCTTACCGAAACATCGACGATCATATCCAGCGAATCAACCGTTTTACCTCGATCTCGTCGCGGGAGCTGCGCAAAGAGGGCGGGCGATGGCGCCTTACCGACGCCCTGCTGCGGCCGGCGTTTCGCTTTTTTCGCTCCTATGTCCTCAAGCGCGGATTCATGGAGGGGTTTGCCGGCTTCTACGTGGCCGTGACGGCCGCGGTTTATGTTTTTCTTAAGTATGCTAAGCTCTGGGAAATCGAGCTGGATGAGAAAGACGACGTTGGGGGAAAGGGGTCATAACCGCCTTCTAAAAATTCTCCATATCGATCCTGAGAAAAACTGGGGCGGAGGGGAGGCGCAGGTTCTTGGACTGCTCACTTATCTTGGTCGAAAGGGTCATCGGAACGATCTTTTAGCCTATCCGGGCGGGCGGCTTTTCGAACAATGTGGTCCGCTCGGCGTCAAAAGACTTTCACTGGTGGCTCGAAATGACTTGGATTTGCGGCCGGTTCCAGCTCTGCGACGGCTTATTCGAAGCGAAAAATACGATATCGTTCATTTCCACACGAAGAGAGCGCATGCCCTTTCGCTTTGGCTACCGCGCGGGCCTCAGTGTCCGAAGTATGTCGTCACCCGGCGCATGGACTATCCGGAAGGGAAGACCTGGTATACCCGCCTTTTGTACAACCGCCGAGTGGACGGTGTAGTCGCCATCTCTCGCGTCATAATGAATCTCTTAATAGAGGCCGGGGTCGAGCCGGAGCGCATTCGATTGATCCATAGCGGCATCGATCCGCAGCGCTTTGCTCGCTGTGCGGATGGGTCCGCTTCCGGCGAATACGAAGCCGTGGTCGGAATCATCGCCTCATTGGAAGAGCGCAAGGGTCATCGGTATTTGTTCGAGGCCGCGGCGATGCTCAAACGGCGCGGTCACAAGATCAAGTATCTCGTCGCGGGAGAGGGGCCGGCGCGCCGTCAATTGGAGGAACGGGTCAAGGCGTTGCACCTGGGGGATGAAATTCGGTTCTGCGGTTTCGTTTCGGACGCGCCGGATTTCTTATCGCAAATCGATATTTTTATTCTGCCGTCGTTGTATGAGGGCTTGGGCGTGGCGGTTCTCGAAGCGATGGCGGCCGGCAAGCCGGTGATTGCGAGCCGCGTAGGCGGACTGCCGGAATTGATTGCCGACGGTGAAACCGGAATGCTGGTTGCGCCCAAAAACACCGAGGGGCTGGCGCAGGCCGTTGCGCGGTTGGCGGGTGAAAAATCGCTGGCGCGGGAGATGGGTCGGAGAGGGGCGGAGCGGGCGCGGGCGAGCTTTTCGCTGGACCAGATGGCGGCGAAAAACGAAGCGTATTATTGCGATCTGATCGGCGAGCCGGCGCATGCCTGACGAGTGCATTAGGCGGTTACCGTGGAAATGTTGGACAGAACGACTCCAGGAAAATTTATCCCGCCAAGGCGCCAGCGAAACAAAATCCGAAATCCGAATATCGAAATCCGAAACAAACCCAGAGACAAATAACTGTGAAATCGGGAAAATCCAAAACACCGAATCCGAAGGAAGCTTATTTGGAATTTTGGTCATTTGAAATTGTTTCGAATTTCGGATTTCGTGCTTCGAATGTTTTGTTCTTTGCGTCTTTGCGGGAGATGTGGTTTTTCCGATCTCTTCTTCGTTTTCGAATTTTAAATACTTTTGACTAGCATTATATGAAAAACTTACTGGATCTGGTCGGAAATTTTAAGAAGACTCACCTGCTGGTCGTCGGCGATTTGATGTTGGATCGTTTTGTCTGGGGGGATGTCGAAAGAATTTCGCCGGAGGCGCCCGTGCCGGTGCTGCGCGTGAGATCGGAAAGCTCCCGTCTCGGCGGCGCCGCCAACGTCATCCACAATATCCGCTCTCTTGGCGGCAAGGTGACCGCCTGCGGGGTCATCGGCAAGGACGAGGCGGCGAAGAGAATCCTGCAGGAACTTCGGCGGGTCAAGGCGTCCAGCGCCGGGGTGTTTTCCGACCGCGCCTTCCGGACCATTCAGAAGACTCGAATCATCGCCAGTTCGCGCCATCAACAGATCGTCCGCTTGGACCGGGAAGATCTCGGTTCGATCCGCGCGGCGACGCTGGCCAGGTTACGGCGGTGGCTGTGGAGAAGCGCTTCGCGCTACGACGCCATCGTCATTTCGGATTATGGTAAGGGCGTCGTCCACGCGGAACTGCTCGACGCGGTCGCCCAGTTGGCGAGCGCAAAACAGCTCGCCTGCATCGTTGACCCCAAACGCGAGAATTACGCGCGCTATCGGATGCCTACGCTGATTACGCCCAACAAGGATGAAGCGAGCGAGGCGTCGGGGATCGCGATTCGCGACGAATCGACTCTCAGGACGGCGGGGGAAAAGTTGATGAGGATGTGGCACGCCAAAGCGGTGTTAATTACCCGCGGCCCCGATGGCATGACTCTCTTTTTGCCGCGCGGCCGCGTTAAACATTTTCCCACCCAGCCCCGGGATATGTTCGACGTCACGGGGGCGGGCGATACGGTCGTGGCGGTGTGCGCCTTGGCGCTGGCGTGCGGCGGGAGTTACGAAGACGCCGCGGTGATGGCCAACCAGGCCGCGGGTCTGGTCGGCGACGAAGTCGGAACCGTCGCGGTGTCGCTGAAGAGTCTCAAGCGCAACTTGAAGGAACGACCATGAAGAGCATGACCGGCTATGGCGAGGCTTCCCGTCTGGTGCGCGGGACGAAGATTTCCGTCCAGGCGCGCAGCTTGAATCATCGCCACCTGGATCTGCAGCTAAGGGTGCCCCGGGAATACCTATCCTTCGAAGAAGAGATTCGCAAAATGATTCGCGAAAAGATCTCCCGGGGCCGGATCGAACTCTTTATCAGCCGCTATCCCGATAAGGGGCGGGCGCGCAAGCTGGAGATGGACGCCGAGCTGCTCGGCCAATACCTGGCCTCGATGCGACAGGCGAAACGGAAATTCAAGTTGGCCGGCGATCCGGAGCTTTCGCTGCTTTCGACCTTGCCGGATCTGTTTCACGTTCGTGAGGTCGAGGGGGACGCCGCGGCGGAACGTCAAGGGTTGTTCGGCGCTCTCGCCAATGCTTTGAGCAAGCTCGAAGCATCGCGCGAGCGGGAAGGCCGGCAGCTCAAGGCCGACATGCAAGCCCAGATCCGTCATTTGACCCGGGTCGCCGTCGCCCTGGCCGCGCGCGCCGAGGAAACGGTCAACCGGATTCAGAGACCTCCGGCGCCGGCGAGGAACGGTGAAAATTTCGCGCGCCCGGACGAAGGCGTAACGGACTCGCTCGGGGTCGTATTGAAAGGCGATATCAATGAGGAAGTCGTTCGCCTGAAGAGCCACGTGGCTGCGTTGGCCGTAGTGCTTCACGAAAAAGAGCCGGTGGGGAAGAAAATCGATTTCATGCTGCAAGAGGTCCAGCGGGAGTTGAATACGATCAGTTCCAAGGCGCCTCAGTTGCCGGTCGTCCAGCAAGTGTTGGAAGGCAAGGAGCGCGTCGAAAAAATTCGCGAGCAAACCCAGAACATCGAATGACTCGTAACCGCCAGCGATTGACCCGCCGCCGGGGGATCATCTTTATTCTGTCGGCGCCTTCGGGGGCCGGCAAGACGACCTTGATCAACGGGCTGCGATCGGTCTATCCGGAAATCGAACTGTCGGTCTCATGCACTACCCGCGCGCTGCGCCACGGCGAGGTCGAGGGTCGCGATTACCGCTTTGTTACGCCGCGGCAATTCAACGCCATGACGGCCAAGGGAAAGTTCGCCGAATGGGCGAAGGTCCATAATTACCTGTACGGCACCCCGCGCGGGCCGCTCGACCGCTGTGTGCATCGCGGTCGGGATATCCTTCTAGACATCGACGTTCAGGGGGCCAGGAAAATCAAGCGGCTCTACCCCGGAGCGGTCGCGATATTTTTACTACCGCCGTCGCTGCGGGAATTGGCGCGCCGACTGGCCCGCAGGGGAACCGAGGGGCGGGAAATCATGCGCCGCCGCCTCGCCAATGCGCGGGGTGAAATCCGCCGGGTAATCGAGTATGATTATTGCGTCGTCAACCGGGATGTCAAGGAAGCGGTAGGGGTGTTGTGCTCGATCGTGGAAGCCGAACGGGCCCGGACTTGCCGTGTCACCCGGTGGCGGATGGAGCCGGGGCGCCAGCGCCGCCCTGGAGTTTCCCATGACCAAAAAACTCAACGACCTGGTTGAAAAAGTCCAGTCTTACTACCCCGCCGCGGATGTCGAACTAATCCGCAAGGCCTACGATTTTTCCGCTAGAGTTCATACCGGTCAAAAACGCTTGTCCGGGGAACCCTACCTGATCCACCCGTTGGCGGTGGCCGAGATCATCGCCGATTTGAAACTGGACGTGCCGAGCCTCGCCGCCGGCCTGCTGCACGATACCGTGGAGGATACGCTGACGACCCTCGACGAGCTGAAGGCGATGTTCGGACGCGAGATCGCCATACTGGTGGACGGCGTCACCAAATTGAGCCGCGTTAATTTCATTAGCCGCGAAGAGAAGCAGGCGGAAAATTTTCGCAAGATGCTTCTAGCGATGGGCAAGGACGTGCGGGTGATCTTGATCAAACTCGCCGACCGGGTGCACAACATGCGCACCCTCGATCATATGCCCCTGGAAAAACAAATTCTCACGGCGCAGGAGACCTTGGACATCTACGCGCCGCTTTCCCACCGGCTCGGGATCGCCTGGGTCAAGAGCGAGCTGGAGGATTTGGCCCTCAAGTACCTCCATCCGGAAGTTTACTACCAACTGAAGCGCAACGTCGCCAAGAGAAAAAGCGATCGGGAGAAATACATCGATGAGGTCATCTCGATCATCGGCAAAAAGCTCGAAGCCGAAGGCATCGACGCGGAGGTCACCGGCAGGCCCAAGCACTTTTACGGTATCTATCAGAAAATGGAGAGCCAGAACCTGCTCTACGACCAGATTTACGACCTGGTCGCCTTCCGTATTCTGGTTGATACGCCGCGGGAATGTTATGAAGCCCTCGGTATCATCCACGCGCAGTGGCGTCCCATACCGGGGCGTTTCAAGGATTATATCGCTCTGCCCAAGCCCAACCTGTACCAATCGCTTCACACCAGCGTGATCGGACCCCATGGCGAGCGGATCGAAATTCAGATTCGTACTCAGGAGATGCATCGCGTCGCCGAGGAGGGCATCGCGGCGCACTGGCGCTATAAAGAGGGCGAGGATTTTCAGATGAGCGACATCCAGAGGTTCGCCTGGCTGCGCCAGCTCTTGGAGTGGCAGGAAAATCTCCAGGACCCCCAAGAGTTTCTCCACAGCCTGAAAGAAGACCTCTTTGCCACCGAACTCTACGTCTTCACGCCGAAAGGCGATCTGTTGAATTTTCCCAAGGGTTCCACGGTGATCGACTTTGCCTACCGAATCCATTCGGAAGTGGGGCACCACTGCTCGGGCGCCCGCGTCAACGGGCAGTTGGTTTCGCTCAAGTATATCTTGCGCAGCGGCGACACCGTCGAGATCATCACGACCCAACAACAGGCGCCGAGCCGGGACTGGCTCAAATGGGCGAAGACTCCCCGGGCCAAATCGAAGATCAGAAACTTGCTCAAGCTCCAGCAGCGCGAACGCAGCGTCGCGCTGGGACGCGAAATTCTCGAAGGCGATTTGCATCGTCATCAATTGAATTATGTGACTCTTGGCCGGGAGGGGAAGATCGATTGGCTCGTGAAGGAACTGGGCATGAAGGACGAAGAGTCACTTCTGGCGGCGCTGGGGTACGGGCGTATCACGACACGTCACGTGTTGGCCAAGTTGGTTGCGCCGGAAAAATTGGACGTCGGTGCCAAAAAGGCGGAGGGCTCGCTCAAGTCTTTATTCCGCATGGTCTCGCAACAGAAGCGGGGGTTGGGTATCCGCGTCAAAGGCGGAGAAGACGTCTTGGTGCGCTTCGCGCTTTGCTGCCATCCCTTGCCCGGCGAGCATATCATCGGTTTCATTACCCGGGGGCGTGGGGTGACCGTTCACACCGTCGGTTGCCCCACGGTTATGGAGAGCGATCCACACCGAAAAATCGAAGTTTCGTGGGAAGAAAGCGGGCAGCCGCCCCGGCCGGTCAAGATCGAAGTTACTTGCGTGGATCAGCCCGGACTCTTGGCCGCCATCAGCGCCGCGATCACCAGCGCGGAGGCGAACATCGCTCGGGCCCAGATTCGCACGTTCTCCGGGCAGAAGGCGCTCAATACTTTTGAAGTCATGATCAAAAATTCCCAACACCTAAAAGATGTGTTGCAAAATATCTCGAAGGTGAAGGGCGTCTACAGAGCCGTCCGGGCACGGGGCAGGACCGTCGGCAGAGCGGATCGAGATCAAACCAGAGGCGAACTTCACTGAGAGGGAAGAACCGCTCGCTCAAGCTACCTTTTGCACGCGGCCCGAGTGGATGCAATCCGTGCAAACCAGGGCGCGCTTGACCCGCCCGTCGAACTTTCCCCGCACCCGTTTAAGGTTGGGCCGCCACGTCCGTTTCGACTTATTGTTGGCATGGCTGACGTTGTGGCCGACGGAGCGCCTTTTCCCGCAGATTGAACAAACTCGTGCCATTTGATTTAACCTTTAATCCTTTCAATGATCTCGGTTGTCGAGAAACCTTTCAGATACGGGATGACGGCGACCCTGCCGCCGTTTTGCTCGACGATATCCGAGCCGACGATCTTATCGGGACCCCAATCGCCGCCCTTGGCCAGTACGTCGGGGATCAAAGCCGCGATCAAATCGTAGGGATCGGCTTCGTCAAACAAGACGACGTAATCTACCATCTCCAGCGCGCCGATCAACTCAGCTCGATCCAACTCTGAAAGGATCGGGCGGCCCGTGCCCTTAAGGCCCTTTACCGAGCGGTCGCTGTTAAGGCCGACGATCAGGATGT
>Ga0214472_10000858_pt1 | contig 36232 bp, 35 predicted proteins | sample RVTome_6_FD_207662 | JGI IMG/M metagenome (GOLD analysis project Ga0214472, IMG submission 207662) | Soil microbial communities from uranium-contaminated site in the Upper Colorado River Basin, Wyoming, United States - RVT140D175 | ecosystem: Environmental > Terrestrial > Soil > Contaminated >...
GCCCGTCGACGGCAGCGATCAGCCTGTCGATCAGGTCGCGGTTGCGGTAGTCGCCGCGGGCGGCGGCGTCGAGATCGACGACGTGTATGGCGTCCGCACCCTGCTCACGCCAGTTCCTGGCTCGGGAAATCGGATCGTTGTCGAGGGTGATGGCATTGTCGAGAGAGCCGCGCGGCAGCCGGACCGACTTGCCTTCCAGAATGTTGACACGGACGTAGAGATCCACGTTCCTCCGAATCGATCGAGCCTGGATCCTACGCGGAAGGGTCCGGACGTGTCGGACCGGATTCGCCCCCGCCCTCGATCCCGAGACGTTTCTCGGCCGCTCCGAGGGTCTGGGACGTCTGCAGGACACCGGCGAAGAGGTCACCTGCCGTCCGCAACCGATCCCACACGTTCTCGATCGTGTAGTCGCCGTTTCTGATCTCGGGGACCTCGTCCCAGCGCAGCGGCAGCGACACCGGCGCACCCGGCCGCGGCCGCACCGAGTACACCGATGCGATCGTCTGTCCGAAGGCGTTGCGGTTGTGGTCGACGAAGACCCGACCGCGCCGTTTGGGGACGTCCCAGGCCATCGTGACGTCGTCGGGGTTGGCGGCGGCGAGCAGTTCGCCGACGGCTCCGACGAAGCGGCGGACGCGCTCGTGGGTGTGGATCGGCTCGAGGGGAACATAGACGTGAAGCCCCTTCGAGCCGGAGAGTTTGGGAAATCCGACGAGGTCGAGCTGTCCGAGGACGGTCCGGACCATCTGGGCGGCCGTGATCACCTGGTCCCAGTTGGAGCCCTCCGCAGGGTCGAGGTCGAAGATGGCCAGGTCCGGGTGTTCCAGGTCGCCGATTCGGGAGTGGAACGGATGCATCTCGATGCATCCCATGTTGGCGAACCACATCAGCGACTGACGCGAATCGGCGAGGAGGAAGTCGATGTCACCCCCCATCGACTCGGAGTGAACGGTTCCGGTTGCCATCCAGTCGGGTTGGTGTCCCGGCGCCCGCTTCTCGTAGAAGGACGGCCCGTCGATCCCATCCGGATAGCGGGACATGGACAGTGGGCGACCGTCGAGGTGCGGAAGGAGCAGGTCGGCCACCGACGCGTAGTACTGGATGAGGTCGCCCTTCGTGATCCCATCCGGGAAGAGCGGCTTGTCGATGTTGCTGACAGTCAGGGGTCGCGGTGAGCCGAGAATCCTCCAGCGATCGCCCTGTTTCTCCGCCCGGACCGTGGCCGGGGCCTCTACCAGCCGCTGCGAGATCGTCGTACCGCGGGGCGCCGCTCCGCCGGCCAGAGCCGACGCCAGTTCGGCCCCGATGGCCTCATGGCTCTCGGCGTCGCGCGACTCCGAGATGACCACCATCGGCATGTCCGCCGCCAGTGCAGCCTCCACCAACGGCGCGATGCGCAGCGTGCCATCGCCGTACTTCGTGTGCCGGATCTCGCCGTGAGGTCCGAAGACGTTGTCGCTGAACTGGCACTGGAGCGGACTGATCTTGACGGCTGCGAACGAGTCACGCACGAAACCGAGTACCGCCGAGAACGCGTCGACAGATGTGAGTCCGCCGCCGGTCATGGCGTGAACATGCGCCCAGTCGACGATCGGTCGGACGAACGGATACTCGCCGGCGAGCAGCGCGATGTCACCGATCGTGCCGAAACCACGATCGGTGCCGGCCGTCTCCAACCCGAGGGAGACGCCGAGGCCGTCCACCTTCGCGCCGATCCAGTCCAGCCGGCGGCGAATCATCGCCATCAGCTCTTCGGACGTGTGCTCACCCTTCGAACCCGGATGGGCGCAGACGATGGACGCACCCAGTTCCGCCCCCAGCTTCATGGTGTGCTCGACGGCGGCGACGGTCTGCTTCGACCGGTCCTCGTCGGTCACGGTCAGCGATCCGAAATAGGGAGCGTGGACACTGAGCCGGATGCCCCGCTGGGATGCCAACGCACCGAACCCGGCGCACTGCTTCTCTTTCCAGGGAAACCCCCCGGTGAATCCGAGCTCGAAAGCGCCGTGGCCCGCCTCCACGAGCCCGTCGAGAAACGCCGCGTGTTCCACCCCGTCGGGCGGCATGCCCGAGATCCCGTAGATCAGCATGCCGACATTGTGCCGAATCGGAGCTCCTGTGGTCCGTCGGGTGTCGTCGCAAACTCCTCACGGAAAACCTGCGTCCCGACTACCGGTCGGCTCGGAGGCGGGATACGTTCCTGACCCATGTCCGAAGTCCCCGCCTCTCCGATCGGGGTGTTGCTTCTCCAACTCGGCACCCCGGACTCCACCAGCGTCTCCGACGTCCGCAGGTATCTGCGTGAGTTCCTCTCCGATCCGCGAGTTCTCGACATGCCCGCCCCCGCCCGCTGGCTGTTGCTCAACGCCGTGATACTTCCGTTCCGACCGAAGCGCTCCGCCGAGGCCTACGAGAAGGTGTGGACCGACGCAGGCTCCCCGCTCATCGTCTTCACCGAGGCACTGGTCGAGAAGCTGCGCACCGCCCTCGGCGACCGATATCGGGTGGCCTACGGCATGCGATACCAGAGCCCGTCCATCGCGGCCGCGTTGGACCAACTGGAGAGGGACGGCTGCCGGCAGATCGTCCTCATCCCCCAGTTCCCCCAGTACGCCTCCGCCAGTGGCGGCTCGGCGGTGCAGATGGCGCTGGAGATCCTCGGCGCCCGCCGCAACGTCCCCGAGCTCCACACGGCCGGACCCTTCTTCGACGACCCTGGGTTCCTCGATGCCGCCGCCGGCATCGCCCGACCACTGCTGGAGGAGTTCCGACCCGACCACGTGCTCTTCAGCTACCACGGCCTTCCCGAAAAACAGATCCGCAAGAGTGACACGTCCGGCGACTGGTGCCTGGAGAACACGTGGTGCTGTGACTCGATGAACGAGAAGAACGCCTTCTGCTATCGCGCCCAATGCTTCGCCACCACCCGGGGTCTGGTCTCCCGGCTGGGACTCGACGGCGGCACCGCCTCCACCTCGTTTCAATCCAGGCTGGCAGGACAGAAGTGGATCGAGCCGTACACGGACAAGGAGCTGCCGAAGCTGTATGCGGCCGGGGTTCGCCGCATCGCCGTCCTCACGCCGTCGTTCACGGCCGACTGCCTGGAAACGATCGAGGAGATCGGCATCCGCGGGCGCAAGCAGTGGGAGGAGTTGGGCGGCGAGGGGTTTCTGCTCGTCCCGTGCGTCAACGCCGACGACCAATGGGTGGATGCCGTCGCCGACATGGCGAGGAGGGCTTGATCGTGTCAGGCGCGGCCGAGCACCCGATCAACCTCGAAGCGGATCACGACGCGTTTGGGATTCTCCCCAGCCGGGCGGTAGCGACGTTCGAACCGTCGTACGCCCTCGGCAACGTCCTCGGGGTGGCGCTGCACCACGGCATCGCCTTCGAGGGCGAGCCACCGACGTCCGGCCACCTGACACACGACCGCCCGACGGCGGTTCTCGACGTTCACGACCTTCTGCGTCCGATCCGAGGTGATCATCGTGACGGCCCCGTCGAGGTAGGTGAAGGCGATCGCCACCACGTGTGGTGTCCCGTTGCTGCGCAGCGTCGTGAGCGTGCCGAGGTGACGGTCCGTCAGGAAGACGAGCTCGGCCTCCGTCAGGTCGGCGGCGGTTCTGGACATGGGCGCCGAGGCTATCGACCGTGGTGAATCGAGCTGACATCGAGTCTTTCTACCGGGGATTCCAGGAGCGCTTCTCGGCAGGTATCACCCGGCTCGACGACGGGGAGCCGTTCACCGCCGACATCTGGGCGCGTGACGGCGGCGGCGGGGGGGAGACCCGGATCCTGGCGGGCGGTCCTCACATCGAGAAGGCGGCGGTCAATTTCTCCGCAGTACACGGCGAGACTCCCACCGAGCTGTCCGAACGCATGGCGGCCATGGGCGCGAGCTTCTACGCCACCGGCGTCTCGATCATCGTCCACCCCCGTAACCCCTACGCCCCCACGTTCCACGCCAACGTCCGATACTTCGAGACCGACGACGGTCGAGCGTGGTTCGGGGGTGGCGCCGACCTGACCCCCTATTACCTGTTCGAAGAGGACGTCATTCACTTCCATCGGGTGCTCCGGGGGTCGTGCGACCGCCATCCGGTGGCCGACCACGCCGCCTGGAAACAGGCGTGCGACGAATACTTCTACCTCCCACATCGAGGCGAGGCGCGAGGTGTCGGGGGACTCTTCTTCGACCACCTGACCGAGGATCTCGACGAGGTCTGGGCCTTCCAGCAGGACCTGGCCGACCACCTCCTCGACGCCTACCTTCCGATCCTCGAACAGCGGATCGCCACACCGTTCTCCGCCCGCGAATCCCTGTGGCACGAGGTCCGACGCGGTCGATACGTCGAGTTCAACCTCGTCTGGGACCGGGGAACCAAGTTCGGTCTGGAGACCGGCGGACGCACGGAGTCGATCCTCTCCTCGCTCCCACCTCACGCCGTTTGGGTCTACGGCCACGAGCCCGAGCCGGACACCCCCGAGGCCGACCTGCTGACCCTGCTACGCGGCCCGGCGCGCGACTGGACTGCGTTCCCGACTGGCAGTTGAAACCAAGAGGGGTAGATTTCATCGGGCTTCATGAGCAGTTCGCCCGCGACCCACATCTCGTCGGCCACGTTCGCCTACCCGGAGGTGGACAGCGCCACCCGAGCGCGCCTCGCCCGGGCGGTTCACGCAGCCGACAGCGACGGCTTCACCTTCCTGCTCAACACCTGCCTGCGCACCGAGGTGATCGTCGCCGGCGACGGGAGTCGGTTGCAGCAGACCCTCGAACGGATCTTCGGCGGAGCCCCCGAAGTGGGTGTCGCCAAGGTCCGTCACGACTCCGACGCCGTCGAACACCTCTATCGGGTGGCGGCGGGGCTGGAGTCACCGATCCGTGGTGAACGCGAGATCCTCACCCAGTTCCGCCAGACGCTCGCCAGGTCGTCGGAGAGCGATTCCATCACCGGCATGTTCTCGAAGCTGATCGAGACCGCGGTCGCGGTCGGCCGTCAGGCCCGTGAGATCCTCCCCGAGTCTCCGCACGACTCGATGGCCGCGATCGCCGCCCAGGCTGTCGGGAACGTCGACCGGGTCGCCGTCCTCGGCTCCGGTGCGATGGCAACGGCGGTGATCCGAGCATTGCAGGGACTACCCGCCCCACCGCTCGTCACCGTCGTGGCCCGCACTCCCGGCCGTGTGACGGCGGACAATGTCGCCGTCTGGGCGTTCGACCGCGCCCTCGAGGCATTGGGGGAGTTCCCGGCCGTCATCTCCGCCACCTCGGCCAAGAGGCGTCTCGTGGAGGCCGACCATATGGCCGACGTCGTCCATCGCAGATCCACTCCGCTCACGCTGGTAGACATGGCGATGCCACCCGACTTCACGGTGACGACGTCCGCCACGTTGCGCTACCTCGACATCGACGACCTGGCCCGGATGGCGGAGCGGCGCCCGCGTGGCGACGAGGCCGATGCCCTGGTCAGGCAGGCAGCGATCGAGGCATACCGTACGTTCGTCGATCATCACCAAGTCGGGCCGGTGATCGGCGGCCTCACACGTCGGGCCGACGACATCGTGGAGAACACGATCGCCCGCTTCGGTGGCCGGCTGGCCAGCGATGAAGACCTGGCGGTCCTCCGCCAGACCGCCCACACCGTGGCGCGCACGCTGCTGGCTGGACCGATCTCCTATGTCAAGCAACCCGACCGGGCCCCGGAGGCGATCGACATCGTGGCCGAGGCCTTCGGCGTCGATGAATGAGCGCCGTCAGGCTCGCCACCCGGGCGTCCCCGCTCGCCCTGGCCCAGGCCCACTGGGTCGCCGACCGCCTGACGGCCGCCCACCCCGATCTGTCGATCACGCTGGTCGAGATCACGACCACCGGTGACGCCGATCGGATCTCGCCGGTGACCACCCTCACCGAGGTGGGCGCATTCGTGCGCTCGGTGCAGATGGCGGTTCTCGAGGGGCGAGCCGACGTCGCCGTCCACTCGTGCAAGGACCTCCCCGTTGCCGGTCCGAGTGGACTCACCGCGATCTTCCCGCAGCGGGAGGCTCCCTGGGACGTCCTGTGCGGGGCGAGCCTCGAGTCGCTGCCCGAGGGTGCGAGAGTCGGTACGGGCAGCCCCCGCCGCGCCGCCCAGCTGGCCGCGCTTCGGCCCGATCTGTCGATAGAGGGCATTCGCGGGAACATCGACACCCGACTCGGCAAGGTCTCATCCGGCGAGTTCGATGCCGTCGTCCTGGCCGAGGCCGGGCTCAATCGCATCGGCCGGCAATCCGCCATCGCCCAACGCTTCGACGTCTCCGAGATGGTCCCCGCTCCGGCACAGGGTGCTCTGGCTCTCGAGGTCATGGCCGATTCCGACGTCGCCGAGACGGTCGCCGGCATCGACCACGCGCCGACGCGTGCTGCCGTCGAGGCCGAGAGGTCCCTGCTCGCCCGGACGGGAGCCGGATGTCGGGCGGCGCTCGGGGCGGTGGCGTTCCGCGACGACGGAGAGGTGACGATGCATGGCTTCGTCGAAGACCGGCAAGGCCGGCGAACCGCGCGAGTCCGCCATGCCGACGGCATCGAGGCCAGCCGTCTGCTGCAGGAGGAGCTGCGCCTGTGACACGCGTCGCCGTCACCACCACCGCCGACGCCGCCCCACGACTGGCCGGTGCCCTCGTCGGTCACGAGCTGGTTCCGATCATGCTCCCCTGCATCGCCATCAGCCCGGCTCCGCCTGCAGAACTGGCCGAGCTCCGCCGCCAGGCGTCCAAAGCCGACCTCATCGTCGTCACGTCCGCTCGGGCGGTGCGGATCACCTGGCCGAAGAGGGACATGCCGGCCGTCCCGGTGGCTGCCGTCGGGCCTTCCAGCGCCGCGGCAGTCGAGGAGGCGGGCGGCATCGTGAAGACGATCGGGGAGGGCGGATCGTCGGATCTCGTCGCCGGACTCGACGTCGAGGGTCGGTTCGTGGTCTTCCCGCACGCTCGAGGTTCCGACCCGTCCACCACGAGCGGACTCGAAGGACGGGGCGCCAGGGTGTATGCCGCCGCCGCATACGACACGATCCCGATCGCCCCGAACGACGACAAGGTCGACGCTGCCGTCTTCGGTTCTCCGTCGGCCATCGAAGGCTGGCTGATGCGTCGCCCTCTCGACGGAATGGTGATAGGAGCGATCGGTGCCACCACGGCTTCCGCCCTCCGGGTTCGTGGGGTGGAGCATCCGGTCGTGCCCGTTCGGCCCCGGTTCGAAGAGCTCGCCGAAGCACTCGCAGAGAGGATCAACGCATGAGCACCTTCCCCACGGTCCGCCCCCGCCGACTGCGCCGGTCGGCCGCCCTCCGCCGCATGGTGGCCGAGACCCGCCTCGACCCTTCCGGATTCGTCCTCCCCCTCTTCGCCGTCCCTGGTCGCGACGTCGAGAACCCGATCCGGTCGATGCCCGGCCATGCCCAGTTGTCGGTCGATCGGATGCTTCCGGTGGTGAAGGACGCCGCCGCCGCCGGTGTCGGAGGCGTCATCCTCTTCGGCATCCCCGAGGTCAAGGACGAGGTGGGCTCCCACGCGTGGAATCCGGACGGACCGGTCCCGGAGGCGATCAGGGCGATCAAAGACGAGGTGGGAGACATCGTCGTGTGGGCCGATGTCTGTCTGTGCGAGTACACCAGTCACGGCCATTGCGGGGTGCTGCGAGGCGAGTCGGTCGACAACGACGCCACGCTGCCGCTGCTCGGTCAGGCAGCGGTGGCCTATGCCGACGCCGGTGCCGACGTCGTCGCCCCGTCCGACATGATGGATGGCCGGATCGGGGCGGTGCGGGGCTCGCTCGATTCGGCCGGATACGACGATTTGGCGATCTGTTCCTATTCGGCCAAGTACGCCAGCGCCTATTACGGACCGTTCCGGGACGCGGCCGAGTCGACGCCGGCGTTCGGCGACCGCCGCACCCACCAAATGGACCCGCCCAACGTGCGCGAGGCTCTCGCCGAGGTCGGCCAGGACCTGGCGGAAGGAGCAGACATGGTGATGGTCAAACCGGCCGGGCCATATCTGGACGTGATCGCCGCAGTGCGTGCCGCCGTGGACGTACCCGTGGCGGCGTATCAGGTGTCGGGCGAGTTCTCGATGATCGAGGCCGCGGCCGGCAACGACTGGATCGACGGCGACCGGGTGATGCTCGAGTCCCTGACCGGGATCGCTCGCGCCGGTGCCGGGATCATCCTCACCTATTTCGCCACCCGCGCCGCCCGTGCCCTGGGTACGCCGTGACCTCTCGCCCTGAGTCCGAATCGCTGTACCGGCGGGCGAGGAAGGTGATGCCGGGAGGGGTCAACTCGCCCGTCCGCGCCTTCAATGCGGTCGGCGGTCATCCCCCGTTCGTCGTCTCAGGCAAAGGTCCCCACCTCACGACCGAAGACGGACATCGGCTGATCGACTTCATCGCCTCGTGGGGAGCGCTGCTCTTCGGGCATGCCGACCCGGCCATCGTCTCGGCTGTCGAGGAGGCCGCGCGAAAGGGAACCTCGTTCGGCACATCCACCGCCCTCGAGGTCGAACTGGCCGAACTGATCGTCGAGCTGGTGCCGTCCGTCGAGGTGGTCCGTCTGGTCAATTCGGGTACGGAAGCCACGGCCTCGGCCATCCGGGTGGCACGCGCCGCCACCGAAAAGTCGGGGATCGTGAAGTTCGAGGGCTGTTACCACGGACATGCCGATCCGTTCCTCGTGAGGGCCGGCTCGGGGCTGGCCACCCTGGGCGAGCCCGACTCCCCCGGGGTTCCCGCCGGTGCGGTCGCCGACACGCGGCTGGCTCGGTTCAACGACCTCGAGTCGGTGGCGAAGGCGTTGGCCGGCGGAGACGTGGCGGCGATCATCGTCGAACCCGTCGCAGGGAACATGGGTGTCGTACCGCCCGCCGACGGCTTCCTGGCAGGCCTGCGCGACTTGTGTGACCTCCACGGCGCGTTGTTGATCTTCGACGAGGTGATGACCGGGTTCCGGGTGGCACGTGGTGGCGCGCAGGAACGCTACGGCGTGACGGCCGACCTGACGTGTCTCGGAAAGGTCGTCGCCGGCGGCACCCCCGCCGCCGCCTATGGGGGCAGGGAGGATCTGATGCGCGGCGTCGCCCCCGATGGTCCGGTGTACCAGGCGGGGACCCTGGCGGGGAACCCGCTGGCAACGGCGGCGGGGCTGGCGTGCCTGCGTCAGCTGGTCGAGCGGCCCGGCATCTACGACGGGCTGGAGAGGAGCGGCGCCCGGCTCGAGTCCGCCCTCTCCACCGCGCTCACATCGAACGGTGTCGCCGGTTGCGTGCAACGCGTCGGTGCGATGCTCACCGTCTTCTTCGGACCGACCGAGGTGGCGTCGTGGGATGACGCCGCCACCGTCGACCGGGACCGATTCGCCCGCTTCTTCCAGGCGGCCTACACCGGAGGTGTGCTGCTCCCCCCATCGCAGTTCGAGGCTCTGTTTCTCATGGAGAGCCACGCCGAGGTCCTCGACGAGGCGATCGACGTGCTCACTGCTGCGATCGGGGAAACGGCATGAGCCGGCGGTTGGTGGAGGCGCTGCAGCGCCGTCCGCTGGATCGGCCACCGGTCTGGATCATGCGGCAGGCCGGACGCTATCTCCCCGAATATCGGGACCTCCGCTCGCGATACTCGTTCCAGGAGGCGGTCTCGACTCCGGAGGTGGCTGCCGAGATCACCATGCAGCCGATCCGCCGCTTCGCCATGGACGGGGCGGTGATCTTCGCCGACATCATGACCCCGCTCGAGGCGATGGGCGTCGACATGATCTTCGACCCGGGCCCCAAGCTTCGCCCCCACACGCTGCAGGAGGTGATCGCCCTGGCCGAACTCGATCCCGAGAAGGTCGGATTCATCGGCGAGACGATCCGTCGGGTCCGCGGCGAGGCCGACGACGACGTGGCGGTGATCGGGTTCGCCGGCGCCCCCACCACATTGCTCGCCTACCTTGTGGAGGGTGGAGGCTCGAAGGAGTTCATGGAACTGCGTTCGGCCATCGCAGCCGATCCCCCGGCCGCCCGGGAAGCGCTGGACTCGCTCGGCCGCGCCATGAACTCCTATCTGACGGTGCAGGCGGAGGCGGGCGCCGACGTCGTCCAACTGTTCGACACGTGGGCAGGACTATTCGGTCGGCACACCTACGCCGACGTGTGCCTCCCCGCCGCCCGGGCAGCTCTCGCCGACCTCGAAGTACCTTCGATCTACTTCGCACCGGCCGCCGGCCACACTCTCGACCTCCAGCCGGCGATCGGCGCCGCCGGCTATGGAGTGGATTGGCGTGTCCCCATCGACGAGGCGTGGAACCGCCTGGGAGATGTCGCCATTCAAGGCAACGTCGATCCGGCCATTCTCCGCACCGATGTCGACACCATCCGCCGACACGTGTCTGACGTCCTCGATCGGATCGGTGGCCGCCCCGGTCACATCATGAATCTCGGCCACGGCATCGACCGCCACACACCGGTCGAGAACGCCGCCGCCTTCGTCGCGGCTGTCCGCGCGTGAGAGTCGTCATCGTCGGCGGCGGGTTCGCCGGCCTGTTCACCGCCTCCCGGCTCCTGGCGGCGGGAGTCGACGACGTCGTAGTGGTCGAGGCTTCTGACGAGCCGGGCGGCGTGGCGAGATCGGTGACGCGTGACGGATACGTGCTCGAGCCCGGAGCGGGGAGCTTCCTGCTTCCGCACCCCAATCTGTCGCGTGTGCTCGCCGACTCCGACCTCGTCCCGGCGGCGGCGACCGCCCGCCACGTCTGGACCGGCACCCGGCTGATCACACCGGGAGCTGGACCGCGGGGGGTGCTGGCACCTCTCGTCCCCCTACGGGCCAAGTTGCGTGGGCTGCTCGAACCACTCGTGTCCGAACCACCGGGCGACAACGACGAGTCACTCGACCGGTTCTGCCGGCGTCGTCTGGGCGACACGCTGGGCCGGACGGTGGCGTGGCTGGCGGCGTCGGGCATCTTCGCCGGCGACCCTGCCCGACTCTCGGCGGAGGCCGCATTCCCCGCCGTCATCGACCTCGTCCGTAGGGAGGGATCGCTGGTCGGTGGCGGCATTCGCCGTCTGCGCAGCCGTCCCCGCGACGCGGTCCGACCCTCGGTTCAGGTGCCTGCCACGACCATGGCGGACCTGGCCGCCCGCATGGCGACGCGTCTCGACGGGAGTTTCCGCCGCGGACATCGGGTCGAAGCGGTACGCCGGACTGCCGACGGCTGGACGGTCTCGGGCGACGAGCAGTTGAAAGCCGACCATGTGGTCCTGGCGGTCGCCCCCCATGTGGCCGCCGGGCTGGTGACGGGCAGCCTCGCCGAGGCGCTGGGTGGGGCGGAAGCGGCACCGGTCGTCGTGGTCGGCCTCGGTGGTCCGGACATGTCGATCCCCGCCGGCTTCGGAATACTCACGGGGCCCGACGCCGGGACGGCGACGCGAGGCATCCTGCTCGAATCCTCCTACGCCCCTCATCGGGCGCCCGCAGGCGCGTCGCTGGTGAAGGTGATAGCGGGAGGAGCGCCGGGCAGACCCTTGCTCGACCTCGACGACGCCGGCCTCGTCGAGGTCATCGGCGCCGAAGTCGCCCAGGTCCTGCGGACGGACCTGGACGTGACCTTCACGGAGGTAATCCGGCATCGGCATGGCATTCCCCAGTACGTGATCGGACACCGGAGGTGGCTGGCATCGGTCGAGTCGGCCACACCCGAGTCGATGCACCTGACCGGATGGGGATACCGTGGCGTGGGCATGGCCCATCTGGCCACCGACGCGCTGCGCATCGCCGAGACCATCACTGCATGACCACCCGCCAACCCATCCCCCGGGGCTTCTGGCCCGTGTGGACCGCCGTCGCCGTCGACATGCTCGGCTTCGGCATCATCATCCCGTTGCTGCCGCTGTACGCCGAGCGGTTCGGGGCCAGTGCGGCCACCATCGGACTTCTGTTCGCCGGCTATTCCCTGGCCCAGTTCGTCTTCGCACCGATCTGGGGCCGGATCTCCGACCGGGTGGGGCGCCGACCCATCCTGCTCGTCACCATCGCCGGCTCGGCGATCGGGAGTCTCGTGCTCGGTCTGGCGGGCTCCCTGCCCATCCTGTTCGTCGGCCGCATCCTCGATGGGGCCTCGGGGGCCAGCGTCGCCGTTGCCCGGGCGACCGTCTCCGATGTCGCCGACCCGTCACAACGGCCCCGGCTGATGGGTCTGCTCGGCGCCGCCTTCGGACTCGGCTTCGTCATCGGCCCCTCCATCGGCGCATTGGCGGCGCTGGGGTCGCCGTCCCTCCCCTTCTTCGTCGCCGCCGGCGTCTCGTTCGTCAACCTGGTCGCCGGCATCTTCCGCATCCCGGAGACGGTGCGAGTGAGGACGACGGCGTCGCATGGTGCCGGCACGCGGGCGCTGCCGATGCCGGTCATGCGCCTGGTCCTCCTGACCTTCGTCGGAGTCACCGCCTTCAGCGCCTTCGAGGCGACCTTCGCGCTCCTCGGCAGCGCCCGTCTCGACATGACGCAGCCGACCGTCGCACTGGCCTTCGCAGGCATCGGTCTGGTTCTCGTCGCCACCCAGGGCGGAGTCGTCGGTCCGGTCACCAGGGCACTGGGTGAGACGAACACGATCCGACTCGCCCTCGCCCTCAACATCGTCGGTTTCGCCGTCATCTCCTATGCGGCCTCCTGGGGGACCCTGAGTCCCGGTCTTGCCGTGCTCGCCCTCGGTCAGGGACTGTTGACACCGACCTTGTCGTCGGCGGTGGCGGGTGTCAGTCCTCACACGGCGGGCGTGGCACTCGGGGTCCAGCAGTCGGCGGGCGGACTGGCTCGGGTGGCGGGTCCGGTGCTGGGAGGCACCCTCTTTGCGCTGTCGATCCCCTTGCCCTACGTCGCGGCCGCCGGCCTCACACTGATCGCCCTGCCGATCGTGCCGACGGTCAAGGAGCCGGCGCTGTCAGGCTGAACGCGCCGGACGCGTGTGGTCCTCCAGGCGGAGGTGAAGCCTGGCATGTTCGATCGCCTCTTCCGACGTCTCGAAGACGTGATCGCGGCTGCGGCTGACCTTGTCGAGGATCCCCGAACGTTCGAGGACCGTCCGCGGCTGTTCCTGCAGCCCGGAGATGAGCACGAGGACCGCCCGATGCGAGAGACGATCCACCATCGACTCCAGCGCCGAGGCGCCGGTCGCGTCCATCACGGGTACCCGCCGCATGCGGAGCACGACCGCCTTCACGTTCGGGTCCACCTTGAGCAGCTGATCCATGAAGCGGCTGGCCGCCCCGAAGAAGATCGGCCCGTCGACTCGGTAAGCGACGATGTGCTCCATCAGCAGCGCCTGCTCCGCATCCTGAACCTCGGCGCTGTCGTGTTCCGCCCCTTCGGTTCCACCCAGCGGGGTCACATCGATGGCAAGCAGGCGGCTCATCCTTCCGATGAAGAGGATCCCGGCGGCGACCATCCCTACCTCGATGGCCACGATCAGATCGAAGACCACGGTGACGACGAAGGTGAGGAGGAGCACGAACGCATCGGATTTGGTCGACCGGACGATCGCCCGCATGGCGTCGAATTCCACCATGCGCACCGCCACCACCATCAGGATCCCGGCGAGGGCTGCCAGCGGGATGCGGGCGGCGAGCGGTGAGAGGAACAGAACGACGGCCAGCAACGCCACGGCGTGGACCATGGACGCAGCCCGAGTGCGGGCTCCCGACCGAACGTTCACGGCGGTACGGGCCAGAGCGCCCGTGGCGGGCATCCCCCCGAAGAAGGCGCTGGCGACGTTGGCGATGCCCTGACCGAGCAGCTCGCGGTCGGGATCGTGGCGCTCGGCAACCGTCATGCCGTCGGCCACCACCGCCGAGAGGAGACTCTCCAGTCCTGCCAGGACGGCCACGGCGAGGATCGCTCTGAACAGGTCGCTGCTCCACACCACGGACAGCCCCTCCAGGTCGGGGATCATGAGACCACGCGGGATGCCCTGCACCCGGTCGATGTCGGAGAAGGAGGGAAAGAGCGAAACCAGCGTCCCGACGAGCAGCGCCACCATCGAGGCGGGAACCACCCGCAGGCTGGGGATCCGGAGCCATACGACCATGGTCGCCGCCGTCAACAGCGTGATGGCGACCGCACCACCGTTCAGCGCCGTCAACGCATTGGAGATCGTCTCGACTGTGACCGGGATGATCGCCTCGCCTTCGCCCCGCTCGACACCGAGCAGCCCGGGCACCTGCTGGAGAAAGATGATGACGGCGATGCCGGTAGTGAAACCGGCGATGACCGGCCAGGGGATGAAAGCGACATACCGGCCGACCCCGAGCAAAGCGAGGGCGACGAGCACGAGTCCCGCCCCGACACCGACCACGATGAGTGCACCAACCCCTTGCGACGCCACGATCGGCAACAGGACGACCGTCATGGCACCGGTGGGGCCCGAGACCTGGAAGCTGGAACCCCCGAGGAGGGCGGCGACGAAACCGGCCACGATGGCGGTGGTGATCCCGGCAGCGGCGCCCACCCCGGCGGTCACACCGAAGCCGAGCGCCAAGGGCAGGGCGACGAGGGCGACTGTGATTCCCGCCAGCAGATCGTGGCGAAACGCTCCCACCGAGAAGTCCTCGGCCGTCGGGAGCAGTCGCTGCGCACTCTTCACGAGCGCCACGTTAGGACCGGTCGCAACCGTGTCCGTCCTTCGAGTTTTCGAGGATTTTCGACCGCGCGAGATTCACCGACGACGCCGACGGCTACGTTCACGGAGAGCCACTCCGGAGGAGAACGATGGTCGAACTGAACGAGCAACAGGAGAGGTACTGCACGGAGTCGAGTTGGGACTTCTCCGATCTGACCGCATTGTTCGTGAACTGCACGCTGAAACCGTCCCCGGAGCAGTCCCACACCCAGGGCCTGATCGACATCTCGATGGAGATCATGCGTCGCAACGGGGTCGGGGTGGATCTGTTCCGGGCGGTCGACCACGACATCGCCCCCGGTGTGTGGCCGGACATGACGGCGCACGGAGCCGACGTCGACGAGTGGCCGGCGTTGTACGAGCGGGTGAAGTCGGCCGACATCCTCGTCATCGGCACTCCCATCTGGCTGGGGGAGAAGTCATCTGTGGCGACCCGGGTGGTCGAGCGCCTGTATGCGTGTTCGGGAATCCTCAACGACGCCGGCCAGTACGCCTACTACGGAAAGGTGGGCGGGTGCCTCGTCACCGGAAACGAGGACGGGATCAAGCACATCTCCATGAATGTGCTCTATTCGCTCCAGCATCTCGGCTGCGTGATTCCGCCCCAGGCCGACGCGGGGTGGATCGGCGAGGCCGGTCCGGGCCCCTCGTACCTGGACGAAGGATCGGGTGGACCCGAGAACGACTTCACCAATCGCAACACGACGTTCATGACCTGGAACCTGCTCCATCTGGCCCGGATGTTGAAGGATGCGGGGGGGATACCCGCTCACGGCAACCAGCGGGCAGGGTGGGACGCCGGCTGTCGCTACGACTTCCCGAACCCGGAATATAGGTAGTTGCCGAGCATTTCGATCCGCTACACCCTCGACCAACGGAGAGACCGCCTTGTCAGATTCGGCGACGCCCCCACTCGGTCACCCGCCGAGTCCCCTCTCCATCGCCGAGACCAACCACTCGAAGCTTTTCTCGACTTCGACATCGAGTCCGAATCCGGACTGGGTCTCGAGGAGGGCGAAGCCGTGGAGAGACGCGCGCAGGGCTCGAGCGGCATGGATGAGGTCGTCGCCGACCAGCCCGAATCCTGCCAGCACAGCGACAACCGGTTCCAGCACTCGCCCGGCCTTGGCCCGGTACTCGTCGTCCTCCGGTCGCGCCACCTGTGTCAGGGCGTACACGCCGGGTTGGGTGCGGGCGAAGTCGCGGTAGGCGCCGGCGAGGGCGTGCAGTGCGTCGCTTCCCGCCCGTCCCATCACGGCAGCTCGACAGACCTCGGCGAGTTGGTCGACACCGTCGAGGGTGACGGCCCGCTCCAGTCCTTCGAGCCCATCCACGTGGTTGTAGAGGGATGGCGATCGGACTCCGAGCTCGTCGGCGACGCGGGCGAGGGTGAGTGCCGCCCCTCCCTCGCGATTGAGGATGGCGGCTGCCGCCTGGGCGACGACGTGCGCGGTGAGCCGGGCTCTCGGCATCAGTCGAGCTCCTCCAGAAAGGCTTCGATGGCCTCGCCGACGGCCTCGGGTCGTTCCACCTGCGGGTAGTGCCCGGCGCCTTCGACGACGAGGCGTTCGCCTCGAAGCAGACTCGAGACGGCCTCTGCCTCGGCCACCGGATCGGCGAAGTGGTCATCGAGTGACCCGAAGACGATCAGTGTCGGCAGTTGCACGGCCGCTGCTCGCTCGGCCACTCCGTCCCGGCCGGCGGTCAGCGTCTCACGCACTGCCCTGCGACGCGCGCTGTCGTGCAGCATCGTGCGTATCCGGTTGAGTTCGGAATCGAGATCCGAGGGCGGTGTGGTCTTGTAGAAGCCGGCGTAGAGCTTGGCCCACAATCCTCCGGACCACGACCCGCGCATGAGGGCCCTGGTCGCGGCGTTCAGGAAGCGTCCCTTGAGCGAGTCGTCAGCATGGAGGTGAGGGCTGATGGCCACCATCCCCCTGATCAGGTCGGGACGCTCTGCAGCAGCCCACACGGCCGCCGCCGGAGCGAATGAGCATCCAACCACGACGGCCGGTCCACCGTCCAAAGCCTCGATCAGACCGACGATGGCAGCAGCGGTCGACGCCACGGTGTACTCGGCCGCCGTCGGCGAATCGCCGTGACCGGGCAGATCTGCGGTCACGACCCGGTGTCCGGCGCCGCTCAGCCTGTCGACGAGAAACCGATACTCCGAGCGCAGATCGCCGGCGCCGGGAAGCATGACGACGAGCGGCCCGGTCCCACCCGTGTCGTCGTGTGCGAGTTCGTGCATGAGGGTCTCGTTACTAGTCATACTCGTACTATCACTAATTCTCTTAGTTTTGTCAACCGGTGAGTTTGCGCGAACCCCCGATCGTCACCGCCTGCGACCCGCCCCCGCTCCACCACCGAGGAGGATCCCGGCGCCGAGCACGAAGCCGAAGTCGTACCAGTTGCCGCTGTTGTGCACCTCGTAGACGTTCACGTTGTCGGTGAACAACGAGACGAAGAACGTCACCGGGGCGATGACCCCGTGCCAGAGTCCCATCCAGAATCCTGCCACCGTTCCCTCCGCCGAGGCGGCACCGACCTCGGGATTCGCCCCGGCGACACACGCCGCGAGCACGACCACCAGGATCATGACCAGAACCACTCGAGTGCGTCCCACGCGACCTCCAGTCGGAACGTACCGCGCCGCGCCCGCCGCCACCCCGGAAGGCGGATCCTCCGCCCCGCGGCCACGGTAGGGCTGCGCAGAGCCCGCCGACGACGAGCGCGCCCGGCGCCGAGGAGACATAGCTTCGGATCGTCATGGCCCTGCCCGACGGAATGCGCTCGGACCGGTCTCCTGTCCGGGATGTGGCCTCGTCGGGGGTTCGATCGAGGGACCGACCCACCGCTACATGCTCTCCAGCCCCCGCTGTTGGGCTCTCCATGGGGAGTTGCTCGCCACCGGTCCGGCCACCCAGCTCGCGGTGGACGCCTACGCCGCCCAGCACCCGGGGATTCGGGAGCGCCGCGCCATCCAGTCCGTCGGGCTGCACCTGGTGAGTCTCTGCGCAGCCTTCGAACGGGACTGGCGGCAGGAACATGCCGTCGGGCTGATCCGTCGGGCAACCGAGAGCGGAGTCCGGTGGCAATCGCTCGATCCGGACCCACCGGTGGATTCGATCACGATCGCCGACGTCGTGGCAGAGGACGAGTGGCCGGCCAGACAGGCGGCCGTCCGAATGTGGGCTGAGGACGTGTGGGCGGCATACTCCGGGCATCACGACCTCATCCGTGTCTGGCTCGATTCGGTGTTGAGGGAATGACGCGGCACGATGTCGAAACGCCCGACGTTGCGGCAGCACATCGAGTGGTGAGCGGGGGACCTCGCGGTATGAAGATGAAGTTCGACATCTCCCTCAGTCCATTCGACGTATCCGTCGCCGACCTCGTGGCTGCCGCACGCGTTGCGGAAGCGGAGGGATTCGACGGGGTATGGACCTACGATCACGTGTCGGGAGTGGCCGCGCAGCGTGAGTCGGTTCTCGACCCGTGGATCGTGCTCTCGGCGATCGCCGGCGGGACGGAACGGATCGGACTCGGCCCCCTGGTGCTCAACGCCACGGCGCGCCATCCCGCCCACATCGCGGTTGCCGCTGCGACCCTCCAGGAGCTTTCGGGCGGGAGGCTCACTCTCGGGATGGGCGCCGGTGCCGGCGCAGATCGATACGGCACGGAGTTGGCCATGGTCGGAATCCCCCGCTGGACCGCCGCCGAGCGTCGCGATCGGACCGAAGAGGCGGTCGGGGTCGTACGCGCCCTGTGGCGGGGCAAGCCGTTCCTCGAAGGGAGCCACCATCGCCTGGTGGAGGCAGCCGGATTCCGACGCCCCGATCCGGAGCCGCAGATCGTCATCGGCGCCAACGGACCGAAGATGGCGGCGCTGGCGGGAAGAGTGGCAGATGCGGTCAACTTCCACTGGTTCGAAGACGATCTCGAGGGTCTCGCCGCCATCGCCCGGCGCACATCGGGCCGCCATGACTTCGCGGTCACGGTGGAAGCGCCCCTGGATCACGAATGGCTGGCGGGCGACGGCCGCGCCCGCCTCGAACGCCTCGCCGTGTCACGAGTGATGTACCAATGGAACGCGGCGATCGGCACCAGCGCCATCGTCGAAGCAGCCGCGGTGCTGCGCTCGCAGGACCGCTGATGGTCAACTGCTCGTCGACGCATCGGTGGCGACGCGGGTCCGTGTCCCCCACGGTGCCCGCCCGAGCCGGTCGACCTAGAGGTGGGTCAGGAGCAGACCGATGGCCAGGGCGACGGCGGTGGCGGCGAGGAGTCGCAGCGGTGTCTCCCAAGTGCGGAGCAGGTCTGCCCGCTCCCATTGCGGGGCTCCATCGAAGCTGACGACCGCCCGCTCGGTGCGCCGTCTCACGAACCTGGCAGGCGTGCTCAGCGTGCGCTGGACCAGGCTGAGCAGAGTGGCCGCGGCGGCAACAACCACCACGGCCGCCGAAATCGACCGGGTCTGGGCCCAATAGCCGACTAGCACCGGGAAGCCGCCCCAGGCGAGCGCAAAGCCGGGATCGGTGTGGAGGACCGGCCACTCCAGGGCGTAACCGACGGCGAGCACGACTCCAGCCACCCCCCACAGCGCCACCCCCGGCGACACGACGAACGCCCCCCCGACGGCTATCCCCGCGGATACGGCCATGGCGCCCAATCCCAGCAACCACAGGGTCCGGTCCGAGAGCGTCGTGGCCAGTGGACGGGATTTCACCTCGTCCAAAGCGTGGGCGCCGATGCCGAGCCCGACGGCGAAGGCGACGAAGGTCCCGATCAGGATCATCCCATCGAGCGTTTCCGCCAAGGCGGCACCGATCACCACGTACGACAGGTGCCAGAGGGTGTACGGCAGGTGGAGCAGCGAGACGAGATCGGCCGCCTTGGAGCCGTGGCGGACATAGAAAGCGGCGCGGCGGTCGGTCATCTCCGATGCCCCCACATGACCAGTCCACCGCCCAGCGAGAGCCGCACGACCTGCACCCCCTCGAAGCCGGCCGCCTCCCACATGCCCACCAGCCGCTCGGGTGGGTGCCGATCGGTGAAGTCGTCGATACTCGGTCCGAGGAACCTGCCCACCCGATACCAGCCCTCGCCGGCGAAGGCGCCCGCCACGGGCAGGACGAGACGCGTGTACGACCACCACAGCGGCCGCCAGAGACCTCGCGGTCTCCCGAACTCGACCATGCCGACGGTGCCGCCGGGACGGAGTACGCGGGCGATCTCGTTCATGCAGTCCTGGACGTCGTCGACGTAACGCAGGAGATATCCAAAGGTGACGGCGTCGAAGGACGAGTCGGGAAAAGGCAGTGATTCGGCGGTGGCCACCACCCCCGTCGCTCCCCTCTCCGCCGCCATCGCCAGCATCGAAGCGCTCTGATCGAGCGACAACACCCGCGCCCCTGTCTGTTCGAGCAATCGTGTGATGGAGCCGGTGCCGGCGGCGATGTCGAGAACCATCGAGCCCGGTCCGACATCGAGGCCCGCCACCATTCTCAGTCGCCATCGCCGGTCCTGACCGAGACCAAGGATCCCGGCCCAGCGCTCGTAACGGAGGGCGAGCGGAGCGAACAGAGTCTGCGCCACACTCGTCGGAGACCGCGTCACCCCCGGGACGCTACAGGTCGGTCGACGTTCAGGTCACGCCGCTTGCAGCGATCTCCACTGCTCCCGCTCGAGGAGATACGACGCGGCGAGCCCGATGGCGAGCGCCCAGAAGAACCGCCCAAGCCCGAAGAGCTCCAGTCCGGACAGCGACACGGTGAACGCCAACATCGGTCCGAGGACGAGTGGTCCGCGCCCCACCTGCTGGAGCGCCTCGCCCAGGACCCCGATCACCGCCAGGCCCACCGCCGCCGCGAGCAGCGCCGGCGGTATCACTGCGGTGAACTCCGCCGCAAACCCGGAGAGCAGCGCGATGATCACGCCGATCCCGGCGGCGACGTACGCCGCCCAGTGTCTGACGTCTCGCTCCCCGGCGTCCGGTCCCGCCACCAAGGCCGTGGCCGGGAGCGAGAGGGAAACGCCCATCGGACCGAAGATCGAGCCGAGAGTGGTTCCGATCCCACTCATGACGGCCAGTGTGCGCTCCGGAGGCTCGAAGGCCTGGGCGCGCAGGAACACCACGGAGGGGGCGTTGGCCTGGAGGGTGATCAGCACCACCATCACCGGAGTGGCGCTGAGAGCCGCCCGCAGGGTGAACTCGGGCAAGGTCAACGTGGGGACCGGCCAGACGAGCGTCGGGATCGCGCCCGTCTCGCCGGCGAATCCGGCGACGATGGCACCAACGAGAAGGGCGGGGAGGATCGCCGGTATCCGTGATCCAACGCTCGCCCTGGCCACAAAGTAGGCGGCCAACGTGGCGCCCACGATCAACGTCGCGCGGCCCAGCTCGGTGAACATCCCCGCTACGAAGGGCAGCACGGTTCCGGCGAGGAGCCCGAACACGATCGGGGGCGGGAGCAGGAAGGCGAGCCGGTCGGTGAGCCCGGTCAGACCAAGGATCAGCACGACTGCACCCGCCAGCATGGTGGCGCCGACGAGCTCCGGCCACGTCAGTTCGGCGCCGAGGAGCAACACGAAGATGAGAATGAACACGTTGCCCGTCACGACGAGCGGTTGGCGATACCGCCAGATCAGGACCAGGCTCAGGAGGCTGGGAACCCCGTAGACCGCCATGATCCAGCCGGTCGTCTCCGCCGAGGACAAGGACCGCTGCGACGCCGCATCGAGCGGGACGCTGAGAACCGCCACGAAAACGACACCGAGCGAGAGCGCAGCCCCGATCGGTTGTAATGCCCGTTTGAGGTTCCGCTCGGCTGCAAAACCCGGAGTGTCTGGCAAGATGCGGAGGACCCTAACGATTTCGACGTCGACCGACCGGGCGGCACACGCGTACCCAGGGTTAGAAGGGACGCATACGTCCGATCGGGCCCGCAGAAGCGTCGGTCACCGGTGGGGATGACATCTAGCCTCGATCCGGATGACGACGGATGGAATCAGCGAGCTGGTCGATCTCATCGCCAAGTCGAGCCGTGACCGGATCGGGCCGCTGATCGTCGCCATCGACGGACGAAGCGGTGCGGGCAAGTCGACCCTGGCAGCGGCTGTCGCCACGGAAGTCGGCGCAGCGGTCATCGATGGCGACGACTTCTACTCGGGCGGCACCGCTGCGCAGTGGGATGCGATGACTCCCTCCGACAGGGCACGCCACTGCATCGACTGGCGTCGTCAGCGGTCTGTTCTCGAGCCCATCGCCCGGGGAGAGGAAGCGACCTGGCACCCATACGACTGGGACACCGACGACGGGCGGCTGTCTGATCGGGCGCTTTCGTTACAGCCGCCAGGAGTGGTGATCCTGGAGGGCGCCTATAGCGCTCGTCCCGAGCTCGCCGATCTGATGGACCTGCGAGTGATGCTGGACGTCCCAGATCAGGTACGGGAGCAGCGACTGCGTGTACGCGAGGGCGAGCACTACCGAAAGGAGTGGGAGTCTCGTTGGGCCTCGGCCGAGGAGTACTACTTCGAGAACGTGATGCCTCCTGCGGCGTTCGACCTGGTCTTGGACGGTCGGTCCAGACACCGCCATCGGTCCCTGTAACCGCCAGTCACACGCTCTCGAGCCACCTGGACCAACCCAGGGACCGTCCAGACCTCGGGACATCCCTGCAGGTGCAGATGGCTGCGGCGCCACGAGAGGCCAAGCACCGGACACCTCCGCCTCAGGCTGGATGTGACGACACGCGGCGATTCACCGCCGATAGGGCGCCCACAATTTGCGCGCATTCTCGCAATCACGAGGCCGACCTAGGGTGAACGACGAGTCCAGCGAAAGGGACACACGTGTTGAAACTGTCGGAGAACGCTGCGGCAGCACTCGAGACGATCCGCCAGAACCGGGGCATCCCCGAAGATCACGGCACCCGTCTCACAGGCGATCAGCAGCCTTCGGGTGACCTCGCCGTCCGCCTCGAGTTCGTCGAGGACGTGCCCGAGGGCGACCAGGTAGCGGAGCAGGCTGGCACCGAGGTCCATGTCGACCCCGAGATCGCCGAGCCGCTTGCCGAAGTACTCATGGATGTCGAGCAGAGCGGCGAGGGTCTCGCCTTCGTCTTCCGGCCGCAGGTTCCCTAGGACCCGACGGCCGTCGATCGTTCAGCCAAACAGCCGATGGGCGCCCGCGCACCCATGGAGAGGTCTGCGACGCGACTTCGGCGTGGTGTCGCCACCGCTGCGATCTCTGCAGCGGCGGCTGCCGGCTGTACGGGCAGTCCCGGAGTGACCGGGTCGTCTGCCGCCTCCACTTCCACCGTGACGACCGTCGCCACCACCGTCCAGCAGGGAGCCGGGGCGGCCGTCGACGAGGCGGTCGGCGCCCTCCTCGACTCCGGCTCCTACGCCTTCGAGATCGACATCGTGCTCGTGGGCGACCAGACGATCGAATCGACCTTGAGGGGCTGGGTCGACGGCCCCGATCGCGAGCTACGCCTCGCGGTGGGAAACGCCACCATCGTCACGCGCGTGATCGACGGGGTGGCAACGGTCGAGCAGGATGGCACCATCAGCGAGGTCCCCGTCCAGGAGGCCGACGCAGCGCCCTCGCTCGGCATCTTGCGGTCACTCGACGAGGTCGTCCTGATGTCTCCCACCGAGATCATGGGTGCACTCGACGCCTCCTTTCTCGAACGCGCCGGCTTCGGTACCACCGGAGGAGCCGACGTGGTGGTGTATCTGACGGACGCCGGTGTACTCGCCGGATACCGAATACAGACGAGCAACGGAAGCTGGACAATTGATGCCCGATTCAGCGACGTAGGCCGGGATTTCGGATAGCTCAGTTCGCCGGAGGACCGGACGCAGCAATAGCCGGGAGCGAACCTGGCCGCCATATCGGATCCGGAGCTCTCCACAATCCCCCTCCATCGTCCAATGGCGAGACGTCCAAGTCATCGACCACCATCGAAAATGCTCCTCGGGCGGCGCATCAGCTCCCTAGCGTCGCCGCTTGTGGAGGTCGTGCGTTTCACCGACGAATACGACTTGGTGGCCGACCTCTATGGCGTGTCGCCCGGGCAGCTGCGTCAGCGTGACCTGCAGCAGGGACGGCCCGTGCGACGGTGGATGGCGATGGACGGCGGCGAGATCGCCGGGGCGGTATCGACCTTCGTGCGACCCGACCGGCGAGTCTTCTTGTCCTTCACAGGTTCGGACCGGTCGTCGATGACGCCACTGGCCACGGCGGTACGCCAGGCGTTCGGTCGACCAGTGCACACCTTCGTCGACGTCGCTGACGCCGAGGGAATCGAGGCATTGGCGAACGCCGGATTCGAGCCCGAACTCGTGTCAGAACGTTTCGAGATCCGATTCGACGCCGCCCTGCATTGGCTTCGCCGCGCATGGGTTCCGATCGGAATGACGATCCAGCGAGCCGACGCGGTCGACGAGGGCAGGCTGTTCACTCTCGACAACACCCTCCGTCAGGACCTCGCCGGCTGTGACGGCTGGCGAGGAGATCGAGACCTCTTCCATGAGGAGCTCACGGACGCGCCACCCTTCGTGGCCTCCGCCTACCTCGTCGGTGTCGATCGGGACAACGGCGAATACGTCGGACTGGTCAGGGTATGGCGCAACCCGGTCGGTCCACGGCTCGGGCTCGTCGGAGTCCTTCGCCAGTACCGCAACACGTCGATCGCCGCCGCCCTGCTGGCACAGGCCCTCAGTGCCGCCTCCGGCTGGGGACATGACACATTCGTCACCGACACCAGCCCCGCCAATCCCATCACCTACCCGCGGCTGCGAAGTCTCGCAGATACGAGCCTCGGACAGTTCCTCCAGATGCGCCTCTGACACGTCCCCACCGTCCGGCCGGGTGTGCGAAGCGGGTGCGCAGGCGTATCCGGCACGCTGGCAGGGAGATGTGACCTCCGCCTCTGGCCTTCGCGTCTGAGCTGGCAGATGCTGAGTCCACCGGAAGGGAAGCGTGAGCATTGACGCTCGTCACGTCGGAGATCGCAGACACCGGCACCGGCCGACCGGCCACGGTGAAGGCGACGATCATTCTGCTGTTCTTTCTCGGAGTCACCGCCCTCGGTGGTGGGACCGCCATGGTCCTCGGGCTCGGCGACGAGAACACGATGCTGCCCAACGAGTGGCTGGCAGACATCCCCCTGATCGACAGTTGGGTGGTGCCAGGTCTGGTGCTCGGGGCCGGATTCGGACTCGGAGCCCTGGTGGTCGGGTACGGCATGACCCGCCGCCCTCGCTGGACATGGCTCGGACGGATCGAGGGTGCGACAGGCCGACACTGGGCATGGCTTGCGACCCTCGTCTTGGGGGCCGGCCACCTGCTCTGGATCGCGCTCCAGCTGGTGTTCCTGCCCGGTGCGTCCTGGCTCCACCTGTTGTACGGAGCGATAGGTCTGAGCCTCGTCGCCCTGCCCCTGACCCCGTCGATGCGTACGGAGCTCCTCGTCTGAGGCCCCTGACCCGTCCCGCGGCCGTCGGTGGGTGCTCGAAGAGCCGAGAACAGGCGGCTTGCCGCCAAGCGACACGCTTGCGGGGACAGGTCAGTCGGCGAACATTGGCTTGCTGCCGGGGTCGAGGACCTGCATCAGCCCGCGGCCATACGCACCGAGTGTCTCGCCCACACCTCCGTAGAAGGTCGGGAAGGCGTAGATCATGTCCACCAGGTCCGACACCGGCGTACCGGTCTTCATCACCACGCTCAGCATCCCAAGGACCTCGCCCCCGTGCGGGCCCACGGCGGTGGCACCCAGCAGCGCTCCGGATGCCCGATCGACGACCAGCTTGATGACGCCGACGTGCCCGGTCTTGTGCAGCCAGCCTCGGAAGGTCGATCCGACCTGCTTGACGGAGACATCCACCTCGTAGCCGTTGTCGCGAGCTTGGGCCTCGGTGAGACCGACGGATCCCACCTCGGGGTCGGTGAACGTCGCTCGGGGCAGGACCGTGTAGTTCGCAGGCGCCGGGTCGTTCCCCAGGATGTCGCTGACGGCGATCGACCCCTGATAGAGCCCCACATGGGTGAACATCCCCACCCCCGTCACATCGCCCACCGCCCAGATGTCCGGAGCCGCACGGACCCGCTCGTCAACCTCGATGAAGCCGTCGGGGGCGGAGATCCCGGCTGTGTCCAGCCCGAGTCCCTCGACATCGACAGTTCTGCCCGTCGCCACCAGCAGCCGCACGGCCGACACCCGGGACCCGTCGCTCATGGTGGCGGTGACCGACCCGCTCTCTCCGGCGATCGATTCGACCCTCGCGCCGGTCAGAGTCTTGATTCCCTCCGACTCGAACGCCTCGGTGATCGCCGCAGACGCAACCGGCTCCTCCAACGGCAGCAGCCGGTCCCGACCCTCCACGATCGTCACCGAGACCCCGAATCGGGCGAAGACCTGGCTGAGCTCGCAGCCCACGGCACCCCCGCCCAGGACGAGCAGGGATGACGGCAGCTCTTCGACCTGGATGGCGTCGCGGGTGGTCCAATAGGCGACATCTTCGAGCCCGGGGATCGGCGGGATCGCCGGTTTGGAGCCGGTGGCGATGACGATCCCCCGTCTCGCCTCGTATTCGACTCCCGCGACGGCGACGCTCTTCGGTCCGGTGAGCGTTCCGCGGCCTCTCACGAAGTGGCCGCCGTTCCCTTCGAAGCGGGCGACGGCATACGAGTCGTCCCAGCCGCCGGTGATCTCCTCCCGCACCCTGGTAGCCACCAGCGACCAGTCAGCGGTGACATCGACAGTCCCGACGAGGCCATCTGCTCGACGCGCCTCCTGCAACAGGTTGGCGGAGCGGATCATCGACTTGGTCGGCAGACATGCGAAATAGGGGCACTCGCCTCCGATCAGCCTGGCCTCGATGCCGGTCACTTCGAAGCCGGCGGCCATGAGCCGCAGCGAGATGTCCTCCCCACAGGTCCCCACCCCGAGCACGATCACATCGGTCGTCGGCATGCGATCGCTCTTCTCTAGCCGGCGCTCACCGGATCGGGTTTGATTCCCAGTCTGGTGAAGATCTCCTCGGCGTCCCGCAGTCGAGCTGCGGCCTCGTCGGCCCTGCCGGCCGCCTCCAGCGCCTGGCCGTATGCGTGGTTGACACGGGCCATGCTGGGAAAACCGCCGAAGCTCGAGAACAGGAACAGGGAGCGCTCGAAGTCGTCGAACGCCTGCTCGGGACGGCCGGCCCCGGCGATTGCCACCGCCCGGTGGAACCGCACCTGGGCTTCACCGCTCCGGCTGCCGGCCGAGATGGCCTTGGCGAGGGGCTCGTCGAACTCGGCAGGGTCGAAATGGCCGAGCCGGGCGCGGGCCGCTGCCAGCCATGCCTGACCGAGCGCTTCGTAACCACCGGCGTTGCAATATTCGGCGAGGCCGGTGCTGCGCTCGAGATGGGCGATCGCGTCGGCGACATCACCCATGCGGAGCTGCTGGTCGGCGACCATGAAGTTGCCGGCCAGCGAGCAGAAGGTGTTTCCGATCGCATCGGCCGCCTCCAGCCCCTTGCGGGTGTGGACGAGCGCCTCCTCGAGATCGCCCTCCGCCGCCGAGATCCGGCCCCGGATGATGTCGGCGTCCGCCACCGCGTTGGGATCACCGCTGTCGACACCGAGACGCCGGGCCTCTGCAATCACTGCCTTTGCTTCGGCGAAGGAACCGAGCATGGCTTGTGAGTCGGCGAGCGCCGATGCGTGAAAGGACGCCTCGCTGAGACGCCCGGCATCCTCGAGACCCGCCACCGCCTCGGTCAGCGGCTCGATCGACTCGGCGTACTCGTCGCCGGAGCGGCGGGCGAGCCCCATCATCCCCTGCAACAGCGCCCGGGTCCCCGGGTCGCGGAGTCGGGGCACGATGGCGTAGGCCGCATCGAGCTGCTCGTGATAGGGATGGGTGGCGTAGCTGTCGCCCTGCATGTTGCGGACGGCCAGAAGCTGGACGTAGAGCGCCGCCAGCCGGTCTGGGTCGTCCAGTTCCACGGCGACGGGCAGGCACCCCTCGAGGAGAGCGATCGATTGGGGCGCCGGGATGAACGTGGCTCCGCTCTTCGCCTGGCCGAGGACCGCGTCTACCCGGGCTTCAGGATCAGAGGCGACGGACGTCAGGTCCACCGCCTGGGAGAAGAAGCGATGCGATTCGGTCCGGGCCCCGCGTGCCAAGGCCGCCCGCCCGGCGGCGAGCAGATATCCCAGGGACCGGTCGGCGTCGCCCGCCTCCACGTAGTGTCTGGCGAGTGCAGGCGCATGCTCGTCGAGCCGATCCGCATACATGTCCTCGATCGCCTCGGCCACCTGCCCGTGCAGCTCACGCCGCTCCCGCTTGAGGAGCCCCCCGTACATCACGTCGTGGATGAGTGCGTGCTTGAACGCGAACTCGACCGTCGGGCGAGTGGATGCCAGCTTGACCATGCCGTGGGCCTCGAGGGCGGCGATGTGAGGATGCAGGGTGCTTCCCGCCCGGTCGCCGGCGGGGTGGACGGCGGCCAAAAGCGAGGCGGGGAATTGGCGCCCGATCACTGCCGCCACCCGTCCCGCCCGGCGGACGTCCGGGGGCAGCAGATCGATTCGCGAGGCCAGCAGCCCATGGACCGTGGCCGGAACGTCGAGATGATCGATGTCTGCGGTCGCCACCCAGCGGCCGCCGCGCTCGACAACCATGCCGCTGTCGATGAGCATCCGCACGACCTCCTCGAGGAAGAAGGGATTTCCCTCGGCCTTCTCGAGCACCATGTTGCGGAGACGAGCAGGGAGCGACTCGATCGCCAGGAGGTGTTCCACGACCCGCCGGCTGTCACCTTCGCCGAGGGGCGCCAGCGGAATCTCCACGAGGGTGTCGCCGAGCAGCCGGCGTGCCTCGGCCAACAGCGTCCATCCCTGCGACTGCCGATCGGGCCGCATGACGAGCACCAACAGCACCGGCGTCGACGGAGCCCGGTCGAGCAGCCCCGCCATGAGCTCGACCGACGACGGATCGGCCCAGTGGGCGTCCTCGCACACCAGCACCACGGGGCGATGCTCGACACCGAGACCCGCCACGACGGCATAGACGGCTTCGGCGTACTCGACCCGGAGATGCTCGGGCGTGTCCTCGGCGTCGTCGTTGGAGACCCCCACCAGCTTCAGAAGCGGGCCGACCGCTTCGGGGGCTCCGGATGTGTCGGTCAGCTCGACGATCGCCTTGGCGATCAACTCGGGGTGGTCGGAAGCGGTGACGCCGGCGAGGGACCTCATCAACGAGGCGATCAGGTGGAACGGGAGCTCGTCGTCGTAGGGCACGCAGCGGCCCACGGCCCACAGCGCCGTACCCAGGCCGGGGACGCTCGCCCCGAACTCCTCGGTCAGCCTGCTCTTGCCGACACCCGGCTCGCCGAGGATCGCCGCCACCCGGCCGGTGCCGGCCGCGGCGACGGTCACCAGCTCCTGGAGTCGCTCCAGCTCGGCATCCCGACCGATCATCGGGCTGGCGAGCCCCGAGATTCCTCGGCGCCGCTCGTCCGAGCCCCGGACCGCGACGACCTCGTAGACCTCGACCGGCTCCGAGCGGCCCTTCAGCTCGGCGGGCCCGATCGGCCGCACCTCCACGTCGTTCGCGACCAGCGCCCTGGTCGGCTCGGAGATGACGACCGTGCCGGGCTGGGCCAGCCCCTGCAGCCGGGCCGCCACGTTGAGGGTGTCGCCGAGCGCCGAGTACAGGTTCAGGTCGCCGGCGTCGATGTCACCCGCCACCACCAGGCCGGTGTTGATTCCGACGCGGACCTGGAGATTGCCTGGTCGCACCGCCTCGACGATCGCGACCCCGGCCCGGATCGCCCGGTAGGGGTCGTCCTCGTGGGCGACAGGTGCGCCGAACAGCGCCAGGATCCCGTCGCCGGCGAACTGCGCCACCGTCCCGCCGTAGCGCTCGACCGAGCCGGCCATGACTGCGATCGTCTCGCTGACGATCCCACTCCAGTCCTCGGGGTCCATCGCCTCGGCAATCGACGTGGACCCGACCACGTCACAGAACAGCGCGGTGACCACCCGGCGCTCCGAAGATCCCCCCGTGTGCCCGGTCATCGGCTCAGGACTCACGCGTGATCTCCACGGGTCGAGCGCTCAGGAAGGCGCGGCGGCGGGATCGGTCGGGCCAAGACATCTGGATCTCGAGCGGTCACGTGTTGCGGCCGGCTACTTCGGTGCCGAATGGGACTCGAGGAACAGCCTGGCATAGAACTGGGGCCAGGGCTGATCGGGCGCCTCCGCCCGATGACGCTCGTCTGCCTCCCGAAGCCAGTCCGCCACTTCCTCGACGGTCGGCTCGTGGCCGAGGTGCTCGGAGATGTCGGGGTGGACGTGGGCGGCGTACCACTCGGGCCAACCGGGGTTGGGCCCGCCGAACTCGGCGTGATGGGCGCGCCCGGCCCGCCCGAACAGGCGGCCGAGCTCTTTGACTCTGTCCTCACCGAGCATGACCAACCATACCGCCGGACCCGATTGGCATGCCACCGAAATCGACCACCGTCTGCGTTCCCCGAGACTCGTGACGGCTTGTCGGCACGTCCCGGATGCGCGCCCTGAGCGAAGCTCCTGAACGTGTCGCCGGAGAGGAGACGCGCCGGGCACGGATCCTGACGGACTCGATGCCAAGCTGTGGGGCGAGCAGAGGAGAGTGGCGAAGCCAATGAGTGATACCAGCCGCCGCATCCCCGCACGCTCCCGGGTGGTTGTGATCGGCGGCGGCATCATCGGGACGAGCGTCGCCTATCACCTCGCGGAGCTGGGATGGACCGACGTGGTCGTGTGCGAGCGCGACCGCCTCACGTCGGGAACCACGTGGCACGCCGCCGGGCTCATGGTCACGTTCGGGTCGATGTCGTCGACGTCGACCGAGATGCGGATCTACACCCGCGACCTGTATGCCCGGCTCGAGACCGAGACGGGGCTCGCCACCGGGTTCAAGCCGGTCGGCTTCGTCGAGCTGGCGGCCGACCAGGACCGGCTGGAGGAGTACCGGCGGGTGGCGGCGTTCAATCGCCACCTCGGGGTCGACGTGCACGAGATCTCCCCCGACGAGGTGGCGGAGATGTTCCCGATCGCCCGGACCGACGATCTCCTCGCCGGGTTCCACGTTCCGGGCGACGGCCGGGTCAACCCCGTCGACGCCACCATGTCGATGGCCGCCGGTGCCCGGGCGAAGGGGGTGACGATCCTGGAGGGGGTGGCGGTGACCGGCCTGCTGACGGCGGACGGGGCCGTGACGGGGGTGCACACGGCGGCCGGCAACATCGAGTCGGAGTACGTGGTCAACTGCGCCGGCATGTGGGCGCGCCAGCTCGGGGAGGAGGCCGGCGTCCCGATCCCACTGCAGGCGGCCGAGCACTACTACCTGATCACCGAGCAGATCACCGGCGTCGACCCGTCGTGGCCGGTGATCGAAGACCCGGCCTCGTACGGCTACTACCGCGAGGAGGTCGGCGGGTTGTTGCTCGGGCTGTTCGAGCCCGAGGCCGCCCCGTGGAACGTCGACCGCATTCCCGACTCGTTCGCCTTCGGTGAGATCCCGCCGGACTGGGACCGCATGAGCCCTCATCTCGAGAAGGCGATGGACCGCGTGCCGGTCATTCGGGAGACCGGCATAAGGAAGTTCTTCTGCGGACCCGAGAGCTTCACGCCCGATCTCGCCCCGATCGTCGGCGAAGCGCCGGAGTTGCGGAACTACTTCGTGGCGGCGGGGCTCAACTCGATCGGCATCCTCACCGGCGGCGGCCTGGGCCGGGTGGTGGCCCGCTGGATCGTGGACGGCCGTCCCGACGTCGACGTCACCGGCATCAACATCGACCGGCTCCACCGGTATCAGTCGAATCCCGAGTATCGCCGGAAGCGGACGGTGGAGTCGTTGGGGATGGTGTACCGGTGCCACTACCCGAGCCGGTCGATGCAGACGGCCCGTGGTGCCAGGCTTTCGCCGATCCACGAGCGACTCGCCCAACACCGGGCGTACTTCCGGGAGGTGAGCGGATGGGAGGCCGCCGCCTGGTATGCGCCGATCGGGGTCGAGCCGAGGATCGAGCGGCTCTCCTGGGGGCGGGAGAACTGGTTCGACTACTGGCGAGCCGAGCACGAGGCGACCCGGAATGGTGTGGTGCTCATCGACATGTCGTTCATGTCGAAATTCCTGGTTCAGGGCCGCAACGCCGGCGCGCTGGTAGACCGGCTCTCCACCAGCCGGGTGAACGGCGAGCCGGGTCGGGTCACCTACACCCAGTGGCTGAACGACGGGGGGAGGATCGAAGCCGACCTCACCGTCACCAAGCTCGACGAGCATCGCTTCTGGGTGGTGGCCACCGACACCGCCCACCGACATGTCGAGACGTGGATGCGGAGGCACGTCGGGCCGACCGCGCAGGCGTCGGTCACCGACATCACCTCGGGGTACGCCCAGATCAACATCCAGGGCCCGCGCTCGCGCGAGATGTTGGAGACCGTCACCGAGGCCGACATGTCCACGGAAAGCTTCCCGTTTCGGGCGGCCAGGGAGATCGACATCGGCTTCGCCAGGGTGCTCTGCATCCGCATCACCTATGTGGGAGAGCTGGGGTACGAGTTGTACGTCCCCGCCGAGCAGGCAGTCGACGTCTACGACCGCCTCCTGGCGGCGGGGGCGGCCTTCGATCTGCACCATGCCGGCCTCGCTGCGCTCGGAAGCCTCCGACTGGAGAAGGCATATCGCGACTACGGCCACGACCTCGACAACCTCGACACCCTGTCCGAAGCCGGTCTCGGCTTCGGTGTCGACCCCGACAAGCCGGGCGGCTTCATCGGGAGGGAGGCGGTGATCGCCGAGTTGGAACAGGGACCGCCCGCACGGCGACTCGCCCAGATCCTGATCTCGGACCCCGAGCCCTTGATGTTCGGTGGCGAGGTGGTCCTGCGGGATGGCCGGGCCGTCGGCCACGTCCGCAGTGCCTCGTACGGGTTCACGCTGGGTGGCGCCGTCGGCCTGGCGATGATCGACTCTGAAGCCCCGATCACCCATGCGAGCCTCGACGAAGCGGCCTGGCAGGTCGATGTGGCCGGCCGCTGCTTCCCGGCGGTGGCGTCGCTGAAACCGATGTACGACCCAACCGGTGAGCGAATCCGAATCTGACGCCGCTCCGATACGGTCGTGCGACCAAGAGCGGAAGGATGAAGTCACGGCCTCGTGAGTCGGGCGCTTTCTCGCGCCTTATGCTGCACCTCTGCTTGCAGTTCCGGGTCTCTAGGACTGCGCGAAAACCCCTCCTGACCGGGGCTTAGCGGCGCGCATGTGATGCCCTCGGTGGGGGCGTTCGGGAACGCGTCTGGCCTCGATCGGGAATGGTCGGCTGCAGTGAATGCTGGCGAGGCAGCCGCGGGCCCTGATTGTCAGGGGATCGAGTCGACGATTGGGTTGTAGACCGAACGGTGGCGACGTCCTGCGTCCACGCAGTCAATACCTGCGACTCCGCCGGTCGCGTGGCGGCCACTGGCACATCGAGAGTCCGGCGCCAATGACTGAACGACACACAAGTTCTGCACGGACATCGATCGCAGGGCGCTGATCTGAGACGAGCTCGTCGCTCGTGGAGCAAGGACGCAGATTGGCCTGTGACTGACCTGTCAGTGTTCTGACACGTTGAGCTTTGACTGTTCCTACATACCTGCCGCTCATACTGCAAGAGTCCAGACGCTGGTGCGCTTGCTTTGTGTTGGCCGCGTCGGGATACTTCCACCCGTGAAGAACGAATACGTTGCTACGCCACAAGAGACGGTGACGGAACTGCTCAGGATCTCGGGACGCAAGCATGCGGCCCCGATCCGACGCACTTTCGTGCAGCGAGGAGAAAAGGGAAGCCCACGCCCGGGCCCGCTCGCCGCTCTTGTCCGGAACGGCGATCGCCGGGGCCTGGACCTCTACCTCCTGCTGATCGCCGTGGCCAGCAGCCCCCCATTCAATTCGCATCGTGGTGCAGCTGTGTGGGCAAGAGCTCTCCGGCACACCGGGACGAGCGCAAGCGAGCAGGCGGTATCGCGGATCTGGTCCCGACTGGAAGCCCATCAACTCGTTTCTCGAGGTCGCCACGGAAGACTTGCCGACATACGGCTCCTTCGGGAAGACGGCTCGGGTGATGACTACACCCACCCGGCAGATGCTCGGGAGGCCTACTTCCAGTTCCCCCACTCGTACTGGCTGGATAGCGAGAAGTCGTGGTCATCGACGCTCTCGCTCCCAGGGAAGGCGGTGCTGCTGATCGCGCTCTCTCTCCAGTCGGGCTTCCGGCTCCCGGTAGAGAGTGCGAAGGATTGGTACGGCATTTCGGGCGACACCGCTCAGCGCGGCCTGAAGGAGCTCGTGGATCGAGGGGCGCTCGCCAGGAAGTTCGAACGCAAGAAGGCACCACTCGCCCCCAAGGGCTACACCCACGACATCCGCTACACGTTGGCCGGGTCCCTTGTTGTTCAACGGTCAGGCGGGACCGATGGCAACTGACCTCATCGCCTTCATCGACGAATCCAAGAAGCCCATGCGCGACCGACGCACGGGCCGAGTAGCCAGAACCGGGGACCACTATGTAGTGGCTGGAGGTGTCGTCATCAGTGGTGATGCAGACCGGGTCCGGCTGCAGATCGCGGGCCTCGAGGCCGACCTCGGATTTCCCATGCACTACTCCGACATGAGCCCCGAACGAAGGCGAAGAGCTGCCCAGGCATTGGCAACTGTTGACGGCTGGGAGGGCCACCTGTTCGAGACCGCTCGCGCGCTGCCCAACCAGAACTACAACGAACACTTCGTCAGAGCGAAGGTGATCGGCGCGGCCCTCGAGGGTCTCAGCACCGACGGTGGGGTCGATCACGCGACCCTCGAAACGCGAAACCACCCCGGACGCGGGCTCAATGAACTCGATGAGAAGGACCACCAGGTCCTCCAGAAGCTGCTGTCACAACAACGCGTTCCATCCGAGTTCCGAATCACCCATGCCGACAAGTCTGAAAAGTTGCTCGCCATCGCGGATCTCCTCGCAGGCGCCAGGACCGACTACCTCTGCGCAGTTGACACCGAACCCTTCGTGCTTCTCGGACACCTGATCCAACGTCCAGTCAAGGTATTTGGAAAATGACCCATAGAAACGCAGAGGCCCCGGGACTACGACACGTAGCCGATCCGGGGCGTACTTCCGATGAGGGCCAGATGGCTAACTCAGCGGCCGTAGCCAGTATCGGACACTTTGTCGTACTAATCAAGTGAGAATGCCTTCCAGATCGTCTCGCGTGGCATCCGCTTCTGTCCGACTAATGACCCTCATTTCCGCCGACCTGACGGATGTCCCGCCGGCGATCCGCCCGCATGCGGCCTCGGACGGCGCGACGCGACGGTTTTGGTTGACACGACCATAACCGCCGATCTAAGGTAATGGTCGTGACGACCAATTCCGACTGGGGCAAGGTCCCCGAGGGGTACGACGCCAGGGACTTTCCGGCCTTCGCCGTCACGGTCGACGTGGTGGTCTTCACGATGTCGGAGGGGTTTCTCCAGGTGGTGCTCGTATGCCGCGGTGAGGCGCCCTTCGAGGGGAGGTGGGCGATCCCCGGCGGTTTCAAGCGCCCCAACGAGACGCTCGCCGAGGCAGCGCTGCGGGAGTTGCGCGAGGAGACCGGCGTCGACGGGGCGAGCCTCCTGGCGCAGTTCGGCGCGTACGGCGATCCTGGTCGGGACCCACGCCTCAATGTTGTCACCGTCGCCTACCTGGCCGTGTTGCGAGATGTCGGAGTGGTCGCAGGGGGCTCGGACGCCGCCGCCGCCGAGCTGGTCCCCGTCTCGGACGTGCTCAATGGCGACCTGGAACTCGCCTTCGACCACCGGCGGATCGTGGAGGACGCGGTCGAGCGGGTCCGAGTCGAGCTGGAGGTGTCGGGGATCGCCACGGCATTCGTCGGGACGACGTTCACGATGGCCGAGTTGCGTGCAGTGTACGAGGCGGTGTGGGGCGTCCAGCTCGACGCCGCCAACTTCCGCCGCAGTCTCGTGGCGGAGGACGGATGGGTGGTCCCAACCGGCCGTCGCGCCCGCCCAGGTCCCGCCGGCGGGCGTCCGGCAGAACTCTTTCGAGCGGGCCGCGCTTGGCGCCGTGGCGGCCCGATCCACCGCATCCGATGAGAGCCGTGGTCCACGACCGATACGGACCGGCCGAGGTACTGCGGGTCGACGAGGTGGAGGCACCATCCCCCGCGGATGACCAACTCCTCGTTCGCGTGCACGCGTCGGCCGTGACGCGTTCGGATGTGGCGTGGCGGGCGGCGAAACCGTTCCTGTCCCGGTTCGTGACCGGCTTGCGGACTCCACGACATCGGATTCCGGGCAGCGACTTCGCCGGTGTGGTGGAACGCGTCGGCGCCGGGGTGACGGAGTTCGAGCCGGGTGACCGAGTCTTCGGCAGCACCGGCGGGTTCCGAGCGAACGCGGAATACCTCTGTGTCCGCGAAGCCGCCCCGGTCGCCGAGATTCCAATCGGCATGACATTCGTGGAGG
>Ga0214472_10000859_pt1 | contig 36210 bp, 36 predicted proteins | sample RVTome_6_FD_207662 | JGI IMG/M metagenome (GOLD analysis project Ga0214472, IMG submission 207662) | Soil microbial communities from uranium-contaminated site in the Upper Colorado River Basin, Wyoming, United States - RVT140D175 | ecosystem: Environmental > Terrestrial > Soil > Contaminated >...
ATTCTTCATGCAGCCCACGGTCTTCGGCAGAGTCACCAACGACATGCGCATCGCTCAGGAGGAGGTATTCGGGCCGCTGGCCACGGTGATCGCATTTACCGATGCGGAAGAAGCGATTCGGCAGGCGAACGACTCGTTGTACGGGCTGGCTGCGGCCGTTTGGACGAGGGACGTCGGCCGCGCCCACTCGATTGCCAGGCGCCTGCGATCGGGGACGATATGGGTGAACACGTACGGCCCCACGGACACGCGCGCTCCTTGGGGTGGGTTCAAGGGCAGTGGCTTCGGCCGCGAGCTCGGCCAGTACGGCCTCGACCTCTACACCGAGGTCAAGAGCGTCTGGGTTTCTCTCCGCTGACTGCAGGACGACGAAAACCTCGACACAGATCCGCGCCGCCGAATCTGCGGTCGGGTGCTCCTCCGATTGCAGCCCGTGCACGCCGTCCGTACCATGGGAGCTCGATCTACTCAAGAAAGTGTGAAACTGTGACGCGAACCGGGTCGGAACTCCTCGCTGATTCGCTGCACGCTTACGGGCTCGAAAGCTTCTTCTACCTCATTGGCGGTCCGATGGTCGAGGCTACCGAGGCAGCGGTCCGGATCGGACTGCGCGGCATCGACGTGCGCGACGAGCGCGCCGGCACGTTTGCGGCTGTGGCCTTGAGCCGGCTTCGCCAGGAGCCAGCGGTCGTGCTCGCCTGTTCCGGACCAGGCACGACCAATACCGTGACCGGCGTGAGTCACGCATTCGTCGACGGAGCACCGGTCGTGGTCATCGGCGGGTCCGCCGCCCGTCATCACCAGGATCGCGGCGGGTTCCAGGCCACCGACCAGGTCGCGATCATGAAGCCGATCACCAAGTGGGCGCACCAGGTCCAGACCGTTCGGGAGATCCCGGAAGCCGTTCGTAGAGCGCTCGACGTCGCTCGGACGGGCAGCCCTGGCCCGGTTTACCTGGACCTGCCGGCCGACGTGCTGCACGACGTGACCGACATTGCCGTCGAGCTGCGCCCTCCAATCGGCGCCCTCCGCCCGCCTGCAGACGATTCCCTGGTTCGCAAGGCAATCGATCTCCTCGAAGCCGCCGATCGGCCGGTCGTCATCGCCGGCAGCGGCGTCATCTGGTCGCGTGCCTGGGACGCTCTCGTGGATTTCGCCGAGGCCAGTCGGATTCCCGTCTATACGACGCCGATGGCGCGTGGCGTCATCCCTGAGGATCACCCGACGATGTTCCCGGGCGCCAGGTCGACCGCGTTTCGCGAGTCGGATTGCCTGCTCGTCGTCGGAACTCGATCCACCTACGTCATCAACTGGCTCCTGCCGCCGGTGATGAGTGCGACGAGCAGGCTGATCGAGATCAACATCGATCCGGCCGCCTTGTCGACATTCCGGTCCGCCGATGTCGCGATCCAGGCCGATGCGACAATGGCGCTCGGCCAACTCGCCGCGGAACTGCGCCGCCGCGGTTGGGAGGCTGGGCATGGTGCATGGATCGAGCGCCTTGCGGCGGTCCACGAATCGGCGCGCACGAAGCTGCGTGAGGCCGCGGCGACCCCGAGCCAACCGATGCACCCACTGTCGCTGTGCGCGGCCCTCGATGGTTGGCTGCCGCGCGACGCCGTGCTCGTGGTAGATGGCCACGAGATCCTCGGGTTCTCGAGGCGCGCAATCGTTGCCCGGCTCCCAGGCCACACCCTGGGCCCAGGCCCGTACGGCACGATGGGTGTCGGACTGCCATTTGCCCTCGGCGCGAAGGTCGCCCGGCCGGATGTACCGGTGGTCGTGCTCACGGGGGACGGCGCGCTCGGCTACCACCTGCTCGAGCTCGACACCGCCGTCCGCCACGGCCTGCCGGTGGTCGTCGTGGTGTCGAACAACGGGGGATGGGCCGGCGGAGAGCGGACCGATCGCCCCGGTCGAGCGCTCGGTTACACCCCATACGAGCGGCTCGCGGAGGCGCTGGGCTGTTGGGGATCCAAGGTGACCGAGCCATCGCAGCTCGTCGCCGCCTTCGACCAAGCGCTCGACTTCACCCTCAAGGAATGCCGGCCGGCTGTTGTCAATGTCGTCGTCTCGACTGCCCAGGCGGGAGGTCGAAGCTTTACGGAATCACGGCCGGGGCAACAGCAATCCTACGACCCCGTTTAGATACCGGAGGGATATCCGTGCCTGCCCTTGATGGAATCCGGGTCATCGACCTGACCCAGTTCGAAGCGGGAACGTCGTGCACTGAGACGCTCGCGTGGCTCGGGGCCGATGTCATCAAGATCGAACCGCCGCGGGTCGGCGAGCAGGGTAGAACGGCATCGCGCGACGTTCCAGATCTCGATTCCTTCTATTTCCTAGTGCTGAACGCGAACAAGCGAAGCGTGGCGCTCAACCTCAAGTCCGAGGCCGGGAAGGATCTGCTGCGACGGCTGATCGAGCAGGCGGACGTGTTCGTCGAGAATTTCGCGCCCGGTGCCATCGAGCGCCTCGGTTTCGACTACGACACGGTCCGCGGCATCAACGACCGGATCATCTACGCGCAGATCAAGGGCTTCGATCCGGCCGGTCCCTTTGGCACGTACCTGAGCCTGGACCCCATCGGGCAGGCAGCCGGCGGCTCGGTCTCGATTACGGGCTACCCGAACCGTCCTGTGCGGCCCGGGGCCTTAGTCGCAGACACGGGCAGTGGCCTCCACCTTGCGGTAGGCATCCTTGCGGCCCTCTACCAGCGCGACCGGATCGGCACCGGGCAGCGCGTCACCGTCTCGATGCAGGAGGCCGTCATCAACTACTGCCGCGTTGCGTTCACGCGAACGCTCATGACCGGCAAGGCATCCGGGCGCTACGGCAACGCAATGCCCGTTCCGAACGCCCCCGCCGACATGTACTCGTGCAAGCCCGGCGGACCGAATGACTACGTCATGATCTACACGTCGAGGAGTCCGGAAAGCGACCACTGGCCGAAGCTCCTCGACATCATCGGCCGACCGGACCTCAAGCGCGAGGCCCGCTTCGCGACCGCGGAGGACCGAGCGCAGCACGCCGACGAAGTCGACGGGCTCATCGCTGCCTGGACGAGCACGCGCACCAAGCGCGAGGCTATGGACACGCTCGCCCAGGCAGGCGTGCCGGCTTCCGCGGTGTTCGACACGCTCGACCTGTTCACCGATGCCCACCTCCGCCAGAACGGCACGTTCGCCGCGGTCGATCACCCCGACCGGGGGACGTTCTACATGCCCGGATGGCCGGTCCGGATGTCGGAGTCGCATGTCGACCTGGTGGCGGCACCGCTGCTCGGCCAGCACACCGACGAGGTGCTGTCGCAGTTGCTAAAGACGAGTAGCCAGGAACTCGAAGCGCTTCGCGCCGAGGGGGTGATCCGCTCTCATCCGGGGCAACTCGCGGCGGAAGCAGTCTGAGACACTGACTCAGTCGCAGTTGGACGAAAAGTGCCTCCGCACTGTTGACAATAAAGGTACGCTTACGCCCCTGAAGACTCGTTCAAGCGCCACAGAGTGGGACGGTATGGCCGGATCATTCCGGCGAGGAGGGTGGTCGATGCTCGGTCATGCGCGACGGCTAAGCGCGTTCGCGGCGGCTTCAAGCCTGCTTCTAACCGCCTGCGCGGGAGCGCAATCCCCGGCTCCTTCGGGCACGCCAACCGGAACCGCGGCGTCTCCCGCGGCATCGGCCAGTGAGACCCCGCCGGCCGAGGTCGTGACGTTCCGGATCGCGAGCGACAACAACGAATCCGAACCGGTCATTGATTGCGGCGTCAAGGGAGTCGCTGAGGAGCTCGACGGCCTGTTCGACGTCCAGATCTTCCCATCCGCACAGCTCGGGCAGGCTGCCCAGGTTCTCCAGCTCGTCGCGGCCGGCCAGTTCGAGGCGTCTATGGTCGGGGCCGGTCAACTCCAGGCGTTCTGGGCGCCGATCGGCATCTTCTCGGCGATCTACGTGATCGACGATCATGAGCACGCCCAGCGCGTCTGGGACGGCGACGTCGGTGAGGACCTTCGCTCGGGCCTGACCGAGGCGAGCAACCTGGTCATCACCGGTTTCAACTGGTACGGCACTCGGCAGCTGACGAGCAACAAGCCGATCCGCACGCCGGCCGACATGGCGGGTGTCCGCCTGCGCGTCGCCCCCGGATCCCAGATCGCCTTCACTAACGGAACGGCGATGGGCGGCAACCCGACGACGCTTCCATTCGGCGAACTCTATGTGGGACTGTCCCAGGGTGTCGTCGAGGCCCAGGAGAACCCGCTTCCGACGATCGACGGGGCGAAGTTCTATGAGGTCCAGGACTACCTCAACCTCACGAACCACGAGCCGAGCCCGCAATTTCTCGTCACGCACAAGGGTTTCGTGGATTCGCTGTCGGACCAGCATCGCGAGGCTTTCGACACCGCCATGCGCAACATGGAGGATCGCGTCCGGGAGTGCACACTCGAGCGTGAGGCGAACCTGCTCGAGACCTGGAAGGCTGAGGGCACCTGGGAAGGCGGCATCATCGAGGACGTCGACCTGACCGCGTTCCGCGAGCAGGCCGAGCCCATCCTTCTTGAGGCCTACCGAGACGTATGGGCAGAACTTGATCTTTACGAACGGATCCGCGCGGAGAGCAATCAGTAGCCGACCCACCAAGTCGGCCCAACCTTGAGCTCCCCGGCCGCAGTTGAGAGGCCGCACCGGTTCGAGTACCGGGCGGTGCGGCTCCTCGTTGCGCTCGAATCGATTACGGTCGTGGCCCTGATCGTCGCGATTATCGCGATCGCGACAATCCAGGTGGTGACGCGCTACGTTCTCAATGCGCCCGCCCAGTGGACAGAAGAGGTGGCCCAGCTCGCCCTGGGGTGGCTCGTCTTCATCGGCGCGGGGCTCGTGTCGTCCCAGGACGCGCACGTCACGATCCGGGTGCTCGGGCACGCGCTCGGCCCGGTGGGCCGGCGCCTGCTGGCCGCGCTGGCCTATATGGCCGTCATCGCCTCGGCGGCGGCGCTCATCTGGCTCGGACTCGACCCGGCGGTCGCGCGCCTTGAACTTCCCCTCCCGGCCACGCGCTGGCCCGCCGGGCTAACCTACCTCGGCGTACTGATCGGCTTCGCGCTGATCGCGATCCACACGACCATCAATCTCTGGATTCTCCTTCGGGGCGGCTACACGGAGGCACCGGAGGATGATGAGCTGGCGGTCATCTAGATGAGCCTCCTCATCTTCACGCTCGCGATCATCGTCCTGCTGTTCCTGCGCATTCCGGTCGCGTTCGCATTCTTCATCCCGTCGGTTGTGTACATCCTGGCCAAGCCGGACTTTCCGCTCGGTGCGGTCATCCAGCAGGTCTCAATCGGCCTCGAGAGCTTCGTCCTCGTGGTCGTGCCGATGTTCATCCTGATGGGCAATCTCGCGAACGCCATCGGCGCGACCGAGCGCTTGTTTCAGTTCATCCAGTCGCTGATCGGCCAGGTACGCGGCAGCCTCGGGTACGTGAACGTCTGGGTCGGGATGATCTTCGCGTGGATGAGCGGGGTCGCCGTCGCCGACGCGGCCGCCCTGAGCCGGATCCAGGTTCCGGCGATGCAGCGCGCCGGCTACCCGTTCGGCTTCTCGGCCGGGCTGACGGCGGCATCGTCGTTGATGGGTGCGATCATGCCGCCGAGCCTGCCGGCCGTAATCTATGCCGTGACTGCCGGCGTTTCACTCGGGGCCATGCTGCTGGCAGGGATCCTTCCCGCGGTCATGATCGCGCTTGTCCTGAGCGCCTACGTCTACGTCTGGGCAAGGAAGCGGCCGGAACTGCGGCGCCCGCGAGCGTCCGTCGCCGAAATCGCCGCCACTGGCCGATCGGCGATCCCGATCCTTCTCACGCCGGTGATTCTCGTCGGCGGAATCCTCGGCGGTATCGTGACCCCGACCGAGGCGTCCGCGCTGGCCGTCCTGTACATGCTGCTGCTCGCCGCGTTCTACCGGACAGTCTCGTGGCGCTCGATGTTCGGAGTGTTCAGGCAGACCGCAGAGACGACGGGCGGCGTGATGCTCATCGTCGCAACGTCCCAGCTGGCCGGCTACATCCTGACGCTCGAAAGGGCGCCAACCCTGGTGACGGAGTTGTTTCTCGGTTTCACTGACAACCAGTTCGTCTTCCTCGCCACCTTGAACATCATCCTGCTCCTGGCCGGGATATTCTTCGAGTTGAGCGCGATGATCGTCGTGCTCGTCGCCGTACTGGCGCCGGTGTCGGCCGCCTACGGGGTCGACCCCGTCCATCTGGGCATCATCCTGATCTTCAACTTCCTCATCGGCAGCGTGTCGCCGCCGGTCGGTTTGATTCTCAGCGTGATCAGCTCCGCGCTGAAGGCTCCGATGAGCGAGATCAACAAAGGTGCCTGGCCGGTCCTCGTGCCGCTCGTGATCTGTCTGATCCTCATCACCTTCGTGCCGGCGCTCAGCCTGGCGATTCCGACGGCGCTCGGCCTTGTCCGCTGATCGACGGGCGCAGCTGCGCGTCGCGATCATCGGAGCGGCGCACTGGCACTTCCCCAACTACGCCAAGGCGCTGCTCGAACTGCCTACGGTCCGGATCGTCGGGGTAGCCGACCCGGATACGGATGTTGCGCGCCGCCGCGCTCTGGAGGTCGGAACGACCTGGACGACTGACTATCGCGAGATCTGCGTCCCCGGGAAGGTAGACTTCGCCGTCGCCCTCGGCCGGCATTGCGACATGGCCGAGCAGGGCCAGCACCTGATCGATGCCGGGATCCCGTTCGCCATGGAAAAGCCCTGCGGGCTCAACGCCGCCGAGGTGGGCGCACTTGCGCGGCTCGCCCGGGAGAATGGATCGTTTGTGGCCGTCCCGCTTGTCTGGCGGCAGAGCGACTTCATATCGTTCGTCGCCGAGACCGCCGCCGGGGACCGGTTCGAGTATCTCTCACTCCGGATCGTGTCGGGGCACCCGGACCGCTATCCCCAGAGCGGCAACCCGTGGATGCTCGATCCGGCGCTTGCAGGAGGAGGAAGCACGGTGAACCTCGGCGTCCACCTCATCGACCTCTTCCGCGTCCTCGCCGGCGGTGCCGCGGTGGAGGTGGAGTCCGCATCGATGAGCAACGCCGCTTTTGGCCTGCCCATCGAGGACTGGTCGGCCCTCGTCCTCCGCGCCGGGAGCGCGCGCTGCGTCGCCGAGAGCGGTTTCCTCTTCCCGGCGCCGACCGGCCGCTACGACATGCGGTTCACGATCAAGACGGACCGGCACTACATCCTGGCCGACCCGGAGTCGACCGTCGTTCTCGATCCGGCTGGCGGCCGCGTCGAGGCCAGAACGCTGGCTGCGAACGAACCCACTTATCGTGCCTTTGTCCACGACACACTTGACCGCTACCGGCGTGACGTCCCGCCGATCGCCGATCTCGAGGACATGGAGATCGTCATGCGGGCAGTGGATCGCGCGTACGCGCTCGCTCCGCTCGAAACACCATCGGATCGCCCGACGCCACGCTGGGAGCCGTAGGCGATCTCGCTCCGGCCTGAGCCGTGCCAGCGCCGGGTCACGCGGATAGCGCGCCTTACTCCGTCTCGACGTAGATCGATCCGCCGTCAACCTTGACCGGGAACGTCTGCAGCGGTACCTGCGCCGGCAGACCGGTGACCGCCCCGGTGGCGAGATCGAACAGCGAACCATGCTGCGGACACTGCACTGACCGCTCCCATATCTCGCCCTCGCTGAGGGACACCTCCTCGTGGGTGCAGATGTCGCTCACCGCGTAGACGGTTCCATCATCGACTCGGGCGAGACAAATCCGCTGACCGCCCGCCTCCACGCCGAGCAGCTGTCCGGGGCGCAGGCCGGATTCGCTCGCCACTCTGTGCATCTCTTCCGCCTCTCCGTTTCGTGCACTGGGAATCCTCGCTTCCGGGCGGCGACGGACACTGTCCGGAAGAGAAAGGTCCAACAAGAGTAGAATACTGTCGTTACTGTACTCGGATACGCGGACCGCGGCGCGCGCTCGCGCAGCCGGACGCGGACCACTGGAGCCAGCAGCATGACCGTTCCGTCGACGGCGCCTTCCGTGACCATCCCCGCCTTCATGCCGAAGGACGCGGTCATCGTGACGCGCTATGACGAGATGATGGAGGTGCTGCGGTCGAGCAAGTTGCGTCCTGAACCACCGACCGAGAACGAAGAGGTCAGCGGCGGGACGCTGACGACCGTGTTCGGCCAGGATCACACCCTTCGTCGACGGATCATGAACCGACTCGTCCGGCCGGACGCACTCGACCACTATCGCGACAACCTGCTGATTCCAACGATGCGCCGGGCGCTCCTCGACCTCCAGGAGGCGCCTGAGCCGAATGGGCACTATCGGGCTGAGCTGGTCCAATTCACCCGCTTTCCTTTCGTCCAGTTCTCGGCCGCCCTCGCTGGCTTCGACACGTCCGATCCGGATCGCATGCGCGATCTCCTCGGCCTCATCAATGCGATGGGCGACCACCACCGGGTGAAGTTCTACTACGGAGATCACCGGCCGATCATCGAGCGCGGCATCGCCGCGAAGGTTCGGTTCCGGGACGATTACTACCGCCCGGCCCATGCCGCCTGCCCGTACCGGCCCGGAGAGGACGTGCCGAAGACCGAGCACGATCTCCTGTCGCTGCTCGCGGCGCAGCTCGACCCGCAATGGGCCGACGAGGACCTGTGCGTCCGCGAGTCGTTCACGAGCGTCTTTGCCGCGGGGGTCGGGACGAGCTCGACGATGATGACCAACTCGATCGACGAGCTCTCTGCCTGGCTGCCGAAGCACCCGGATCAGGAGCATCGGCTGGCCGATCTCGGGTTCCTCGGTCGGGTGCTCCAAGAGACGCTCCGCCTGCATCCGATCTTCCCCGCCTTCGGCCGCGTCGCGCTCGAGGACGTCACCCTGTCGAGCGGCCGATTGGTTCGGGCGAACCAGTGGGTGGCCGCCTTCCCTGGCCCGTCGAACCGCGATCGGAGCGTCTTCGGCGAGGACGCCGACGAGTTCAACCCGGATCGGCCGCTGCCGCCGAACACCCAGCGATACGCAACCGGGTTCGGGGCCGGCACCCACCAGTGCCTTGGCCTACGGGTCGTGCTCGGGAACGACGGCATCGGGAGCCACGCCCACGTCCTCCGGTTGCTTCTCGAGGCCGGGGTCCGGCGCGATCCGGACCACGAGCCCCGGAAGGAGCCCACCGAGCGCGACACGTGGGAGTACTACCCGGTCGTGTTCACCAAGCTCGATAGGTTCTCCGGGACGTAGCGGGAGCGAGCCTCTCAGAACCCGTGGCGCGCGAGCAGCTCGTCGATGGCTGTACGCATCCGCCGGCAGGACTCGACGGCACGATCCTCGAAGCCGTTGACCGCGCTGGTCAGAATCCCGTCGAAGCCGATCTCCTTGAGCCCCCCGAACACGGCATCGAAGTCGATCTCGCCCTTGCCGATCTCGAGGTGCTGGTGGACGCGGACAGACGATCCCGGCGGGTTGATGAGGTAGCGCAGACCCGACGAGGCGCGGTGATCCCACGTATCGGCGATGTGGACGCCCGTGATCAGGTCGGTCGCGTGGCGGATCATCCCCCCGATGTCGCCGCCCATGTAGAAGCTGTGCGGTGCGCAGTAGACGTAGGAGACGAGCGGTGAATCTATCCCGCGGATGAGGTCGACGGCGGCGTTGCCGTCTTCGACGAAGTCGTCCGGATGGGGCTCGAGCGCGAGGGTGATGCCAGCCCGTTCGAAGGCCGGCAGCAGCTCGTCGAGCGACTTCCAAAACTGTGCCTCGCTCGCCTCGGCGGCTTCGGGCCGACCGTGGAAGTCGGAGTTCATCCGGGTGCAGCCGAGCTCGGCGGCCACCTCGATCGCTCGCTTCCAGTAGCGGACGGCGGCCGCCCGCTCCGACTCGTCCGGGCTCGACCAACGGTAGAGGCAGAGGATGGAGACGATGTCGACGCCCGCCCGTTCGAGCGCTGCCCGGAATGACCGAATGCCCGCCCGTCCGACGCGCGGGTGAAGGTACTGGGGAAGGAAGTCGGGCCGTGGAGTCAGCTCGATGGCATCGAACCCGAGGTCGCGGGCCAGTGCCGGCAGGTCGTCGAGCGCGACGCTGTTCCGAAACATGAACGGGTCGAAGGCGATACGCACAGTCGTTCGTTCCTCTGGCTCTTCAAGCGACGTAGGCGATGGTCTGGGGTCCCTGCGGCAACGCGCACAGGCGCGCGTCGGGTCGTGCACGCACGAAGTCGGAGATGAACGCCGAGATGTCATCGATCGACTCGAGATGTGCCCGACGGAGCGCCTCGACCGACAGTCCATCCGAGTGGACGAGAACCCGGGCCCGCTGCTGGACGCGGGCCTGGATCTGGACCTGCCACTGGTCGGGGATCGTCGTCGGCGATTGCTCGATCAGGTTGAGGAGCTGGTCCGGCGACTGCCCCTGCCTCAGCAGGGCCGCATAGCCTCCTTCATCGGGCAGGCCGTCGCGGCACTCGGCGGCGCAGATGATGATCCCATCGCGGGCGACGATCTCGGCGGCGGCGGACATGCCCTTGACGGCCTGGTAGAGGTTCCGATCGAGCGGGTAGCCGCTGTTCGTCGTGATCACGATGTCATATGTGCCGTCCACCTCACGCATGGCCTCGTCCTTGGCTGCGTCGCGGGCGGCCGCGTGCATCTCGAACAGGGATCCCCCGAACGCGCGCGTGATCTCCTGGCTGCCGTTCAGGAGTACATCGAGCGAGTAGTGCGGCGGTGCCAGCGCCGCGACGGCGCGAATTGCGTCGTGGACCGGGTTGCCCTCGCATACGCCCCACGTCGCCCGGGGGCTTCCGATCCGCCGGGCGTTGTGGAGGGCGAGCGTCGTGTCGAGTCCGGCGAGGCCCGGAGCGACCATCTTCGGGCCGCCGCTGAAGCCGGCGAAGAAGTGCGGCTCGACGAACCCGGTCGTGATGCGGAGGTCGGCGTCGACCCAGGCCCGGTTCAGTCGGACCGGAACGTCATCGATCCTACCGAGGTCGACGAGCGTAGCGCGATCGCGGGCGTCGTGATCGATCACGGTGCAGACGCGGTGGATCTCCGGCCCGAGCATCTCCTCCCGCTCCATCAGCGTCGAAGCGCGGTGCGTCCCGGTCGCGATCAGGATCGTCACGTCCCGCGGGGCGACGATGCCGTCGAGCTCATCGAGCACGGCCCTGACCATCGCTTCGCGGGGCTGCGGACGGGTGATGTCGCAGACAGAGATGGCGACGCGCTGCCCGCGGGCGGCGATTCGGCGGAGCGGTGGCCCGGCGACGGGCCGCCGGAGCGCCTCGCCGAGCGCCGCGGCGGGGTCCGGGTGAGCCGCCCGGTGAATCGGCTCGACGATCTCCGTTCCGTCCGGCACCGCGATGCTCAACCCCGCGGTGCCATAGGCCAGTCGCACGTCCATCAAACGCGGTCAGTCCGCCGCGACCGACGCCTGACTCGCGACGTCGCCGCGACGACGAGACGGAGACGGGCTCACGTGGCGGGTGTCGGAGCGCCGTCGAGCGCGCGGTCGATCGACGTGAAGACGACGGGGTAGACGTCCCAGTGGCCCCGCTCGCTCGGCTCCCGGCTGAACGGGCGGTCCGGGTCGCGCTGCACGCCGGCCCGGAGGAGGGTTCGGAGAACGTGCGCGTGACTCCCGACCCCGTCGTTGCCGAGCACGACGCGAAGTCCCAGGCACTGGTGCGAGCCGCCGCCGAAGCTCGTGCCGTAGCGCGCCACTGTCGGAGGAAGGTCACGGTCCGGGTCGAACGCGTCCGGGTCCGGCCCGAAGACGTCTGGGTCGCGGTTCGCCGTGCTCGGAAACAGCGTCACCCACTGGCCAGGTTCGATTGTCCGACCGCTCGTCAGGGTTATCTTCTCCTCGGCCACACGCCCGAAGGCGGGCGGCGTGGGGTGCAGGCGAAGGGTTTCCTGGATGACGCGAGCAAGGAACTCGAGATCGTCGAGCCGATGCTTCTGACGGGGGTGTCGCGGCAGCCAGTCGACGAGCTCGTCGAGCGAGTTCGTCATCATCGTCGAGCTGCTGTTGACGCCCGCCGCGAAGACGCTCGTGAACGCCTCGCGGGTCGCCAGGTCCTTGTCCCCCCACTGAGGATCGACCTCGGCCGCGAGGAGCGAGATGAGGTCGTGCTGCTCCGGTGGAACGTCGCTTCCCGGCCGGTATGGGCAGGCCTCGAGCGCCGGGCCGAAGTAGTCGTCCCGGAACCGCTCCTTGGCCTCGAACCCGCGCTCGATGTACGGGCGATGGTCACCGGTAAACCACTTCACGCGGTGGTGGTCGCCCATCGCGTTGACGAGGGCGAGCAGCTCGTGAATGCGGCGCGGATCTCTGACGTCGAAGCCGGCGAGGGCCGCCGCGAAGTACACGAACGGGATACGCGTGAACTCCACGAGGTTCGCCCGGTACACGCCATGCGGATCGGGATTGGCCTTCAGCTCGCGGAGCTGCTTGATGAGGGCAGGCACGAGGAGTTCGTCCCGATAATGCTCCAGCGCAGCCGGTCTGACCAGCCGGTTCATGATCCGCCGGCGCGTGGTGTGATCCTGACCGTGCAGCGTCGTCAGCACGCCGCCGCTCACCGCCTCGTTCTCGATGGAAGGTTCCGGGCGCAGCTTCGACGAACGCAGCACTTCGACCACATCGTGGTAGCGGATCAGGGCGACCGCGTCGGACGGCACATAGCGCGGGAGCTTGACCGACGGTGGGAGCGAGGCAGCATTCGAGGTCATGACATCACCCGTCCTGGATCCGGCATGAGCGCCTGACTGGTGTTCGCATCGGTTCGTTCTTCGGCGGATCGAGAGAGACTTAACTAATACTACTGTACTCTCCGACTCAGTTTACCGGACCATCTCTGTGAATCAGACGGATCCGCAGCAAGGCTGGAGGCACCCCATGCGACTCGACGGCAAGGTCGCCCTCATCACCGGAGCCGGTTCCGGCATGGGCGCCGCGATCGCCCGGCGCTTCGGCGCCGAAGGTGCGTCCGTCGCCGCCGTTGACCTCAACGTCGAGGCGGCGCGGGCGACGAGCGCCGAACTCCGGCACTCCGTCGCCCTCCGGGCCGACGTCGGGGAGTCGGCACAGGTGGACGAGGCGTTCTCCCGCGCTGTCGCGACGCTCGGGCCCATCGACATCGTCGTCCACGCGGCAGGCGTCGACGACCTGAAGACCAAGGCGGAGATCGCGGCCAGGCCGCCCGGGCCGACCACCTTCGCGATGGACATGTCCGACCTGCAGTGGCATGACCAGATCCGCGTCAACCTCGACGGGACGTTCTACGTCGTGCGCGCGTCGCTTCGGGGCATGGTGCCGCGACGGGCCGGATCGATCGTAACGATCTCGTCCGTCGGCGGAATCACCGGCTGCTTCATGGTCAACTACAGCGCGGCAAAGGGCGGTGTCATTGCGTTCACCCGCGCCGTGGCACAGGAAGCGTGGGCGCATGGGATCAGGGTAAACACGATCGCGCCGGGCTTCATCGACACGCCGATGCTGCAGCGGAATCCCCTCGTGACCGCGCCGCCGGCCCTGGCCGGTCGGTACGGCCGCCCCGAGGAGGTCGCCTCGGCGGCACTGTTCCTGGTGACCGACGACTCGAGCTTCGTCACCGGCGAGACGCTCATCGTGAGCGGCCCGATGCTGACGATCTAGACGGCCCGGGACCTCGGCCGCGCGCCCTGACCGCGGGTTCGCTTCTCGGCCCACCGGCCGCGCTCAGCCGTAGTGGTGGTAGGCCGTCTTGATCTGGGTGTACCGCAGCAGCCCCCACTTGCCGTCCTCACCACCGATGCCCGACTCCTTCATGCCGGCGTGGTGCGCATGGACGGACTCACCGAGGGTCCGATTGATGTAGATCTCGCCGAACTGGAGGTCGTTCACGGAGCGCATGACGGTCGCGTAGTCGCGGCTGAACAGGTAGGCCGAGAGGCCGTAGCGCGAGCTGTTGGAGATCTCGACGGCCTCATCGAGCGACCCGATCGCGACGATGGGGGTCACGGGGCCGAACGTCTCCTCGACCATGATGCGCGCGTCGACGCGGACGTCTCGCAGGACGGTCGGGCTGAACCAGTAGCCGCGCGCGTAGGCCGAACCCTGCGGCCGCCCTCCACCGGCGGCGACGACCGCGCCGTCGTCGAGGGCCTGCTCGAGCGCGGTGGTGGTCTTCTCGAGCTGTGCCGCGCTGACGAGCGGCCCGACGTCGACGGAACCCATCGGATCGCCGACCCGCAACAGTCGAACGGCGTGGACATAGCGGGTCGTGAAGGCGTCGACGATGTCCCGGTGAACCAGCACGCGCTCGGCCGACGTGCAGACCTGCCCGGCGTTGGTGTGACGGGCCTCCACGATCGCCGGCACCGCGATGTCGAGGTCGGCGTCCTTCCAGACGATCGCCGGCGCCTTGCCGCCAAGCTCGAGGGAGACCCGCGTCAGGTTCGCGGCCGCTTCGGCCATGACCTGTTTGCCCGTGTCGCGGTGGCCAGTGAACGAGACCATAGACGTGAGTGGCGATCGCACCAGGGCGCGGCCGGTCTCCGCGCCGCCCGTCACGAGGTTCAGGACACCGGGCGGCAATCCGATGTGTGCGTCGATGAGCCGGAACGCCTCGATCGTCGAGAGGGGAGTGACCTCGCTTGGTTTGGCGACGACGGTGTTGCCGGTCAGGAGGGCCGGTGCGATCTTGCGGCAGAGCACGGCCAGCGGGTAGTTCCACGGGCAGATGGCGACGACGACCCCGACGGGTGACCGGAGGAGATGGATCACCTCGCCGGGGACGTCGCCGGGGAGAATTTCGCCCTCGAGGCGTCGATCCCAATCGGCGTTGTAGCGCAGGAATGCCTGAGCGAAGGCGACCTCCCCGGCGGCCTGCGCCGCCGGCTTGCCGACCTCGGTGACGATCAGTCGCTCCAGCGTTTCATGGTTGGCCGCGAAAACGTCGGCGATCGAGCGGAGATAGTCGCCGCGCTGCATGATCGGGAGCGCCGACCACGCTCGCTGCGCGCGACGCGCAGCGCGGAGCGCAGCTTCGACGTCCGCGCTCGTCGAGCTCGGCACGCCGACGAGCCGGTCCTCGGTAGAGGGGTTGACGACGTCGATGACGGGGCCCGCCGCGGATCGCCACGAGCCGTCGATGTACTGCGGCGATTCCTGGTATTGGGAAGCAGCGACCGACTGCATGAGAGTCTCACCCTCCTACCCGGCGAAGGCCCTCAGGATACCAGAGGCCTCGCGGAGAAAAGCGGCACAGTCAGTCTGTCTTGCGTGGTTTTCCGCCTCTTTCTCGCCTAATGGGAAGACTCCACCGGCGCCGGCTTCACGGCCGGGAAGACGTGTTGGGCGATGGCCTCGATCAGTGCCAGCTGCTCGTCCGGGTCCGACGTCCGGAAGTCGTAGGTCAGCTGGGTGATCCCGAGGTCGCGGCAACGGACTGCATCCTCAGCAACGGTCTCGGCGGTGCCGACTACCTCGTCCGGTGTGAACGACGCAGGACCCGGATCGATGCCCAGATCGGTCATGTGCAAGCGACGCTTCAGTGACACGCCGATCTCGTCGGGATCCCGTCCGGCCTCGGCCGCGCACTCGCGGAAGTACGGCATCAGCTGAACGATGTGATCCGGAGTCGCCCGGGTAGCGTGCCAGCATTGGGCGAAACGGGCAGCCCGTCTGGCGGCCACGCGGCTCTGCCCCCCGATCCATATGGGCAGCGGGTTCTGGACGGGCTTCGGCAGGAAGCCGATACCTTCGAACTGGCAGAACTCGCCGCTGAACGCAGGCCGGTCCTCGGTCCAAAGGACCCGCATGACTTCGAGGTACTCATCGGCAATCGCCCCGCGGCGCTCGAAGGGGATGCCCAGCGCCTCGAACGCCCAGCGTGACCAGCCCACGCCGACGCCGCAGATGGCCCGCCCATCGCTGATGACGTCGAGGGATGCCCAGCCTTTCGCGGTGACGATCGGGTTGCGATACGGCAGGACCATTACCGACGTGCCGAGGCGGATGCGTTCGGTGATCCCGGCCAGGTAGCCCAAGACGGTCATCGACTCGATGAGGTGGCCCTGGCGCTTCTTCGTGTCGTGCCCGAATCGACCGTCGGGCGAATAGGGATGGTCGAACTGCTCCTCGAGCGGCAGGACGATGTGATCCCCACTGAGCAGCGCGTCGAAGCCGAGCGCCTCGGCCCTTCGAGCGATCCGGGCCAGGTCGTCCATCGACAGCTGCTGGCCCGCATGGTTCACCGCGATTGCTATCTGCACGTCGACCTCATGTGCTCCCCCACTCGCGCAGCGCCGCCCTCTTCACGATGAGCCGCCGCTCCGAGGCTGGCAGTTCCTCGCTGTTGCAGAAAGATTGCTCTGGCGCGAACGCCTGATTGAACTGTATCAGTTGGCGCCCAATGGGGAAGACGTGCATTACCCCCTGTTACCACCCCACCGGCGACGCGGATCGGTAGACTTGCGCCCTGGATAATGGTTTAATACGCAGGTGGCATTGAAGCCCACCCAAGGGAGACGCATCAAATGGCCGCATACACCCTAACTCTATCCATCTCCTCGGAGTCACCACTCGAGATGGCGAGCACTGTTGAAGCGCTCGGAAAGTCGCTCTCTGCGCTCAACTCCGCCGATGGCGGCACGGTCATCGCCATGCCCGGGCACGGAACCGAGCTGGCGAAGGAGTGGTATGCGAGCCATGCCTCCGCGTTCCTCGACGAGCTCACGCCGGACGCGCTGCGGGCCGTCCTCTTCGTCGCGGACAACGCGCCAACCGTCCCGATCGACACACTGTCGAGCGAGCTCGAGCTCGGCAAAGGCCCGGCGTTGGCCGGGAAGCTCGCATCGATCGGCTGGGCCGTGCGACGCCTGTCCTCACCGCCTCCGTTTCGCCGCGTCCGCGATCGCTACGAAATGGATCCGGGGGTCGCGACGGCCATCCGGTCGGCTCGTCCACAGCCCATTCGGCGTCCGTCCATTATTCGGCCGGCATCCGCTCGACCTGAGCGAAAGGCCGTCGCACGACGATCGGGTGCGGGCGGCCGGCGCGTGGCCAGCCGTCCGTAGGCCGCATCGACGGCTCCCGCCCTCACACGTAGCCCTGTTCCGCCGGCCGGCGCGTGGGGCTTTCGGCCCCTGCGCGCCGGAATAGTCTCTTTGGGCGCTTGTTGGGTACCATCAAGCGGTGACCCAGGAGTCCTCCGTCAACCCATCGGCTGATACCTCCCGCGGGCCCATCACGTCCGCCCTGACGGGCGTCCGCGTGCTCGACCTGTCGCGTGTGCTCGCGGGACCGCTCGGGACGATGGTCCTCGGTGACCTCGGCGCGGACGTCATCAAGATCGAACGACCCGGCGTCGGCGATGACCTGCGCGCGTGGGGTCCGCCGTTCACGCCGCAGGGTGAGAGCGCGTACTTCCTGGCCGTCAATCGGAACAAGCGGAGCCTGACCCTCGATCTCAAGCATCCCCACGGCCGCCAGGTACTGAAGCAGCTCGTCCGCGAGGCTGACGTCCTGATCGAGAACTTTCGGGCGGGCACGATGGACGAGCTGGGCCTCGGCTACGAGGTCCTCCGGACCGAGAATCCTCGCCTTGTCTACTGCGCCTTGTCAGCCTACGGAACCGCCGGGCCGTATCGAGACCTCCCTGGATACGACATCATCATCCAGGCGATGGGCGGCCTGATGAGCGTCACCGGCGAGCCGTCGGGGATGCCGATGCGAGCCGGGGTCGCCGTGGTCGACGTTTTGACCGGCCTATACATCGCGCTCGGGATCATGGCCGCGCTCGCAGAGCGGAACCGCACCGGACGTGGCCAGCGGGTCGACCTGTCGCTCCTCGAGGTAGAGCTCGCGTCCCTCGTGAACGTCGCCAACAATTATCTCGTCGCCGGCGTGAAGGCGTCACGGCTGGGTAACGCCCATCCGAGCATCGCGCCCTACGAGGTCTTCGCGTCCGCCGACGGACACGTCGCGATCGCCGTCGCGACCGACGCGCAGTGGCGCGGGTTCTGTGCGGCGATCGAGCGGACGGAACTTGTCGCGGACCTGCGCGCCGAGTCGAACGGTGCCAGGGTGGCCAATCGGGAATGGCTGACCGCGGAGCTCTCGCGGGTCCTCCTAGAACGCGGGACGGACGAGTGGATTGCGCGGTTCCGCGCCGCTGACGTCCCGAGCGGGCCCGTCAACACGATCGACCGCATCCTCGATGACCCTCACGTGGCCGCCCTCGGGCTCGTCACATCGTTCCCGCGAAGTGGCGGCGAGACCCGGGTGGTCGGCAGCCCACTCCACTTCTCGGATCATCGGCGACTCGACCCGATTCCTCCTCCGCAGCTCGGCGAGCACACGGACGAGATCCTGCGCACGCTGCTTGGCATGACCGACGAACAAGTCCAGGAGCTTCGGACGGCCGGGGCCATCTAGCCCGGGGCTGGGCCGGACCGTCCCTGACCCCTACGTGCGCGGGCGGCCGGCCGCCGCCATCCGCCTGGAGAGGCGGTTCAGCGTCGCGACCTCCTCCTCGGTCGGCGGTGGGATCGATGCAATGTCGTCGGCGAACCGGACGGACCATCCCGTCCGGGCCCGGACGTCCTCCGGGCTCCTGCCCGCGTGGAGCGCCGTCACCGTCAGCTCCAGCGTCCCGGGGTCGGGCTCCAACACCGCGAGGTCGGTGATCACGGCGCGTGGCCCGAACCCACGGAACCCGAGGGCAACCCGGGAGCCCGGGCCGGAGCCATGACCGACGGTCGTGGTGAAGTCGAGGGCTCCGACGAGCGTCCTGGGTCCGTGCTCGACGAGGATGAGCGTCTCGGCGCACGCCGCAGCGATCTCCGGTGCGCCTCCGGCCCCAGGCAGCCTGACCTTGGGAGCGTCGTAGGGCCCGATGACCGTGGTGTTGATGTTGCCGAACCGGTCCACCTGGGCCGCTCCCAGGGCACCTACGTCGATCCGACCGGGCTGGAGCCAATAGGCGAACATCTCGGGCACGCTGACGATCGTCTGGGCGGTCGAGGCCAAGACCTCGTCGGCAACGGACAGCGGCAGGCTTGCCGGGCGCGGACCGAGCACGCCCGACTCGAAGACTAGGTAGAGGTCCGGGGCGTGAACGTACGACGCGAGGATCGCGGCCGCACTGGGAAGTCCGATGCCGGCGAAGCAGGTCTGCCGCCCGGCCAGGCGGCGGGCGGCAACGATGACGATGAGATCGCGTGGCGAGAGCCTCGACTCACGCATGGGCCGCCACCGGAAGGTTCTGCTCCTCCATCCACGCGACGAATGTGTCGCGGCCGCGTGCGATCGAATCCCATGCCGCATAGAACCCGTCGTCACGCGTCGTCAGGCCGTGCGCGTAGGAGGGGTACGTGCCGCCGGGAACGTGGGCCACCATCGATACGACCCAGGAGGGCAGGATGACGCCTCCCGGTACCGGCTTCAGCTCGTCGACGATCTCGTCGACGGTGACGAGCGACCGCCCGGCGGCCAGGACGGCTTCTTTCTGGACGCCAGCAATACCCCACAGCTGGACGTTGCCGGCGCGATCGGCCTGCTGGGCATGGATAACGGCCACGTCGGGATTGATCGCGGCGATTGCCGCAACCTGCTGACCGGTGAATGGATCGCCGATCAGACGGACGTGCTCGGTCACGTCGATGAGGCTCGTGCCAGCGTACGCGCGCAGGACCATGAACGGTAATCCCGACGCACCGGCCACGAAGCGGGCGGCCAGGCCGGCGTGCGTGTGCTCCTCGATGTCGAGCTTGCGCGGCCAGCCACGCTCGATCGCATCGCGAAAGCGGTGAAGACTGCCAACGCCGGGATTGCCGGCCCACGAGAACACCAGGCGGGCGACGCAGCCCGCGCCGATCAGCTGGTCCGAGATTACGTCTGGCACCATCCGGACGATCGTGAGGTCGCGACGCTGCTGGCGGATCAGCTCGTGGCCGGCGGCGAACGGAACGAGATGGCTGAAGCCCTCGATCGCAACCGTGTCGCCATCATGGACGAGTTCCGCCACCGCCGCCGCGAGCGGCTTCAGCTGTGCCACTTCACCCGAGTCTGTCTCCCGAGTGCCCGGAAGAGGCCTTTTCAGGTCCTCATAGACCAGTTACCAGTTTGACACGTCACAGTTACCGTCGGAAGATTGGCGGCACCGACACGTTCCACCCAACGACTGGAGACTGGCCTTGAGCCTCGCACCGCTGTCCGACGTCCTTGGCCTGGGTGAGATCACGCTGCTCGACGACCGAGGCGGCGAGATTACCGAGGGGCCGCTCTGGCACCCCGACGGTTTCCTGACCTACGTCCGCCTTCGCGAAAGTCAGCTCGTTCGCTGGGACGCCACCGACGGCGTCCGGGTCATCCGCGAGAATACCGGCAACGGCAACGGCTGCACGTTCGATCGGGAAGGTCGTCTCGTCATGTGCCACTTCGGGCTGCGGACGGTCACCCGGACCGAGCACGATGGGTCGATCTCGACGATCGCGGATACGTACAACCGGACCCCGCTCAATCAGCCGAACGACATCGTCCGCCGCGCGAACGGCGACCTCATCTTCACGGACCCGCAGTGGAGCCTACCGCCGGAGGCACGAGAGCTAGGGTTCAATGGCGTGTTCCGATTGACCCCGCAAGGTGGTCTGGATCTCCTCACCGACGAGTGTGAGTTCCCGAACGGACTGGCCTTCTCGCCAGATGAAACCGTGCTCTACGTCGCGATCACCCGCCGTGACCAGGACTGCATCAAGGAGATGGAGGCGAGCGGCCTCTGTCCGCATCGGATCCTGCGGGCCTTCGACATTGCCGAGGATGGAACCCTGTCGAACAATCGCGTCTTCTTCGACATGTCGTCGTCGGCAATGGGCGGGTGGCCGGATGGCCTCAAGGTGGATACCGATGGCCGCGTGTACTGCACCGGCCCCGGCGGCGTGTGGGTCATCGGAGCGGACGGATCGTACCTCGGACTGATCGAGTTCCCGGAGGTCGCCCGCAACCTTGCCTTCGGCGGGCCGAATCTCGGCACGATGTTCGTCACCGCCGGCGGGTCGCTGTACAGTCTCGAGGCGGGGGTCCGAGGCATCAGCGCTTACTGACCGTCGCCTGACGTCCGAAACACAGAGTGACCCGCCCGCTCGCCCTGCGGGGAGATACATGACGGCTCGCCTGCGAGTGATCGCGACCGGCGACGCGATCATCAATCGCCGCATCTCCTCCCTGTCGGACGCGGACTTCCTCGATCTCCGCGACCTCGTCGCACAGACCGACGTCGCCCTAACCAACTTCGAGGCGACGACCCCGCAGCCCCCGCTCGTTCCGGCTCCCACCCACGGGCTCTCGGTGTCGGCGCCGGAGTTCGTCATCGACGAGCTACGGTGGATGGGCTTCGACCTCTACAACCTGGCCAACAATCACGCGACGGCTTACGGCTGGCAGGGCTATGCTGACACCCTCGCCGCGTTCGCAGCTCGGAACCTCGTCGCGGCCGGCGGCGGACACTCGTTGGCCGAGGCCCGCGCGCCGCGCTACGTCGACGGGCCGTTCGGCCGGGTCGCTCTCGTCGGGGCGACCATGACGAATGCCGATGCCGTCCTCGCGGCCGATGCGGGAGGAGGTACGGCCGGCCGACCCGGGGCGAACCCATTGCGATTCTCGCTCGAGTATCGCCTCGACGAGGCGCACTACGGCCAGCTCGTCGAGATCGATGAGGCCATCGGGACGGCGCACGCGCGGCGAGCCAAAGCCGCGTTCGGCCCGCTCGCGAAGCGTCCTCCTCCGCCGGAAGAGGGCCGGCTGCGATTCCTCGGCGCCACGTTCCGCCGGACGTCCGAGCCGGGCGTTCGCGGGCACCTTCACGAGGCTGACATCGCCGCGCTCGAGCGGTCGGTCATCGAGGCTCGCGGGGAGGCCGACCTCGTCGCGGTGAGCATCCACTGCCACGAGGGAGAGAACGGCGAGTGGAACGCCGACCGGCCCCCGGACTTTCTCGTCGAGGCAGCCCATCGCGCGATCGAGGCGGGCGCTGATCTTATCGCGGGGCACGGCCCGCATCGACTCCGGGGTATCGAGATCTTCGGCGGGAAGCCCATCCTCTACTCGCTGGGCAACTTCTTCCTGCAGCTGGAGACCGTCGCGCCGGTCCCGCCCGAGGCGATGGAGGCCGAGGGGCTGCCGCCGAACGCGGCGCCAGCCGAGTACCACGACCGCGTCTGGATGAACCCCGACGGGAGCCCGATCGGATTCGCCGCCGACCCGGTCTGGTTCGAGTCCCTGGCGGTCGAGTGCGAGTTCGATGGTCGCGCGATCCGCGAGCTGCGCCTCCACCCGGTCGAGCTCGGCATGGCACTTCCGCGGCAGCAGCGCGGTGTGCCGCGGCTCGTCGATGCCAGCCGCGGCACGCCGATCCTCGAGCGCGTCGCCGTCCTGTCGCGGCCGTTCGGCACCGAATTCCGGATCGACACAAGCAACGGCCGGGCGACGGCTCGCGTCATCCTGCCGGGCGCAGGGTAGGGATCAGCGCGGCGTCGACGCGTCTCCGACGGTCCCGAGCAGCGCGAGCGTCGCATCTGCGTCGGCGCGAGAACCCGGAAGTACGCTGACGACCACTTCGTCGCAGCCGGCCTCGAGGAACCGCTTGATCCCGTCCGTAACGAGCGACGTCTCCCCGACGAGGACGACTTCGCGGAGGAGTTCGGCCGGTACGTTCCCGTCCCGGGCCGCGGGATATCCGGCATCCGCGAACATGGCCTGGTAGAACGTCAGGCGAGTCGTCGTGGCGAGGCGCTCTCGACCGGCGGCGATAGCCGCGTCGGTGTCCGACGTGACGAGCGCGTAGGCGTGCCCCACGAGTCGCGGCAGAGGTCGGCCGGCGGCCTCGGCGGCCGATCGCATCGCGGGTCCGGCGACATCACGGAGGAACGCGGGCGGCGTCACCCAGCTGATCGCGCCCTCCGCGATCTCGCCGGCGAGGCCATACGCGGTCGCCCGCAGGGCGGCCAGGTAGATCGACACGCTGTGGGCGCGCGCGAGGCGGGCGTAGACGTGGAACCGGGCGCCCTCGTGATCGACATTCCCGCCGAAGGCTTGACGGAGGACCGCGACGTACTCCCGGATGTGCTCCAGCGGACGGTCGAACGGCAGGCCGAGCTGGCCCTCGATCGTGGGCCGATGGCCCCCGCCCACCCCGAGGCGCAGCCGACCCGGTGCGACGTCGCTGATCGCGAGCGATTGCTGGGCCATGATCAGCGGGTGGCGGGTGAACGTTACCGCCACCGAGCTGCCGAGCAGGATCGTACTCGTCGCGGCGCCCGCGACCGCGAGGACGGTCAGGCTCTCCGGTGCGTAGCCGCCGCTCGACAGCCAAACCGCTCGGACGCCGTGCTCTTCGGCGCGCCGAACCACGTCGACGGTCTCCGGCACCGTCGTGATCGGGACATGGGCGGCGACGATCCGCTCGGGCATCCGTGGCTCCACCGCTGGGCGTCAGCGCTCAGCTCAGCAGGCCAACTGTCTGCATCTCCTGGCGCAGCCGCGCAGCGTCGTCGTCAGGGAACGCCGGCAGGGGCGGCCGAACCGGGCCGCCCGAAAGGCCGAGCTGGCTGCCCCAGAACTTGATCGTCGAGACTGGGCAGAGTCGATCGCGCCGCCACGGTTCGAGTACCCACTTCTGGTGCAGGTCGCGGATCGGCTGCATCCGCCGGTAGAGCTCCGTCGCCCGCGAGTAGTCACCCGCCAGCGCCGCCTCGACGTAGTCGCGCATGGGCGTCGCCGTGGCCGAGTCGTACATGTAGTTCGTACCGGTGTAGATGGCTTTCTGGGCGTGCTGCGTGAGGCTCTCGAGAAAGTTCTCCTCGTATGGGTCGACCACGACGATGCGGTCTCCCACGAGTTCCCGGACGTGCCGGGTGTGTTCGCGGTCGACCCCGTTCTTGAGGGCGCAGACGTTCGGGATCTCGGCCAACCGTGCCATCAACTGCGGGCTGATCACATACCCCGCTTGCGGCGTGTTGAAGACCGAGATACCGAGATTTGTCGACTCGGCGACGCGCTCGAAGTACTCCACGATCATCGAGTCGCGGCCGCCCGCGAATGCGGGGCCGATGAGCGAGATGAAGTCGGTGCCGCACGCCTCCGCGTGCTGGATGAGGTCGATCGTGTCGCGCAGACTCTGGTGAGCGCAGCGGCAGACGATCGGCAGGCGGCCGCGGTTTTCGTCGGCAACGATCTCCATGACCCGCTTGCGTTCCGGGACGGTCAGGAGCCAGAAGTTGCCGTAGAAGCCGTGGACATACAGGCCGGCAGCCTTGATGACGTCAATGTAGTGGCGGATGTCGTGTCGGAGGCCCGCCTCGTCGACCTGGAGGTCCGCCGTCTCGGGCAGACACAAGGCAGAGAAGACCCCGCGGAGCCTCTCCTTCGCGTAGTCCTTCGCCTCAGACTTCGTGTACTCCGCCACGTCGACCTCCGCTCGTTGCGCTTGGGTGTTCAGGATCCGGTCGTGCCGGACCGCCCTGCCGCGGCCTCGCCGACAGCCGGACGGGCGCCGCGCAGGAGCGGCAAGACCTCGCGCCCGACACGGCGCGTGTTCGTCTCGCCGACGTCGGTCCCCATGAACCGGGTCCCGATGTAGATGCGCTCGAGGCCGAGTTCGATGAGCTCCTGCAGTCGCTCGGCACAATACTCGGGGGGCCCGACGATGGCGAAGCGGTCGATAAACTCGTCGTCCACCCCGCCGCTGTCGCGGAAGAACTCGAGCTCCCCGGGCGGCCCTCCCGGCTTCGGGGCAAAGTTGATGCTGATGGAACGGAACTTGCCGTCGAGGGCCGCGGCAGCCCGCTCGATCTGCGCGCGGTCGGCCTCGGGCACATCCGACAGGGGCTTCCCCTCGTAGGCCGAGAACCGGGCGAAGGTCATCGCCAGCGCTCTGATCGCTTCACGCGCTTGCGTCCGATCCCCGTTCTCGCTGACGGCGACCTGGACATAGCAGCCGAGGCCGAAGGTCGAGAAGTCGCGGCCGATTCGTTCGCTCGTCGTTCGCGCCAGCTCGATGCAGCTACGGAGGCGGTCGGCATCCGCGCCAACCGCGAAGGCGACGCTGTCGGCAACCTTGACCGCGAGCTCAATCATGCGTGGTCCGGTCGCAGCGGCGTCGATCGGCGGGCGGGTCACCTCGAGCGATGGGTCGACGATCGCGAGACCGGCAATCGTGGTGAGGTTTCCATCAACCTCGACCTCCTCACGATGCAGGTAGGCCTGCAGGCGCCGCAGGTAGGTCTCGAACTCGTCGATCGACATCGGCTTCTGCTGGAGCGCCTTTGCCGCGCTGTCGCCGCGACCGATCGAGAAGCGCGCTCGGCCGCCGGATAGCCCCTGGATCGTGGCCATCGAGATTGCGGCGAGGAGCGGGTGGCGGATCGGGACCGCCGTCGCCGTTCCTAGCTTCAGCGTGGTCGTCGACGCGGCGGCGATGGCCAGCATGGCGTACGGATCGGGCTGCTTGTTGTTCTCGCCCATCGCCAGCCCGTTCCAGCCGAGCTCCTCGAGCTCTCGGGCGAACTCCCCGATCTTCGGACCGGGGATCGGCGTTGGGCCGTAGCGCCAGAACTCGGCCATCAGCAGGAACCTCCGCGCTCCGTGCCCGCCGGGAGGGGATACCGCCGACCTACCATGCGGCGACGGCTTCCGGGACGGAGGCGACGTCGTCCAGCCGGTCGACGAGAGCGAGGATCCGCTCGGCCCGCTCGGTTGAGACGATCGGCGCCGTCAGCTGGCGGAACTTGGCGCGAACCTGCTCAGGGGGAATAGGGTGCTCGGGATCACCGGACGGGGATCGCTGCGTGTGCCGGAGGATGCGGCCGTCCGCCAGCGTGATCGTGACCGTCGCCGGGATGTGGCGCTCGGCGGCGAAGATCCCGTCGGCCTCCGGGTCCAGCCCAACCTCGACCTTGCCGATCAGCTCCTGGACGAGTGGTTCGTCGAGCCGGTCGAAGGCGAGCCTCCTGGCGGGTGAATGGCCGGCCAGCGTCAGGGCGACGAGCGGCGGGATCGAGAACTGCGCGTCGACGATGTGCGCGGGGCGTCGGACATCGAAGTTGCGATGCACCCCGGTAGTACTTTCGACGAGGACATGCGCTACGTCGCGGGGCTCAAAGTCGTGGGATTCCATGAGCGCGGAGACGGCGTCGAGCGTGCCATGGGTCTGGCGGCACGCACCGTACTGCTTGATGCCGGTCAGGGGCATGAGGAATTCGGTCCCCAGGCCCGAGGTGAACCTAGCGTGGTCGCAGCGATCCGACCCCGCCATCACCGCGAAATTCTCGTCTGTGTCGAACATCGTCCGGTTGCCGCGCAGGCCGCGCGACGCGAGCTGGGCGGCCAGGACTCCGCCCATGGCGGCCCAGCCGAAGTTGTTCTTGATCTGGCTGAACGGCCGGGCTTCCGGGTAGAGCCCGTTCTTCAGGCGGCTGGGGACGGGCGCGCTCACCCCGGCGTGTCCGAACGCCCAGAGCATCTGCTCCCGGTCGAGGCGCAGCAGCTTGGCGGCCGCGACCGCCGCGCCGAAGATCTGCCAGGTGGCCATGGTCGGGCCGATCCGATGGCGCTCGCGCGTGGGACGGATCGAATCGCAGATCCGCAGCGATACCTCGTAGCCCACCACCACGGCGTTGAGGAACTCGCGACCGGAGGAACCCAACCGCTCGGCCATCGCGAGGGCGGCGGGAACGATCGTCGCGGCAGGGTGACCGATGTCGAGGTAGCAGTCGTCGAAGTCGAGGGCATTGGCGAGTGCACCGTTGACATAAGCGGCGAACAAGTGCGTCGTCCTTTGGCCGGTGGCGAGAATTGTCGACTCTTCGACGCCTCCCAGCTCACCGAACAGCGCCAGGGCGACCTGCGCGTGTGGCATCGTGGCGCCGCCGATCTGGCAGCCGAAGGAGTCCAGGATGTACAGCTTCGCGGCAGCGACGACCCTCGCCGGCAGGTCGTCGAATTCCGCACCGGCGACATAGTCAGCCAGAATCTGTGTCGTCGTCCGTTGGCCTTCAGCGGTGTCGGGCGCGACGGCCGATCCGTACGGCGATGAGCTCAACCGAAGTGCCTCTGCTTGGTGGCCAATAGACTGTTCGAGATTTCTTCGAACTCTCTGATATTACCTTACGGTGCCTGAGCGTTGTCGTGAGCGATCGGGGCGGTGCTCCTCCTGGCCGGCGACTAATCCGTCATCACCGGTGACGGGCCTCACGCCGATGGCGGCGCCCTCGTCGTGCGCTGATAGATCTCGGCCGTCGCGTGGCTGGCCGTCAGGCTGACGGCGCGGGCGGGACCTTGACGATGATCGCCCGGAGCGGATCCGCGTTCGGGTTGTGGTTTCCGTGGTGGGAGCCGGCCGGAACATAGATGACGTCGCCCGGCGCGATCGGAACGCGCGTCCCGTCGTCCCGCTCGTGCACCCCGTGACCCGAGAGGATGTAGAGCACCTCGAGCTGTCCCTCGTGCCGATGACACTCGTGCGAGTAGCCCGGCGCGTATTCGGTGAGGGCGACGGACACGCCCGGTGCGGTGGCGCCACCCGGGGACGGCGTGGGCGACACGAGAAACTTGGTCTTCCCCCACGCAACGTCCTGGAACGGGACGTCGTCGGCGGTGAGCACCTTGTTGTTGACCACGGATACCTCCTCGTAGCGCCGCTCCAGGCGCGGACGCGGCTACTGGAACCTTCACGCTGCGGTGCGCCGCAGCTTCTGAACGGCCACGCGGTTCGGGGAGACGGCGCCGGGGAAGTTCGCGGCCAGTGCCGCGACACACTCGGCGACGTAGATGCTGCCCTCGGAATCCACGGCCATGCCATGGGCGCTAACGAAGCCCCCCGGCTCGTCCGGACGGTCGGTGCCGAGACGGGTGACCCGGCGCCCGTCGGCGGTGTGGATGGCGATCCCGGACGGGACGGCACCGCTGGGAGCACGTCCCTCGGCCACGTAAAGCAACCCGTCCTCCCCCTGCTGAATGGCATTCGGTCGCTGCAGACCGCTCCACGTCTCGACATGACGCCCGTCGGAGTCGAACACCTGGATGCGATCGTTCTCACGGTCGCACACCAGCACGCGCCCGGCCTCGTCGACCGTCAATGCGTGCGGGATCCGAAACTCGCCGGGGCCGTTGCCCGGCTCACCCCACGACCGTACCAGCCGCTCGGCCTCATCGAACGCATGGATCCGGCAGTTCCCGTAGCCGTCCGACACGTATGTTCGTCCCCGACCGGCGATCGCGAGGCGGGTCGGCCTAGTGAACGGGCCGTGCGGACTTGTGATCCGGTCGACGTGCATGCCGGAGCGAGGAAACTCCGGATCGGACGGGCCCGTGCCGATTTGGCTGATCATGCGTCCCGACCGGTCGAAGACCAAAACCCGGTCGGCACCCTCGTCGACAACGTACGTCCGATCGCCCGTCGTCATGACGCCATGTGGTCGACTCAGCTCACCCTCGCCGAACCTGCGACACAGCGCGCCGTGGCGGTCTGCGACGACGACGAACGACGGCTCGCGATAGAGCAGGTAGACCTCGTCGTTGGGGCCGACTGCGACATCGGAGACATCTCGGCCGCGGACGTCGGGCAGACCTGCCCCCCACCCCACCTCGGCAGTGTACTGCTGTGGCATCGGTGCGGTATGTCGCGCAACTGTCACAAAGTGCCCCTAATTAGCTGTTCGCCGGTTCGCTCAGCGTGCCGATCGTGTCGGCGCGACGTATCCTATCGATGATAATCCCGCGGCTGCCTGCGAGAATTTTGCGGGTAGCCTGTCCTTCACGCCGACGACAGGTGGTGAGATGCAGAAGCTGATCAATCGACCCGACGACTTCGTCGACGAGATGCTCGAGGGAGTCCTCGTCGCCCACGTGGATCGGCTGCGGCGGGCCGATGACGCCCGCGCCATCGTCCGCACCGAGGCGCCAGTCGCCGGAAAGGTGGGTATCGCCACCGGAGGCGGCTCGGGCCACCTCCCCGTGTTCATGGGCTACGTCGGGGCCGGCCTGGCCGACGGCGTCGCCGTCGGCAACGTCTTCGCCTCGCCGAGTGCCGATCAAATGCTCGCCGTGACCCGCGCCGTCGACGGCGGCCGGGGCGTCCTCCACCTCTACGGCAACTACGGCGGCGATTGCATGAACTTCGGGCTCGCCGCAGAGTTGGCGGAGGCCGAGGGTATCGAGGTTATGACGGTCCTCGGCGCCGACGACGTCGCCTCGGCCCCTCGGGGAGAGGAGACCCGGCGCCGGGGTATCGCCGGCATCTTCTTCCTGTACAAGGTCGCCGGAGCGTGTGCCGATGAGGGCGACGATCTCGACGACGTCCACGCCGTGACAAGCCGTGCTGCGTCGGTCGTCCGGAGCATGGGTGTCGCCCTGAGCCCGTGCACCGTTCCGGCCGCAGGGCGGCCCACCTTCGAAGTGCCGGCCGGCCAGATGGAGATCGGCATGGGTATCCACGGCGAGCGCGGTGTCCGGCGAGGTCCGCTCGAGCCGGTCGACCAAATTGTCGACGCCATCGTCGACTCGCTCCTCGCCGATCTCCCGTACCAGCGCGGCGATACGGTCGACGTCCTCGTCAACGGCCTCGGCGCGACTCCGGTCGAGGAGCTGTACATCACCTACCGGCGGTTGGCGCAGCGGCTCGACGACGCGGGCATCACGATCCGCCGTCCGTGGATCGGGGAGTTCGCGACTGCCCTCGAGATGGCCGGTATGTCGATCTCCCTCATGCGCATGGACGACGAGCTCGCGCGGCTCATGGACGCCCCGGCGTCGTCGCCCTTCTTCACGCCGCGGTGAGCGCGTTCACCGATACGCTCGGCGCCGTCGCCCGGACCGTAGCCGCCTCCGCCGACGAGCTGAACCGGCTCGACGGGCAAGCTGGGGATGGCGACCTCGGTGTGACGATGCGGACAGCATCGACGATCGTGATCGATCTGATCGAGGAGCTGGAAGCGCAGAGTGTGCCCGCCGCGCTTTGGACCTGCGGGCAGGCGCTCGCGCGGGGAGCTCCGTCAACCGCCGGCACCCTCGTCGCCACGGGCTTCCTGCGGGCGGCCAAGGCGGCCGAGTCGTCCGAACTCGCGCCGTCTGCGGATTCGCTTGCGTCGCTCCTCGAGGCGGCGGTCGAGGGCATCACCGAGCGCGGCAAGGCCGCCCGCGGCTCGCGGACGATGCTCGATGCTCTCGGTCCCGCTGCCGACGCGGCGCGGGCCAGCGCGGCGCGCGGCGAGTCGATCGTCGACGCGCTCGCGCAGGCAGCAGCGGCCGCGGAGGCGGGGGCACGAGCAACCGCCGGCATGCGGGCAGTCCACGGACGCGCCGGATGGCTCGCGGATCGATCGACCGGCCACGAGGACGCCGGCGCGCGCCTCGTCGCGATCGCGGTCGGGGCCGCGGCCGAAGCCGCCGCCGCGCGTCGACGCGACGCGCCGCCCACGTGACCGACGTCCGGCTGGGAGCGCTCGTCTGGAACCAGTACACGGATTGGCCGTCCCTGCTCGAGACCGGTCGGCGGATCGATCGTCTCGGCTACGACACGCTCTGGACGTGGGATCACGTCTACCCGATCGTCGGTCCGTCGACAGGTCCGATGTTCGAGGGGTACCTGACCGTCGCCGCGTGGGCGGCGACAACGGATCGCGTCCGACTTGGCGTCCTCGTCGGCGCCAACCCCTACCGCGAACCGACGCTCACGGCCAAGATGGTCACGACGCTCGATCACATCTCGGGCGGCCGGGCGATCCTCGGCATCGGCGCGGCGTGGTTCGAGGAGGAGGCGCAGGCGTTCGGGTTTCCGTTCGGTTCAGGCCCTCCGGAGCGACTCCGCTGGCTTCGCGAGGCGCTCCCGGTCATCCGCGGCATGCTGCATGGAGAGGCGCCGTCGGCGAGCGGTCCTCGCTATTCGGCGCGGGCGGCGCGGAACGAGCCGCCGCCGCTCCAAGAGCACCTGCCGATCCTAATCGGCGGCGGCGGCGAGCGCGTCACGCTGCGGCTCGTGGCCGAGTACGCGGACGCGTGCAACCTCGGCGGCGGGGTCGACAACGTTCGACGCAAGGAGCGGATCCTCGTTCAGCACTGCGAGGCAGTGGGTCGGAACCCCGACGAGATCGAGCGGACGGCCGGTATCGGCGCCGTCGTGATCCGGGACTCGGACGCCGAGGCCCGCCGGGTATTCGACGCGATCTTCGAGAGACAGGGCAGCGCCCGCCGGTGGACGGAGCAGCCGGTCGGCACTCCCGAACGCGTGGCAGCCCATCTCGCACCGCTGCTCGAGATCCGCTACCGCCATCTGATCGCCGGCTTCCCGTCGCCCTACGACGAGGAGTCCATGGTCCGCCTTGCAGCGGACGTCAGGCCGCTGCTGGAGCAGGCCGTCTAGGCTAGCCGGTCGCTCGCAGGCGAGCCCGATGCCGGGCCGCCTTGGCCCGGTTGCCGCAGCTGGCCATGCTGCACCAGCGACGCCGACCGGTCGGCGAGGCATCGAAGAAGACCCAGCGACACGCGTCGTTGGCGCACACGCGGAGTCGCTCCGGGCGACCGCCGGCGATCTCGGCGACGAGTGGCTCGGAGAGGCATGCGAGCGCATCGTCGATCGGGTCCCCCTCGTGGCGATGACCGACGCTCACCCCGTCGGCCGCCGGCTCGAGCTGGACGATCTCGCGCGACCGGAGCGTCCGATTGACCTCGACGAGCGCCGCCCGGGTGGGGGCCCGCTGCGCGAACACCGCATCGGCCACCTCGCGCAGGGCGGTGCGGGCGGTCCGGAGCCGCTCGACGAGCGCCGGGCCGGCGGCTTCGGGCGGGACCGACTCCGGATGGACGAGGCCGCGCTCGAGCAGCCAGGCCCGGGCGGCCTCCGGCGTCTCGATCTCGTCCGTTGATGCATCCCCGGAGAACTCGAGCGTGTTGATGAAGTCGAACGTGTCGTCCAGATCGACCGCGTGCGCGTGATCGGAAGTCGGCATGGTAACCACTATAAAGGGGTTGACAGGTTAGCAGCGATTCGGTACAGTGCTCGTAACCACTAAAGCAGATGCCACAGGTTACGTCAAGGCCCCGCGATCGGAGGTTCCCATGGACGCACTCATTGCCCTCGTCGCTATCGTCGGTGCGGCCGTCGCCGGTCTCGTCGCGTTCGATCTCGCCGCGCTCCGCTGGGGCGTCGACTCGCGCGAGCCGATCGGCGATGACTGGCGCCGTCGGATCGCCGCCTGATTCGTCCACTTCCTGCCCGGAGACCCACATCGTGCAGCCACTCCACCTCGGTTACTTCGCTCTCGAGCTCGCCCGCGACCGCGTCCGCGAGGCGGAGGAGATCCGGCGCGCCGCACTGGCCCGCAGCTCCGCACACGCGCACGCCGACCCGCCCGTCGGGCCGCTCCGTCGGGCGCTCGCGCGCGGCGCCTCCGCCGTGAGCCGCGGGGCGGCCGAGGTCGCCGTCCGGCTCGGCCAGCCCTCCGGCGCCTGAGGCCCATCCCGCCAAACTTCTCGACCCCAGACCGGCGCACATCCGCCGCCCGCCGTCCGGTACCCTCGGTATCGATGCACGACGTGGCGGCGGTTTCGCGCGGTCCGGGGCGAATCGACCTGTTCTGGGTCGACTTCGACGGTGTGCTCATCCACCAGGCATTCCGGGACGGGGCGTGGGCCGACCCGGAATCGCTCGGCGGAACGCTCGCGTCGGCGCCGGCCGTGACGGCCTGGGGCGATGAGGAGATGGAGGTCTTCGCCGTCATGCGGGACGGCGAGCTGTGGGACCGCTACTGGGACGGCGAGGCGTGGCACGCCTGGGAGTCGCTCGGCGGCGAGCTCGACGGTTCGGCCGCCCCAGCCGCCTCGTCGTGGGGCGCGGACCGGCTCGACGTGTTCGCCCGCGGCCTCGACGGGTCGATCCGGCACCGCTGGTGGAACGGGTCGCGCTGGGTCGACTGGGAGCGGCTGCCCGCCCATCCACCGGGGTGATCCGGCTCGCCGTCGCGCTGTTCGCCGTCCAGGCGGGCTTCCATGGGTTCACCGCCGCGCTGCCGGTCGCGCTCGCCCGGGCCGGCGTGCCGGACCCGCAGATCGGGCTCATCGTCGGAACCGCGGCACTCGTCCAGGTGCCGGCGGCGTTCGTCGCCGGGATCGTACTCGACCGCCTCGGGGCGATCCGCGTGTTCACCGTCGGCGGCCTCGCGTACCTCGCCGGCTGCGCGATCCTCCTGCTGCCCGGGGTGGAGCCAGGCGGGCCGGATCTCCCGTTCGTCGTGGCCCGCCTGTTCCAGGGGATCGGCATCGCCGGGACACTGCCGGCCGCCCTGTCGCTCGTGCCCCGGCTCGTCGAGCCCGGCCGCCAGGGTTTCGGGCTCGCGTTCGTGTCGAGCGCGCACAACCTGACCCTCGTCGCGCTGCCGCCGGTCTCGCTCGCGATCCTCGGTGCGGCGTCGCTCCACGGCGTCGCGGCCGCGGTGGCCGGAATGGTCGTCGCAGGGATCGTGCTCCTGCGGATCGTCCCGCTCCGCCTGCGCCCGGCCGGCGACGGGGACGGCGCCCGCCCGCGAGGTGGCTCCGTCCGGCCCGCGGCCGCCCGCCGTTTCGGCTTCGCGTTCCGGCCGGCGTGGACGCCGCTCATCGCGATCATCCTGCTCTACGTCGCCCACTGGGGCGTCATCGTCGCCTACCTGCCCCAGCGGGCGGAGGCTGCCGGCGCAGACATCGGCCTGTTCTTCGCGGCCGACGGGATCGCCATCCTCGCCGCCCGCGTGCCGACCGGCTGGCTGGCCGATCGGACCCGTCCGATCGTCCTCGTCGCCGGCGGCCTCGTGGTCACGGCGCTGGCCGTGGGTCTTCTCACCCTCCCGCCGTCGACTCCGCTGCTCGTCGCGGCCGGGCTGCTCAGCGGCGGCGGAGCCGGCCTGGTCATGACCCCGATCCTCGTCGAGCTGTCGCGGAGGAGCGACGACGCGGACCGCGGCAGTGCCTTCTCGCTGTTCTCGGCCGCGCTCGCAGGCGCGCTCTCGATCGGCAGCATCGGCGGCGCCCCGATCGTCGGCGCCTACGGCTTCGAGGCGGCGCTCCTCGCCACGCTCGCCGGGCTCGCCGTCGCCGCGGTCGTCACGGCCGCGGATCGCGGGCTCCGCGACCGCCCGGCGGCCTCTCCGCGAGCTCGCAGCTAAGTCGCAGCTAAGCGGCGTGGTGTAGGGTCCCGATCGACGCCCCGCCGCGTCGGACGTGCCCCCAACGCAGCGGGGCGTTCGTGTGCCCGCTCGACGGGCGGCGATCGCTCGGCAACCCTGCGACCTGCCCGCCGCGGAGTTCGTGCGGATGGACGAATCGACGCCCTGGCGCGCGCTCGACGGCGCGCCCCGCAGCAGCCCGTCGGAACCCGGCCACGAGCGTGGCGAACGCCGGCGCACGGTCGCGACGATCGCTGCGGTCGCGGGAGCCGCCGTCCTCGCCGTGGCGGCGTTCCTCGTTGCCTCCGACGAAACGGACCCCTCGATCGAGGTCGCGACCGGCGCCGGGGCATCCGCCGAGCCCGGAGCCGAACAACCGGTCGGCGAGATCGTCGTCGAGGTCGAGGGGGCGGTCGTCCGGCCGGGCCTCGTTCGACTCGCGGCCGGAGCCCGGGTGGCCGATGCGCTCGCGGCCGCTGGCGGCTACGGCCCACGCGTGGACGCCGACCGGGCCCGGGCCGAACTCAACCTCGCCGCTCGCCTCGAGGACGGGGCACGGATCCTCGTGCCGTCGCGGGATGAACCGGCCCCGTCGACATCATCCGAAGCGGGGAGCGGACCGGTCGAGCCCGGCCTCGTCGACCTGAACCGCGCCACCGCGTCGGAGCTGGAGACCCTGCCCGGCATCGGCCCGGTGACCGCCGGCAAAATCATCGCGGCCCGCGAGGAGCAGCCGTTTGCGACCGTCGACGACCTGCGAACGCGCAAGATCGTCGGCGCAGCGACGTTCGAGAAGATCCGCGACCTCATCGCGGTGCGCTGACGTGCCGCGCGCCGTCTGGCCGGCCGCGGGTGCCGTCGCGGCAGCGCTGCTCGTGTCGGGCGGACCGCCGCCACCGGCTGTCGTCGGGCTGCTGGCCGCGGCGGCGGGCGCGCTCGTCGTCGCCGGGGTCGCCGGGCCGCGTTCGGCAAGGATGCTGGCCGGCGTGTCGGTCGGTGCGCTGATCATCCTCGCGCGGGTCGCTCTCGGCTGGGCTCCTCCGTCGGTCGAGCCGGCAATCCCGGACGGGTCGGGGCCGTGGACGGTCGCGGTCGAGAGCGTGGGGTCGCCGCGCGAGGGCATGCAATCGGCGATCGGGAGCATCGAGCCGGATGGCCCCCGCGTCGCGCTGACGCTGCCGCGCTACCCGCTCATCGAGCCCGGCCATGGGGTCGCCGTCAGCGGATCGCTGCAACCGCTCCCTGACGGCGGATACGGCGACTACCTGCGCCGGATCGGGGTGTCGGCAACGCTGCGCTCGCGAACGGCCGAGGTCGTCGGCGAGGAGACCGGTCCCGGTCGCGCGATCGAGGCGCTCCGACGGGCAGCGGGCAGCGCGCTCGTTCGGGTCGTGCCGGAGCCGGAGGCGGGGCTCGCGGCAGGGATCCTCATCGGCCTTCGGGATCGGGTCGACCGGGAGGTCGCGGCGGCGTTCACGACGGCCGGCGTGAGCCACGTCGTGGCGATCTCCGGCTGGAACATCGCGATCGTCGCCGCGAGCGTCGGTGCCCTGGCCGGACGGCTGGCTCGGCGGCGGCGGAGCGTCCTCATCCTCGGCGCGATCGCCGTCTACGTCGCGTTCGCCGGCGCGTCTCCGTCCGTCGTCCGGGCCGGTGCGATGGCCACGGTCGTGCTCCTGGCACGCGAATCCGGGCGGCGCGGGCAGGCGGCAACCGCACTGGCCTGGGCCGTCGTGGCGCTCCTCGCGGCCGACCCGGGCCTCGTGCGGGACGCGGGGTTCCAGCTCTCGGCGGTCGCGACCGGTGGGTTGCTCGCCTGGGCGTCGCCGATCGATGCGTGGCTCCGGCGCGTCGGCGGCGGGCGTCTTCCCGGGTGGCTTGTCGAGAGCCTCGCCGTGTCGAGCGCGGCGCAGGCGGCCACGCTCCCGATCGTCCTCGCCACGTTCGGCCGGCTCTCGATCGTCTCGCCGCTCGTCAACCTCGCCGTCGTGCCGCTCGTCGTTCCGGCGATGGCC
>Ga0214472_10000861_pt1 | contig 36182 bp, 41 predicted proteins | sample RVTome_6_FD_207662 | JGI IMG/M metagenome (GOLD analysis project Ga0214472, IMG submission 207662) | Soil microbial communities from uranium-contaminated site in the Upper Colorado River Basin, Wyoming, United States - RVT140D175 | ecosystem: Environmental > Terrestrial > Soil > Contaminated >...
CGCGGCGGAGTGCAGCTCGCAGCCAACAATCAACCACGCCTCACCGTCGAGGTTGAACGACCGCACCGCGTAGGGGCCGATGTCGGCGTGGGCGGTCGAGCAGCCGTCCGGCAGGCTGTACACGACATTGCCGGCCGCGCTCGACGCGCCCGCGTCGAGGCACGCGCGGACGAGTTCAAGGGTCGCTGCGCCATTGGGCAGGTGGTGGGCAGCCCACCAGGCCGCGTCGTGGTTGCCCGCCTCGAGGCACGCCCGCACCAGCTCGGTGGTCGCGCCACCGACGGGCAGGTGGTACGCGGCATGCTTGGCCGCGTGGTGGTCGCCCGCGACGAGCGCCGCGTGGACGTCGTTCGGGGTGGTGGTCATGATGGTCATGTTTTTTTTTGGGTTGTAGGTTAGTCGGCCGCCACAACGCGACACACGCGGACGACGCGCGGATCGCCCGCGCCATAGCGGCGCAGGAGCACCCCGATCGGGATGCCAGATTCCGCGCGCTCGGCGCGGATGCCCCGATCGGCGCACCAGCGCAGGAGCCCCGGGCGGCAATATCCCGCCCGCATCCCGTCAGAGACACTCACCCGGCGAGTTCGCACCGCGGCGAGTTCGGCGGCGGTCGCGCGCACGGCCCGGCGCTGCGCGCGCCATCCCGCGACGGCGGCGCGCACGGCATCGTGGGCGGTCGCGCAACCGCGCGCGTGGTACGACGCGCGGCCCCGGGTGACGAGCCAGTCCGTCTGGGAGGACCACCGCTGCGCGGCGGCGCAGCCGTGGACGCACTCCGGCCTCCCGACGCGCCATTGAATGCCATCTCGGATATCTAGCCGAGTGATCACCGCGCGCCCGTCCGGCCGCACCGTGACGCGCTCGCCGTCGCCGGGCGGCGGGCCAGCGAGCGTGACGCGCTCGCCGAGCAGGTCGATGATGATCGCGTCCTCGGCCGGCGCCCACACCCACCGCGCGCGTACACGACACGCGTGGACGGCCGGGACGTATGATAGATCGCGGCGGTGCTTGCCAGGCGCCCCACCGCACCAGGGCGCGCCGGAGTCCGTCCAGACGTACCCCGGAGAGGGCGCGTCCACCGTGGACGAGCGCCAGCCGGCGGAGATCGTCCATTCGCCGCGGCGCTGGCACCGATCGGCGGCGGGGAGCCGCCGCCACCAGGCCTCTCGGTCCGTGCGCACGAGGAGCGCGAGCCCCCCCTCCGGCGGCGGCGGCACCACGCGCGCGCCGAGACGCGTCAGCCGTTCCGCGCGGGCCTCGTACGGCGGCGGCCCATCCTCGGCCGCCAAAAACGCCGCCGGGGCGCTATCCCGACGCAATGCGCCGCGTAGCCGCGCGACCAGCAAGCGGCGGTATCGCGGGTCAGTCGCCGCGCGCTGATCCTCGCGCTCGACGGTGGTGGTGGTCATGCCTATATCATCGACCACCTCGACCCGAATGCCAATAGGAAAACCAGGAAAGTTCTACGCCGGATCAGCGCGCGCGCCTACCCCCCCATCCCAGCAGGATTTATGCGAATGGGGAATATTCCCACTTGCGCCGAGCGCGCCGTTGTGCTCGCGTAGGCGACGGCGGGGGGGGCGAGCGCGCGAGCGGGCCGCCGAGCGCGGCTCGGATCACCTTACCACCACGCAGACCGACCGCCCCCAGATAGCCGACCGCCGCGCGCAACAAAACCACTCCGTACGCTTCGACGTGACCAACCAGATCGACCAGACCAGACCGCTACAACCGCTCCAACCCCGCCGACCGCAGCGACCACGACCAACCGGACCAATCAGAGACGCCAAGCCGGACAGACCAACCGGAGAGACCAAGCCGCCGGCTGTGGTGTGCCTGTCCGGTCGTCCCGCTGGAGGGTGTCCCCTGCTCGGTGCTCCGGTGTGGGGTCTTGTGGGGCTCTTAGGGGCTCTTAGGGGCTCTTAGGGGCTCTTGGGGGGTCTTGAGGGGCTCTTGAGGGGCTCTTGAGGGGCTCTGGGGGTTCCTGGCGGGCCTTCCGGCGGAGGCTTCCCGCTGGGGCTCCCGGCGAGGCCGTCTGTTGGGCCGCTGTCCGGGTGCGGGTAGGGGGGTACGCTGGCGGTGGCTCTCGATGGGTTCTGGCGGGCCTTCTGGCGAGGGCTCTCGCGGTGGCTCCCGGCGAGGGCGTCTGTCGGGCCGCTGTCCGGTGCGTGCTCTTGAGGACGGCTGTCGGTGGCGCGTGCTCTCGAGGCCGTCTGACGGTGGCGCGAGCCATGGGGCCGGGGGTGGCACCGGGTGGGAGCCCCCAGCGCCGCGCCCCCCCCCCACCACAGCAAGCTCGGGAAGAGAGTAGGGAGAGGAGAGTGTCTGCTAGGATGAGGAGGTGTCGGTAGTGGTGCAAGGAGGAGGTCGTAGTGGGGTGCTGAATCGAGCGCGTCGAGCGCTATACGGTGATCGGATTGCGCTGGGAAGGGCGATGGGATATGGGAAGCTGACGCGAGGTCTGCATGGTGCGATGTTGTCGTTTTCGCACAGTTGTGATCGTTCGTACAGTGAGATTAGTCGAGGTCACGGGAAGTCTACGTGTTATTCGGTGGTAGACCCGATTATGGAGGTCTTGGTGGATCCGAGTAATCGGCATATGTTGATGACGGCGCGATTGGATCTTGGAGTGGAGCTTTTGGGTGAGGTCCATGATCGTTTGCGAGGTAAGTTGAGTTTTGAGGGATGGCGGATTCCGTTTTCGGAGGTATTTCCGTGGATGAGGGTGACGTCGGCGGCGGAGGACAAGGGATTGAATATTGCGGGTCGAAGTGGTCCGAATCGTGAGCGGAGCATATTTGCGACGTCGGTGGATAAGGCGACGGCGGGCAAGCACCCGACGCGGATCACGTGTGATGACTTGTCGAATGAGCAGAACAGTCAGAACCAGAGTCAGCGCGACAAGGTGATCCGCTCGTATGAGCAGTTGACGCCGATTGCGAAGGACATGAACTGTCCGATTCGTGTGGTAGGTACGCCGTGGAGCATTGGAGACTTGTCGGACCATTTGCGTAGTGAGCTGAATGTTCCGACGTTTCGTCGTCCATGTTGGGGTGGTGAAGCTCCGGCTGGTTACGATCCGGAGCGTGACGGTCCTCCGCCTGGTCCGGTGGATGTGGATGCGGGTGAGACGGGTTGGCCGCTCTGCGAGGGCTTCTACACGGCGGAGCAGTTGCACTGGCTGACGGATCCGGGGAATCCGAAGCGGATTTCGAACGAGTTCTACAACGCGCAGTATCGGCTGAACCCGATCCCGGCCGAGAATGCTTGGTTCACGAACCCGATTCTGGATGCGGCGACGTGGGGCGAGCTGGCGGAGCTTCCGGAGGGTGGCTACGAGGTGGGGCTGATCGACCCGGCCTTTTCGAGCAAGGGCACGGGCGACTCTAGCGGGATCGTGATCTACCGCGTGTACCGCGCCAAGGACCTGGGGATGGACCCGCAGGCGATGGGCGCTGAGACGAATATCTACGTGCCGACGGAGTGCGTTCGTGTTCCTGGTGCCCTCGAGGCGTGCATCCGGGCTGTGGAGGGGCTCTGTGATGGCAAGGCGCACAGGGGCCGACTCCGGGCCTTCCTGCTGGAGAATGTTGCCGCCCAGACAGCCGTGATCCCATGGATCAAGCCGCTGCCTGGGGGGGTAAGGCTGATCAAGACCAAGTACATCAACAACTCGAAGGGCCAGGAGTGGCGCATCATGGGGCTGAAGAAGGCGATGCTCCAGTCCCGGGTCATTCTCCCGCCCCAGTTTCCCGGCCGCGACCTACTCATCAGCGAGTGCCGGCGCTGGCCGATGAACAAGAAGCATGACGACGACGTCTTGGATGCGGCCGCACTGGTGTCTATGCTGCCCCGAGAGGGAGCGCCATACGAGGACCCGAATCCGGAACCGCCGAAGCCGCAGACGCTGGCGTGGTCCGATGAATACCTCAAGCGAAACGCCGGAGTCTGGGGATGATCAGCGAAGAACAGATTGACAGCCTCACCGACGCCATCGTCAGGGCGAAGGGCCAGCTCTATTGCGACATCCTGGAGCAGCGCCGCGCCATCCGTGCGGAGTACACCAACGGCGGCGTCCTCACCTCCGGCGATCTACGGCCGTACTCGAGCGGCCCAAGCGACCCTCAAACCACCCATTACGGGCTAGGTGGGTCGTTGAATCAACTGGTTCTCTCCGGGAAGGCGAACCTGTTCCAGTCCACCATCCAAACCATCTCGGCCGCGACCTTCCCCGCAACCCCGACCATTCGTGTTGAAGCCCTCGAAGACGCGCTCCAGGCCGAGGTCGAGGACGAAAACGACCTGCTGAACCAAGTCGTGCTGCGCGCGTCACTGGACAAGGCCATGGAGCGCGCGACGACCTTCGCACTCCTCTCCGCGTGGGCCGGGATCAAGTGCGTGATGGACTTCTCGAAGTCCAAGAAGCCGCAGGACCGCGTGAAGTTCGTAGCGGTCGATGCCATCGCCTGCGGGTGGGAGCCACACTTCCGCCGCTTCAAGTGGCACTCCTACCAGCTCCAGGCATCCGAGGTGCCGAAGTCACGCTGGCCGAAGGACAAGGACATCAAGCCCGAACAGATGCTTCTAATCCACGAGGTCTACGTGCGCCAGTTCGGCGAGATCAAGGAACGGACCGTCTACTTCGCCGCACCGTGGGGCCAAGAGGCGCGCGAGAACCGCGATGAACAACACCGCTTCTCACTCTCCGACCCCGGCGCCTATACCACCGATGAGGAGTCCTACGGATGCCCGCTCGGCATCGTTTCCTTTCTCCCACCGGCCCCAGGATTCGACATACCGCAGCCGGAAACGCTCGCGTGGGTGCCCATCGCCTACGCGCTCAACAGGCTGGCGGACAAAATCAGCTCCGAGGCCGGCCGCATCAACAGCGTCTACGTCTACGACTCCGCGCGAGTCAGTAAGGACGCCGTCGAAGCCGCCATCGGAAGCCCCGGCAACATCGCGTCCTGCGTCGAAGTCCGCATCCGAGGCGACAACCAGCTTGGCATCGATGAGGGACTCCGCGGAGTCGAACAGGCCCTTCGGCCAGTCGAACATCAGACCGTCCTCAACGAACTGCTCGCCACCTGGAACCTCTACTTCGGCCTATGGCAGGTCGTGACCGGGATCGGCGAACTCCAACGCGGCGAGATCCCCGGAGGCCGACAGACCGCCACCGAAATCCAGACCGCGTCCAACAACTCGGAACTGCGGGGTGCGCGCCGCCGAGAAGCCGTCGCCGATGTCATCACGGAACTCGGACACTACCTGCTGAGGAATCAGCGACGCGTGTTCGGGAGCACCATCAAACTGAAAGGCCGGCGACTCGCCGTGCCAGACCCGGAATCCGTGCAGTTCTCGCTACGCGTCGACCCAGTCGAACTCGGACACCTCGTCAAACGTGGCGACTTCCAAAACCAGGTCGCCGGCCATCAGCTCATCACCCAGACATTCCAGGCATTCCCCGCCGGAGCGCCGGCAGCCGTCCTCGAGAGCACGCGCCGCACACTGACAACCCTCGGCTGGCGCGACGTGGAAGCGTTCCTTCCCTACAAACTGGGGACGGACACACCCGCTGACCGCATCCAGGAATTCCTTCTGCGCGGTACTCCGATCGTCGTCAACCCGGACGACCAGCACGATCAGTTCCACGCCTACTACGACCGCTGGATACGGATGGAGGGCGCCAAGCCCGAACCTTCCATCCACGCACTCGAGGAAGTCTCCGCCGCAATGCAGCTCCATGCGATCCACGCGGCCGCATCCCGCATCCCAACGCAAGGCGGCGCCGGAATGTCCGTCCAAGGATCAGGAATCGCACCCATAGGCCAAGGCGGCGTCGCCCCGGCCATCGCACAAAACGCCAGCGCCGGGATTCCCGCCATCCGATGAAGGGACTGTTCATCGCTATCCCGAGCGCCGACGGACACGCGTCCCTCGGTACCAGCGCATCCGCATTCTCTACGGCACAGGAAGCCTCGGCAATCGGCATCTCCACCGTTATCGAGTACAGCCAAGGCGCACTCATCTACAACGCGCGCCGCTCACTGCTCGCGCGCGCCCTCCAACTCAAGAGCGACTTCCTCCTGTTCCTCGACGCGGACCAGATCCTGCGCACCGGCGCCATCGGCTCCCTGCTCTCCGCAATGAAAGCCGGACGCTACGACCTGGTCTCAGGACTAACCTCGACACGTAGCCTGAAGTCGCCGCGACTCCCAATCAGTTGGACCAATGTCCACGGCCATATGGACGACCCGCCGGAAAATGTAGACCTCCGGAACGACATCGTTCAGGTCCAGGGATTCGGACTGGCTTGCGTGCTGATGGACCTCAAGAGGCTCATGTTCATCCTCGATAAACAACTCGGCCTCCATGGCGATCGCAAGGCAGACAACCCGTTCCTCCCCGAAGCGGATGAGGAGACCGGCGACGTGTTCTCCGAGGATCTCGCATTCTGCCGGCGGATCAAGAGAGGCGGAGCGCGAATCGCCGTCCATTGCGGAGTCTGGGTCGATCACCTCGTACAGTTCCCGCTCAACCCAGCCCACGCCATCGACTCCATGGCGACGAGAAAGAAGACCAAGGCCGTCTGATGGTTCTCATCTCCACGACCCGACACTGCGAGAAATGCTGCCGGGCAACCACCTTCTCCCGCCCGAACCCGAAACGCGGGCAGCGCCTAGAGGACCTACCCTTCCTCTGCCGTCGTTGCGGCTTGGAACACCAGCCCGAGATGCGCGCCACCCGCTCCGAGCTGGCCGAGAAGGTCCTCTCGACCAGCGGACATGTCAATAAGCGGTGGGATACGCCCAGGCCGGTGGACTGCGCCGGCGGCACACTCGCCCGCAATCCGGACGAGGCCGCCCGGATCATCGAAGCATCCGGTGGTTTCGTCCACCCATGCGACGATTCAGGGCTCCCAAAGTCCCTGCCGGTCGCGCCCATGGACCCGACCCGATACCACGGTGACGCCAAAATCACCAAATCCTTCAAAAAAGCCCTAGATCCGAGCAGGGCCAAGGGGTAAAACATGCCTGACGAACCCGAGAAGCCTCAGAGCGAAACCCAAGCTCAACCCGCAGATGGGGACGCGGCCAAGCCGTCTAAGGCTCCCGCAGACCTCGATGACGTGGTCGCTGGATTGAAAACTGAGCAGGAACCCGCGGCTGGCTCCAAGAAGGAGTCGCAGCGCAGGGCAAAGCCGACCAGTCTCGACGAACTCGACAAAGACACGCAGGACTTGGTAGAGCGAGAAATCGCGCGGCGAATTACGCTGGCCAAGGAAAAGTGGACGGAACGAGAAGAGCGACTGGCCACGGAGTCCGAAGCAAACCGGCAGGGTCACGCTCATTCACAATCCGCCGAGGATCACCCGCTAACGTTGAGGCAGGTCCAGGACATGATGGCGCGGCAACGCTCCAGAGACGTCCAGGACGCCCAGCGCAAGGCCAACGTCCGAGAGCTGACGTTACAGGCGCAGCTCACCACAGAGCAACAACGGGAGTTCGCCGCATTCATCACCGAATGCGCGCGCAACCCCGAGAAGCATGGCTTCGACCCCGCTCTCGCGCTGCTCCAACCCGCAAGTACTCTGGCGATGGCACGAGCTTCCGGCATCCTCTCTCCGAAGTCAGAAGGCCCAGGCGGCCCTGGCGAAACCGGCTCGGTCTTCGCTGAACCAATTCAGCGCGCCAAGGCGCGGGAGAACGCAGTCGATGCGTTCAACCATAACCTGTACGGCGACCTGAAGGCGTCGCGCGCGATGACCGAGCTGGCAATCAAGTCCGCGGCCAGGAAGGCCGTGGCAGACCAGATCGGAGAGGGGCCTGTCTCCATCTGAACGGGAAGCCTCGGCCCTGACCATTAGGAGGTAGGCCATGGCCTTCCCGACGACAGACACGAGAAACCTCAATGACATCGCCACCGTAACGTGGCGGCAGATCATTGACGGTCAAACCAACCTCATCACTTCGAGTGATGAGAAGATGTTCCAAATTCTCCGCATGCGGGGGGCCATCGAGCCCTTCACCGGCGGAGATGAATTCACCGTGTCCGCGATCATCGCAGGAGGCTCGGGCCTCGCGGAAGTGGACCCGGCGGACGAAAACCCGAGCGTGACCCTGCTCGCCTCGGGCCAGCAAACGCTGGCTCCGGCGCGCTACAAGATCTTCAAGCGGCTGGACCAGGTGAACTGGGCCACGTCGGTCCTGGACCTGAATCAGGGCGTGACGAAGGTCGGCGACGTCGTTTCCGCCAAGCAGCTCGCCATGGCAATGACGATGCTGGAACAGTTCATCGACCAGAGCGAGACACCCGGCGGGTTCTTCTTCACCACGTCGAAGTTCACCAACGACACGACCCCGGCAACGAACAACGCAAAGGCGATGTTCACGGACCTAGATATCGACTTCGCCGGGGTCGATGTCTCCACCTACACGCGATGGGCGCCGACATCCACGGCCTCCACCTCGTCCAGTGGGCTCAACCTGCTCACGTCGGACCTCACCGCCTTCATCAACGACACCGACTATGGCAGCGAAGGTCTGATGACCGACATGATCACGAACAACGCCGTCTGGAAGCGGATCGTCGGCCTCAAGGCGGCGAACAACGTGGCGTCGCTCTCGCCGGCAAATGTCGACTTCGGCGCGCGTAACACCACGGAGCACGGCGGAATCCCGATCCACTGGACGCGGCACCTTTCCGACACCGCGCACACGAGCTGGGACAACACCAGCACCGCCGGCGACACGGCCTACATGCCGATCTTCGGCATCGACTTCAACTCGGTCTGCCTGCGGATCAAGATCGGACCCGGAATGCCCGGGGACGCTCCGGCGATCATCAGCCGGGCCGGCCCGATCTTCATGCAGCCGACGACCGACTTCTGGTCGCAACGCTTCCAGACCTACGGGCAGTGGTACTTCAGAAAGTCGCGCCGGACCTCCGGCACGCTTCAGGGTATCGAGACCGTCTCGTAGCCCACTCTCTCTCTCATTCCTGCTTAGGCTCCCCTCCACGGAGGGGAGCCACTTCTAGAAATGGCGACACTCGCAAGCATCCGAGAAGACTTGTCCTACGAGCTCGGGCTAGGAACGCTCGACAGCTTCCTAACCAACCTCACGAATCACGCGATCAATGTCGCCGTGCGCAGCCTCGCCATGGACAAGGTGGCCGGCATCACGCGGCGCACGATGACCGCGGAGACCTGGGGAGACCTTGCGCTCACCGGTTGGGAGATCGCCGCTGTCGGCGACAACTTCGGTACCGACACGGGCGAAACGTGGCTGTCCGACAACGTGTTCGCGGGCGACATCATCGAGTTCAACAGCACGCGCTGGACGATCTACGAGGTGACATCGGACACAGTCATCAACATTGGTTCACCACAGCGCGCTACGTTCGCGGCCGGCGTCGCAACCATCTACCGCCGTGCGGTCGAGCTTGTCGATCCGGGCCGCGTCATGGGCGTGAGCCTGCTTAGCTCCACGGCCTCTAGCGGCAGCGTAACGAAGGCACTCGAACATCGTGCCACCGCCGCGCACCTCAACGCCCTGGCCACCGGTACGCCCACTGAATACACGGTGTCCTACGACCAGGGCAACACCAAGGCCATGGTGCAGGTGTACCCCGCACCGAAAAACCAGAACCTTCGGCTCCAGATCCATACGATGGAGATCCCGGCCGTTCTCGACGCATCCACGGATCTCGACTGGCCGACAGTAACGTTGGACGCGGTGCGCGCCAAGGCGCGCGAACTGATCCTGACCTACACGAAGGAACAAAACCCCGAAGTGCTCAAGCAGGCCAAGGCGATGCGCGCCGACGCGGCCGACCAGTTCTTCGGCTCGTCCGACGGCGAGCGCTCCTTCACGGTCCCGGAAGATCGCACCTCGCTCTAAGCCATGGCGACTGATCTACCGCGGCGTAAAGGAATCCCGCGGCGCGGGTCATACGGGCGGCTTCGTGAATTCCCGCTCATCGCGCGGGCCGACACGCTCTCCGAAAGCGCGCAGGTTGTGGATCAAGACTGCATTCTGGTCGGCGCAAACTGCGCGGCCGGAGGCGCTAACCGCGTCGTTGCGGAGATCCGCAACGGAGACAGCGGCGGCGCGATCTCCCTCACGCTCGTAGCTACAGCCGCGATCACGATCGCAGCCGCGGGGGTCGGAAAGCCGACCGATAGATGGAGTTGCGAACAGCCATACGTGCTTCGGTTCCCGCAGGGCATCTATGTCACGATCACGGGCGCCAACGGATCGTGCCAGCTCCACTACGTTCTCACGCGCGACGTCCCATGGCTCTACAAGCGCGATGAGCCGGATCCGCGCGGCGCGTTCTCGCGCCAGTCGAAGGCGGAAGCGATTTTCGTGGCGGCCGATGGCAGCGGCGGCGAAAACTCGGTCACGGTCGAAATCCTGGACAACGAACCAGGCGGCGGCGGTGCCGGAGGAGACCCGATCTAGTGACGCTACAGCCCCTCAGCGGACTTCCGATCGAACGGCAGCGATACATCCGCTCGCCGGGCTCCGCGTTGTGGAAGCGCCGGAACGTCGACGCGCTCGCGCAAGGCTTCAAACGTCGCACTGGCTCGATCCGACAGCACACGGCCAAGCAGGACCACCTTGGGATATCCTGCCATCCCCAAGTCAACTCCTGCGTCATCCTCGAAGACTCCTACAACGCGGCGCTGGAAACCGCATTCACGACCACCGGCTTCCTGGTCCACTTCCAGATGCACACCGGCGCGCTGGAAATCGACTCCACGACCGACAAGGATCTTCTGCTTCTGCGCTGGGGCGGCGAGACCGACGCAGACGGATGCGTGGAAGTCTACCTGCGCATGACCGCACCGACCGCAATGGCGGTAGTGGCCTTCTTCGATTACACCGGCGGCTCTGCAACCGCCACGGCAACCATCTCCGGTGGCATCCCGGATCCAGACGAAACAATGCTGGTGAAGGTGGACGTCGTCGGTCTTGATGTCACTCTCTCCGTCGTGCGCGCGAGCGGCACTTCGACCGGACTGGCGACGCTCATCAACAAGACCGTCACCGCCGGAATGTTCCGAGAACTGACCCTCTTCTCGGCTCCGATCCACGGGGTCTTGCGCGAGCCCACAGGCAACCCTGCGCCAAAGGGACCGCGGCCAACCCTCTGCGATGTCGGCGTGTGGACCGTGCCCGAGTCGAGCATCACTGGGACCCTCTCGAGAGCCACGAGAGTCACCGCCGCCCAGGCGGCGGACCCGGACATGATCGTGTATTTGCCGTTCACTGACGGCGCCTATGGGACGACCGCCGAGACGGCATCGGACGGAATCGCCATGCTCACGCCCGCCGCGCCAGTCATCGACGCCACGGATGGCGCGCGCTTCTCCGGAAACGGCGGCTTCGTGCGCATACCGTGGAACCCAACCCTAGACCAGTTCTTCACGCGGAAGGTCGAGGCCAGCAAGCAAAACGAGTGGTCGGTCTCGATGCTCATCAAGACCCCCGCCGTCATGGACTTCCCCAACCGCGCCGATGCGCTCCTGGTCGATATCGGGCCGGACGGGCTCCTGCTACGGCTGGAGCTGACAAAGGGAGCGAGCTGGTTCGCAAAGGCCACCATCGGTCACGGTGGCGGCACCGCTTCCGTCACCTCCACAGCGGCGCTCTCGGCCGGCACAGCCTACCAGATCACGGTCAGCCGCGAGGACGGCGCGCTGCGCATCGTCGTCAACACGACTGCCACGGACTCGGGCACGGCCCTGGTCGGGAACGGGCCGACAATCACAGAAGGCGATCTCCCCGAAATCATCGTCGGCGCGCGCTACGACACCACCGAATCCGCGACCCCCGAGGTGTGGAGCGAGAACTTCCGCGGCTTCGTCAAGGCAATCGGGATGTGGCCATATGCCGTCCCGTTCACCAACCACGCGACAGACGGCATCCTGGCCGCGCCCAAGGATGACGCCGTGTTCTATCACGACTTCCGGCTAGCGCAGGGGGATCAGTCTACTGACCAAGGGCCGAACGGACTCACGGCATTCTTCCAAGTCGAAGACCGCTCCGGGACGCAGTCGGCACCTCCGTTTTGGACCAGTGGCCCTATCGCGGATGATGGCTACAAGATGTGCCACACAGGCTTGGCGTTCCTGGCCGGCCGCATCGACATCACGGATCCGACGCACGGCAAAGCTACCAACCAGTTCCGCGGCTACCAGTCGCGCGCCTTCGGAACGGACATCTCCGCAGCCCGCGTCGGGCGCAAGCTCATCGTCGTCAGCGGCAACCGTGCGCACTTGATCGACGAGGCCGCGCGCAGGATTCGCCCGCTCGGGCTTCCCGAGCCCACCGCCCGACCAGGCATCATCCAGACGGCTCCAGGCCCCATCAGCGGCGCACTCTCCTACGCCTACTCCTTCGTCAGCAAGGACGGCACGGAGAGCCCGCTAAAGGTGCTGCCGGCGATCACGGCCAAGAACGCGACACTCGCCATCGGCGCGGGAGCCGCCGCACTCGGGAACGCCTATGGAACAGGCGCGGGCTCAGATTACTGGAAGCTCAAGGACCCGCTCGCCGCGGACGCCTTCACGGAGATTGTCAGTGGCGGCGCCTACTCCATGGAGTGCTTTGCGCGCCTAGACACAACGCTAACCGGATCGGATCTCCGCGAGCGAGTCTTCGACCGTGGCGTGAAGCTGGAGGATGAAACATCGACGGTGTTCTGGGGGAGAAGCGAGCAAAGCAACGGCGGCGCGATCGACGCTAGCGAACCGTGGACGCTGCAAGTCTCGTTCAAGTATGCCACCGCGGGCAACGCAAACGGCACCGTCATCGCCGCGCTCGGCCTAATCAACCGAGACAACGGGCAGTCGGACCACGCCATTCCGATCGTTATCGTCATCAAGAGCGACCACACGATACATGTCCGGAAGTCGGCCGCGAACAAGATCCAGAACGGGTGGGCCGCCGCCTTCACCGGCACTACGGTCTACACGGTCGGCGACCATCTCAACGTCGTAGCCACCTACGACGGGACGAACTACGCCCTCTACGTGAATGGCGCGGCCGACGCAGGGTCAAGCACCGCAGGCGTCAACGGCTCACAGGTGTCCCTCGTCCGCATCGGGCTTGGTGCTGGTTACTCACGCGCAGAACCAGTAGACAGCGGCGCAGACGGATACCTCGGCAACCCGCTGGGTGCCTCGATCAAGGCCGATGACGACTGGGAATGGAACGGCTGCCGGTTCTGGCAGCGCGCGCTACCGCCCTCGCAGGTCGCCATCCTCGACAACGCTTGGTTTGACCCCATCGAGCACTCGGCGCTTGCCGATGGACTCCAGCGCGACTGGCTGTTTGCCATGGACGACCCGTTCGGCAAGCAGAACACCTACGACGACAGGGTGGCCAACGACCCGATGAGCTTCTTGAAAACGCAAGGGGCCGCCGGAAGCCCGCCGGAAGTTGCGGAGGGCTCGCAGGTCTGGGATCCGGAAGGTGCCAACATGGCGGGATTCGGCAAGATCCACGAGGACGCCAACGGCGCGGGGATGATCCTTTCCGCGATCCGGGCGTCCGGTGCTTCGTGGGAGACCAGCGCGCTGCAAGTCATGTGGAGCCGCATCGGCAACGGGAGCCTGTTCGCGCATTCTGGTGAGAACCTCGTCTACTACGCCGCGAACGACGCAATGCACGCGAACACGCCGACGCTGCCGACCGACCCGCAGGCGTGGGCGTGGTACTCGTGGACACTGGAGGCCGGTGGGGGCACAAGCCCGACCTGGACCATCTCGTCCTTCTGGGTCAACGGCGTGCGGCGCTTTTCCGGCGGGTCCCAGGTGAGCAAGGACAAGACGCGCGATACCACCTACACCGCGCACCTCTGCGGCGGCGTGGACGCGCAGGCCAACGCCTTCACGACCCACCTCGGCGAGTTTCGCGTTTGGGATACCGAGAAGTATTCCAAAGGCTCCGACTTCCTCTGGCTCACGCGGCGCATCGAGGCAAGCGACTTCGATGAGTTGATCTACTACTACCGCATGACCGAACAGGAAGTGAGCGAGGCCATCGCCAACGATGGGTCAAGTGGCACGGCTTACGACCTCGAGCCGCAAGACTCACCAGGCTTCACGACAGTCAGCAGCCTCCCGCTCCCCGTGCCGCCGATCCCGGACGTGGTCGCGCTCCGCTTCTACCGGAGCGTCGCCCTCCCGGTTTCCGACTTCAACGACAACTTCGAAACCGACCGCCTCAAGCGCGCGTCCCAAGGTGGCCCCTTCTTCTTCGTCGGCTCCGCACCCGCCGGCGTCGCGTCCTTCCAGGACCAGACGCCGAACGAAAGCCTCGGCGTCGTCGCGCGCAAGACCGGCGGCTTCGTCCCGCGCTACGTGTCTGGCGTCGCCACCTGGAACGGCGTCCCAGTCCTCTGGACCGGATCCGACCTCAACCTCTGGGTCTCCGACCCGCTCGACTTCGAGAGCTACGAAGATGACGGACGAATCGAAGTTCCGGCCAGTGACTTCCATGCAGTGGTGGCCGCGGTCCAAGCCGGATCGGCATTCTACGTTTTCGGCAACAATGGTGGCGTTCGCTACCGTGGGTCGCCCCAACAGTACGCCCAGCCTGTTAGCGTGGGCGGCGGCGTTGGATGCGCTTCTGCCAACTGCATCGCGTCCGAAGGGGGCTTCGTCTATGTCTACGGAGTGGCGGGGCTCTGGGTGCTCGGCGACGGCGAGAGGGGGCCTGTCCGCAAGCGCCTCGACCTTCCGATTCACGACCTTACTCCGAGTGTTTCCGCGGCGCGACTCCAGATTGTCGGGGACTCTCTCTACTTGATCGACACATCGGACGGGTCGGCGCTGCGCTTTCACCTCGGCCTACAGGCGTGGGTCGGCGTCGAAGATCGCCACGTCAGGGGCGGCACCATGCGCGGCAATGAAACCTACTGGGTCCATACCAGCGGGCACCTCGCCATCAATGATGCCTCGACCTACGCCGACGACGTAGCCGCCGGCTGGACGCTGAATGGCACCGTCACCAGCGGCGGCGCAACCACCCTCTCGGACTCAGGCGCCCCGTGGACCATCGACCAACTGATAGGGGCATGGATCCGGCTCATCCGGGCATCGGACGGCTCCACCGAATACCGCAAGATCAACGACAACACCACCAGCCAAGTCACCGTGGATGCGTGGAGCGGAGCTGCGCCAACCAGCGGCGACACCTACGCCCTCGGCGCCTTCGAGTGCTTGCAGGACACCGGCTGGATGATGGCGCCAGGGCAACAGCTCTCTGCCCGCAAGCAATCCATCATGCGCCACTCCTCCGCCTTCTGGGAAGTCGGGCACGCCAGCGCCAACGACATCGGTGCCCCGAGCGCCGACACCGCGCTGGTCTACGACACGCTCGCCGCATCCGGAGACATCGGGCACCTCCAGTCCCATGAGTTCGTGCGGCTGGCGCTCCGCCACCTCCACCCGGAAGCGGCCGAAGGCTCGCTCTGGTGGGCCGATCTCATGCTTCAGACAGCGGAGACCCCTACCAGTGCGTGACCGCGACATCGAAGAAGTCCTTCAGCGCCCTCCTCTGCAACGGGACGGCCTGCCCCCGAACGGCGCGGCCTGGGGCACGCAAACCGTGATTCGCGGCGTCTCGCACGGGCCGGACCTCGAAGTCCAAGTCCGGAACCTCGGCAGAAAACGCCCGCTTCGCGTAGTAGGATTCGCCGGCGAGGTAATCTACAACCAGTTCAAGTCGACTGGGAATATCCTCTTCGTCCACCCGAGGGGAGTCCCCGTCGGGAGGGAGTTCGCGATTCTCGTGGAATAGATGGCGCAGCGCTTCGGCCCTCGACGATCCCTCGCACGGGCGGGACGCATCCAAGATGACATCTTGGATCGCTCCGGGCTGTCCGATGTGATCGCGCTCCTCGAGGGGCAGCTTGAGGAAGCCCGCACGCTCCCGATGGCCGACCCGCTACTGGAGCAGGCTGCCGTCGAGTCCTCGCGCAATCAGGCGGCCGAAGTCGTCCGCACGCGTGCGGCCGGCACCACGGGCGGCATCTCTCGCTCCGGTGCGGCTGCGGATGCATTCAACCTCGGCGCCGTCATGGGCTCCGCGCAACTTTCCCGCGAGGGCATAGCCGCGCGTCGCTCCACCGAGCGATTCCAGCGCACGAACCAGGTCCTTGAGCAGCTCCGTGGCGCCAGTACGGCCGGCGTCAGCGCGTCGCCCGCCGCGGCCGTGATCCAGGCCAACGCCGCAATCCGGGCAGCGAAGATCAACGAGGCCGGGGGCATCAGCCTGGGGGCGCAGATGGGCCTAGGCGCGCTTGCGGGGATCGCGGGCATCCTCGCCGCGCTGGAAGGTGAAGAAGAAGAAGAGGCAGTGGACCCCGACGAGGTTGATCTTGAGGAGTCCTAGCCCCTCGGAATAGATGGCACAGAGCTTCGGCGCTCGACGATCCCTCGCACAGGCGGGACGCATCCAAGATGACATCTTGGACCGCTCCGGGCTGTCCGATGTGATCGCGCTCCTTCATGGCCAGCTGATCGAGAACCGCACGCTCCCGCGCGCCGACCCCATGCTGGAGCAGGCGGCCATCGAGACCCCGCGCGCCCAGGCTTCGACGGCACTTCGAGCGCGCGCCGCGGGTGCCACGGGCGGCCTCTCACGCTCGGGCTCTGTCGCCGACGCCTTCAACCTCGGCGCCGCCATGGGCTCCGGGCAACTCGCTAGGGAGAGCCTCGATGCGCGCCGGGCCACCGAGCGCTTCCAACGCAACAGCCAAATCCTCGGGCAGCTCGGTAGCGCAACGGTGGCCGGCATCAGTGCATCGCCGGCCCAAGCTATGATCCAGGCTAATGCCATGATCCGGTCGGCGAAGATCCAGAAAGCCAACGCGGACAGTGGATCGGGCATAGACACGAAAGCCGTCCTGGGGGCCGTCGCCGCCGTCGTGAAAATCATCGCCCTGCTGTAACCATGGCCAAAGACGAAGGAATCTCCGACATTCTTGCGGTCGTTCTCGGCGCGATCTCGGGGGCGGCCAACGCTCCGCTTGGACGGCAGAGCGACATTGGCGAGATCATCGAGCGCGGCCGCGCCAGACGTGAGGCGAAGGCCAACCAACTGGAGGTCGCCAAGCTCCTCAAGGCGCGCGGCGCGGAGGGGACTCTGCCCGAGATCACGGCGGCCCTCAAAGCCGGGTTTGGCGGCGCTATGTTCGGCGACCTCCTTAGCGATGAGAACCGGGCCACGGAGCGCGAGGCCGACCGGGTGGAGCGCGAGAGGGTCGCCACGGATGCCGCACCGGCACTTGTCGAGGCCGGGGTCTACGACAACATCCCTGACGCAGTCGCGGGCCAACTCGCTGGCACTACGGGTACGCTTGGCAACTTAGCTCAGGAGGAGAGACGCCGGACGGCATCGGAGGAAATTGCTGCCGCAGAAAATCTCGGCCGCGGCATGAAGCCTCTCACGCCGGAACTTGCGGTATCGCCAACCAACGTCTTGGCGCATGGCGGGGGGATGGAGCGTGGCACTGCGTCATTGCAACGAGCGGAGGCCGCCTACGACAGCCTTACCAATACGCTCGATGAGGCCCGCGGGGCGGAGATGACGGAGGAAGAATTTCTTTCCACCGTAGAGAGCGCGCAGGCCGGATTCTCGAATGCGCTGGGCGGATTGAACAACGAGGACGCGGCGAAGTTCAGAAATCGCGCCGACACCTTCGGCCGCAACCAGATTCTGGCCTACAAGCGAGACCAGGGCATTCAGGCCCTTACCGTCGGGCTTGCCGGGTACGGGAACGGCGGGCTCAGAACGGTCGAAGAGCTTGAGCGGGCGACGGCGCAGATTCCGCGCATCGCTCAGTTCACCAAGGAGATCAATGAGGACATAGGGCGACTAGGCGCGCTGCTGAACGAGAGGCTCGACTTGAGCGACGCATCCAAGGAAGTGCAGCAGGCGCAGCTCGACATCCAGAAAGCCGGTGGGGTCGAGGCCCTACCCCTTGCGCGCATCCAGGAGTTGCGGCGCATCCTGCCGCAAATCAGCGCCGCAATCGCCGGTTCGGAAACCACCATCGCCAGGAAGTTGGGCGACAAAGCCGCGCGGGACGAGGCGGGAGTTTTCGCGTCGGCCCTTCTTGCACGCGCAGAGACCGGGAAGGGCGCTGTCGCCCCTAAGGACATCGAGGCATTCAAGAGGCTTGCCGACAATCCGGAGACGACACGGGCAGACCTCCAGGCAGGCACGGCGCGGTTCATCTCCAGCCTGCTCGACAGGGGTGGCCCGGAGGACTGGGACTACCTGGAACGCGTCTATCCGGGCGACACGATGGTGCAGGGGGCCGTTCGCGACCGGCGGGCGCGTTTCGCGGAGACGGCGAGCGAGGGCGACAGGGCGGCCGATGTCGGACGCGCTTTCGAAGCCGCTATGCCGGACGTCCGGAAGGTCGTGGAGGAAATCCAAGAGTCTGTCGCCTCGCTGGCTGAATTCCAGACGTTCCCGCCAGAAGGCTTCGGCCACGAAAGCCAAGTTAAGCAGTTGGCCTTCGTGCGGGAGAGGCGCGAAAGGTTCTCTCGACGCCCCACTTACCGAGGCATCATCGAGCGGGAGTTTTCCAAGCTGCCCAGCGGAATCCGCGCCATGAAGGATGCGTCCGTCGAGACGGAAAAGGCGGCTCTGCGCTCGGAGATGGCGGCGCTTTCCCAGACGATCAAGGATATGGAGCGGATCGGCGAGGACACCACAGAGGCCACCCTGCTGTTCAACGAGAAGGATCAACAGCTCAAGACCCTCTTGGACCCGTCCGGCGTGACGCGCATCAACCTCCCGCAGTTGGGCATAGACCTCTACGGTGCTATCAGCCTGGACGAAGGTGACGCCGACAAGCGCGTCGTAGCGAGCCTGAACAAGCTTGGCATCGCTCAGCAGATCCTTACGGTGGCCATTCCGGAAAGCCTGGGCTGGGACGAGCTGGACGACTACGAGCGGGAAGCCCACCTCGCAAACATCTACGTCGCGCATCTCGCACAGGTTGTCGGCTCCGGGACCGGGTCGGTGATTGGCGCGGATGCGCGCGCGGCGCGCGAGCTCCTCGGCCAGCTAAGCATGTTGCGGGCCAGCCTTGCCAGCAGCCTTCCGGAGGGCAAGGCAACGAAGGGCGCCATCAGTGGGGTGCCGAAGCTGACCACGACTGACACCGTGGACCATCGCGCTGCGCTCTCGGCTCAATTCCTGGTCGACGGTCTCCGCTTTGGAGGTCGATAGTGGCTTACCAGCCACTGTGGTTCGAAAAGGTCTGGAACAGCACGCTCGGACTCCCGGACCAGGTCTTCTGGCGCTTGCTACGTGTGGCGAAGGGCCAGGCCAACCTCTTCGGAGAGAAGGGGCTTGCAGACAAGTCGTTGATTCCGGGTCTCGGCGCCTTCATCGACGATCACGCGCAGGATGTCAGCCCGGAGGAGGTCAACGAGATGTTCGGCAAGCCGTTCGGAGACAGCACCGCGGCAGAGATCGCATCGAGCATTCTCTTCGCGCCTACGTCGTACATGCTGAGTGCGGTCACGGCGAGCGCCCGGGTTGCCTCCAAGTTCGGCAAGGTCGCGAACGGCGTCGGAGGCGGGGCGAAGGATCTCGCCGGGCTCACGCTCAAGGAGGGGGTCGACTCGCTCAAGGCTTCCGTCGCGGCGGCCGATATGGAGCTCGCCAAGAAGTCGAAGATGCTGGGGTACCTCGAAGACGTGGCGCGCGATGGACAGACCCACGGCCTCCTAGAGCGCAGCGTCCGCGACATCCGCAAGACCGTCGTGGAGCGAGAGAGCGTTCTAGCCCTCCCGTTCGGGATCGCGGCGAGCCGCTTGAACATCCCCGTGAGCGTGGCGCACAAAGGCTGGATCAGCCTCCTCTCGTCTCCAGTCACGCACGGGTCCGCCAAAGCGATCGGTGCGCTCGCGGATCGCAACATCCCGTGGCTCTCTCCTGTCTCGCGGGAGCTGCGGGGGCTCGGGAAAGGGTGGGAGTCTGGTGGTGGCGCGAAAACGGTGTTCCGGTCCACCGGTGAGCCCGCGCCCTTGTTTCGCGGCAGGGAGCTCGAAGAGGTCACTGCTGCGCGTGGTGGCGTCATGGAGGCTAGCCAGCGCATCAGGCAGCACCAGAGGACGCAGAAATCGGTCCTCGGGAAGCGCAGCCTCGATCCCACCGCGCCGCATGAGGATGTGCGCCGGTCGTGGGGCGCCCTCAGCGCGAGGCACGAGGCCAAGGGCGAGTCCGCCGAGAGCAGCTTTCGCAAGCTGACGACCTCGATCAGCCCGGCCAAGACCGCGAAAGAGGCCCATGCGCTCGACGGGAAGCTGCGCGGCATGTGGGCGTCGAAACGCAAGTCGCTCGGGCTGGAGCAGAAGCCCCTTACGCATGAGAACCTCCGCGAGTTCGTCGATGAGATGGAAGACGCGCGCGAGGCCGACTTCTTCGTGTTCGAGCAGCACAACGCGAAGACGCTGGACGCCGCCCCGTTCGACCGCAGGGCATATGACGAGGCCACCGAGGCGTTCAACGCCGGACGTGCGTTGAGGCTCGGGCTCCGCAAGGCGTTCACCAGCCATACCGGGTTCAAGGAGATGGACGACCTTGCCCGCGCGAAGATGCGCTACGAGCGAGGCAACACGGCCGCGCAGGAGCAGGGCGTGCGCCTGATGTCCAAGGCCATCCGTCGAATCGCCACGAACACCGGAATGACCGAAACGCAGGTTCTTGCCAATGTGAGCTACCGCGCCCAGATGCTCTCGCAAACGGACGAGTGGGAGATTCTCGGCCGCGCGCTGAATGGGACGGCCGACCCCGAAGAGTTCCTTCGATTCGCCCAGCGCGATCTTCCGAAGCTCGTGGATCGCGTGGCGGACAGCGCGCGGCTCCTAGACGAGGGGAGCAGCGGCCTGGCCGAAGGGCTCCGTCGCGGGTGGCGCGTCGATGGCATCGCGGCGGCGACCCCGAATGTCGGCTCGAACGCAGAACGCCTATTCGTCCTCTCCAAACAGCTGAAGACGATGGCGAGAGAGGCCAAGCAGACCATCCTTGAAGAGGGCCGCGTAGGTACCGACTTCACGCCGATTCTGGACGAGCTGACCGGAGTCCTGCCCGCGTTCAACCAGGATGTCATGCGGCCGTTCTGGGAGCTCGGAGGGCAAGACGCGAAGGACTACCTCGCTGTGCTCGGACAGCTCAATCGCGAGAAGCTCCGCATCGGGCGCAACATGGGCTTTGTTGGCGAGTCGGTACCGATGGCCCATCAGGCGCGCGTCCTGTCCCAGGGTGAGGCCGCGGCGTTCAAGACGTTTGTCGGCAGCCTGGAGCGCTCGCACCCGGGGGTTATCGCGAAGTTGCGCTCGGCCAATCCCCGCGCTTTCGATGAGGCAACGACCGAGACGGTAGACAAACTGTTCGAGGCCGTTAGCCGCGTGGGTATGCGAAATGCGGACGACCGCCTGATGCAGTCGGTCGAACGCGTGCTCGATGCCCACCCGGAGATGAGCTACCGATTCTCGGTCAAGCCTCATGTTGCGGCGCTGGTGGACCTCGGCTCGAAGAAGGCGGATGTCGGCGTAGCCAAGACAATCAACTCGTTGCTCCGCGTCGTGGATGACGCTGGGCAGAACCTATTCGAGGGCGGGGAGCTGCTAGCTCACGGGACGGGCCACAACATCACTGCCGCTCGCGGCGCGTGGCGGCAATCCAAGCGCGGCGGGCAGTTCTCGGTTCAAGCCGCGGAGCGCAGCATCGGGATGCCGGAGAAGTGGATTCTTGTGCGCTCGCAGAAGAACGGCGCTGAGCGCATCATCCCCCTGGCGTCCACGGAGTCCCCGGTCGGGATGTCCGTCCAATCCCTCGGCGCGGGCAAGGACATGGGCACCGCTGCGGCTCATACCGTCGGCATGGATGGGAAGCTCGGACAGGGCGTCGGCCAGTTCACGTCAGGCGACGCCCTCACGCAGATGATCGGGACGCAGGTGCTAGCCGGAGAGCAAGGATCTCTCGCCGCCATGGCGCGGATGTTCCAGGACAATCGCTCCGCCCTGGACACCTGGCTTCGGACGATCTACGACCCGTTCCATTCGCTCCTCAAGAGCGCGGTAACGATCGTCCGCCCGGATTTCCACCTGTACAACATCGCATCGTCGTTCCCGATGCTGCACATGCAGGGGCTGGCTTATCGGCACGCATTCGGTGGGTTCAAGGACGCCACGCTGTTCACCTCCAGCGACATCAAGATGGAGAACGCGCTTGGTCGGCTCGCAATGATGGAGGGCGAGACCAGTGGGATTGTGCCGGGAATGCGTGGCATCCACGCGAAGGCCGTGACAGGACGCCTCGAGGGGGCAGGATTCGGCAGGATCGACGTCGAGAAACCGTTTGTCTCCGGGGCCGGCCCCGTTGACATCCCGCAGTTCCTGAGCGATTTCGCCGATGAAGGCGGATTCAACACATTTTCGAGCGGGTCCGTTGGCACAGGCCGCGAGTCGCGACCGCTCGGGCGTGCCAGCGAAGACCTCGGCCGCGTGCGCGACAACCTGATGGGGCTGCTCAAGAGCGGGCAGTTCTACGACAAGGCGGGGAAGCTCCTCACCAAGGCTGGTGATGCTCTCTCCAGCGTCGGCGAGTCATCGGAACTGTTTGCGCGCTTCATGGGCATCTTTGGGTTCATGCGACAGGGCTACACGCCGCGACAGGCGATGAAGGCCACCATGAGCGCGCTGATCGACTACAACAACTTCACGCCGTTCTTCAATCGCGGGGTCGCGCGCGCATTTTCATTCGCCAAGTTCCCGGCCAAGAACCTCGTGAATACCGCGAAGTACGCCAACCGGAGCCTTGGCGATTTGGCGGCCTCGACGAAGCTGTTGTACAACCTGCCGGGGTCTGAGACCGACATGGGGACCCTCGCCTTGAGTGGCGGGGGCCTGAGCGGGAAACTCGAGGACTACCGCGTGAACTTGCAGCGCGCATTGCCGCAGTTCGACTTGCTCTCGTCCGCCGCGTGGATTGGCGACTTCTTCTTCGACTGGCGGGCCGTGAACGCCAACATCGAGCAGGTGGGGCAAGCCCCGATCCGGCCCGCCATTCCACTGAGCTTCCTGCTGCCGCTTGGGCCCGGCAAGGAACGCCTCTCGTTCGGCAAGCTCCTGCGGGAGGGATTCCGCACCTCATACCTGACCCGGTGGGCTCTGACCGACCGCGAGAACCCGCTAAGGCCCCAGTCCACGGTCATGGACAAGCTCGCGAGCTTCGTCTTCGGCGTCCGCAAGCCTGGGCAGCTCATCCGGAAGCGGTGGCTCGCCGGCCAGTTCGGTTTCGTCCAGCGACAGATTGAATACCGGATCCAGGAGGCCACAAGCAAGGAGGAGCGCGATGCTCTGGTCAAAGAACTGGAGCGCCTCGCCGGGACCACCGCCCGCCTCCTCAGACAGTAGCCATGGCACAGACCGAACCGTCGAGAAAGCCCGAGACCTGGGACGCGAAGAGAGACTTCCCCTGGATCGCCATCGCCGTGAACCTGCTTGGCATGGTGTTCATTGCGGGCCTGTCGTGGGGCGTGCAAACCCAGGGCCTACGCGCTCTGGAGCGCCGAATGGAGGCCCACGAGGGCGCGACGTGGCACCCCGGCCTGGTGGCCATCGTGAACGACGGGTTTCGGGGAGTCGCGGAACGGATCGCGCGGCTGGAAATGGCGGTGGACGTGATTCGCGAAGATCTCAGGGCCATGAAGAAATCGGGGGATTAGGCCCATCCCAGGCAAGCAGCTATCGTGCCCCGCTTGTCCGCAGCCATCGCCAGGCAGGCGGCGCTAGTCCTAGGAATGGGCTTGCTCGCCATGACCGTTCTGAATTACGCTGGGACCAGGCAGATCACCAACGCCCTGGAGGAACTTGTGCCGCAGGAACCCACGCCCACCGTTTACGCGACGACCTGGACCTCTGCGGGGCCGCTGACCCACACGGTCACGACTCCGCGAGCGGCCGGCGAGCCCGCCGTAGAACACGCCGCGCGGCACGCCGCCGATGTCGCGGCCCTTCAGACGGAGTTCCCGCCGGTTTGACGCGCATCATCAACTGCCCTAGCTGCCACGGACTGTGGCGGTCGCCGGAGTGCCGGGAGTGCGACGGGCGCGGGCGCATCGCCTACGACCGCGACTACAACCGCGTGACACTCCCGACGCTCAAGGAAGAGGACGCGCGCGCGGCGACGAAGTACAACCGCTGCAAGCCAATCGGGCCTGGCGTGGGGGACGCCGAGTGATGGCACGGTCCCGCAGGCCGAACGCGGAAACCGTACTGATGGCCGTGTCTTTCGCCGGCATCGTCGCCCTGCTACTGCTCTGGAAAAGCCAATCGCAATGAGATGGACCGCAATTCTTCTCCTCCTCTGCTCCTGCTCGCTGTTCGAGTCGGGGCCGCCGCAGGACTCGCCGGGCTCTGCTCCTGCGCGGCAGTCGCAGGCGCAGCCACAAGCGCAACCGTCGGCGGAGCCATCACTGTCGGGGCCGCTCTCTCCGGACTCGCCCCACTCTACGCCTTCATCCTCGGATTCCTCGGATGGTTCGGAGCCGACGCCGCCGGCGGCATCGTCAACAACTCGCTCGGCGGCGGGGATCGCGGCGGGCCTGGCGTTCCTGGCCTTGATGGGCTTAGCCCTTTCGGGGGCTTTGCGCAGGACATCGGAAACCTGATCCTCGGTGGCGCGGTACTGCTACTGGTCGCGTGGGTGGCGTACACCTACCTCACTAGTCGCAAGCGCCACTGCGAGTCACGCGACAACCGCGCATGGCTCACCCGAGCCGTGAACAGCATCAAGGAGAAGATAGATGACAAGCAAATGGACTGACGACATCCGTAACCTCGCTGATAATCGGTGGGCGCTTCTGCTCGCCGGATTCGTTGTCGGCAGCTACCTCAACGAGGTCTTGAACTGGATCGGGTTCTAGCGTGGTTCACGCCAAGCCTCTGTGGATCTCCTGCAATCTAGGGCTTGGGGACGCGATCTACGCGCGCCCGTTCGTCCTTTCCTACACCGACCGTTACCGCGTCTGGGTTACGACCGCCTGGCCGGAACTCTGGTGGGACCGGCCGGATGTGATGCTGGCCCCGGCCCGGGACGGGGTCCAGATCAACCAGGACAATGTCGATCGTCAGCCGTTGAGCACATGGACGATGCCGCACCAGAGCAGCATCAAGGTGATGCTCAGCTACGCGGCTGACGCGACCACGCACACGCGCCCGATCCTCGATTCGCTGGCGGCACAGGCCGGAGTAACCGACTTCGACTTGAGCGTGCCGCTCAAGGAGGAGTGGAAACAGCAGGCGGCGGACCTGCTGGACAAGATCAATCCGCAGGGGCTGCCGATCTGCGTCTACCGACCGCCGACGATCCGCAAGGAGTGGCCGTGCATCTCGCGCGCGCCGGACTCGGCCGCCATGGATGCCGTGGTCGACGACGCGGCCGAACGGTATCTCATGGTCTCGGTGGCCCACATGCGCGGCGATCAGGAAGTGCTGATGGCGCAGGTGCCGAAGGGGCCGCAATTCCTAAACGGGGAGATCCCCTGGACGGTGCTCATGGCCGTGGTGGCCCGCGCCTACCTGGTTCTAGGCTCGCCGTGCATGATCCTGCCGATGGCGTTCTCTCAGGGCACGCCGAATTTCATGGTCTACGGGGGCTATCTGGCGCCGGAGTTTTACTACCATCCGACCCTGCGCGCGCCCTCTGGGTTCGTCGCGCCCGAGCCGTTCTGCCGCTGCATGGACGAGGGGCACGACTGCGCCAAGGACCTGGACCCGGAGCGGGCCGTTGCTGCGTTGAGGCGGTTCGAAGCGGACCTCGCCAGTCCAGACCCGCGGGCATGAGTCGCCACCCCGCGACAGAGATGGCGGCGAGCCTCAAGTGGTGGTCGGAATACGGCTACGGCTACTACCCGGTCCAGGAGTCCGACTGGCCCTATGATGAGGCATACTGGGCCAAGTACGTGCGCTACGAGGACACGGAGGTCGGGCGCGGGCTGACGGCGGCGCGGCTGGCTCTGGTGGACGAGTTCGTGCCGCGCGAGGCGCCCATCATCGACGTAGGCATCGGATCGGGTCAATTCATCAAGGCGCGAGGCGGCCCGACCTTCGGGCACGACGTAAACCCGGTCGCCGTGGACTGGCTCCGCGCACGGTGGCTCCAGGCATACCCACTAAGCGGCGCGGTGAACGTCACGTTCTGGGACTCGCTCGAGCACCTTCCCGCCCCGGAGCTGGTCGTTGGCGCGGTCGAGTCGCACGTCTTCGTGAGCATCCCGCTTGTGGAGGGCAGGGCTCACGCGCTCGGCTCAAAGCATTTCCGCCCGACCGAGCACTACTGGTACTTCACGGACCACGGCCTGGTCCGTTGGTTCGATGACCGCGGTTTCTCGGCGCTCCACCAGTCGCGGATGGAGGAGGACTTCGGCCGCGAGGACATCGGGACCTTCGTATTCCGGCGGCGCTAGGGCCATCTGCACCGGGCCGCGAACCCGGCCCATGGCCGGCCCCGTTGTGACACCTGGTCCTCCGCCCAGCGAGGCCATATTTCGGGGTTGTCGGGGAAGATCCGCGCGGCCGCGGAGAGCAACGCGGAAGCATCGCCGCTAAGGCCCCTGCGGGCGCGTCTGCGCGGCCGCCACGCCGGGGGCATGATCGTCACGGCCCAGCGCCCGAAGGCCAGCACGCCGGCTAGGAACGCCGCTCCAAAGGCCTTAGCGCGAGCGACAGCCGATATGGCCCCGCGCGGGCTGTAGCGGGCGGCTAGACGGTATAGGTGGCGAAAGTGCCGCATCTCCTCCCGGGTGCGGGCGACGTAGTAGGCCGAGGGCAGCGTGCCCCATCCGGCCCCTCGGCGGCGGTGCGACTCCACGAGGAACACGGCCCCTACGGCGCGCAGGTCGGGCATGGCGCGGCCGATAGTCGCGCGGCTGAGGCCCGTGCGGCCCCTTCTGGCGGCCGCGCCGGCGACCCGGTCCAGGCTGCCAAGGAAGGCTCCGGGGACGCGTCCGGGCCCCACGGCGCCCCTGTGCGCGCTGTAGCGCAGGAACCAGTAGAGCCGTTCCGCGCGGGCCCGAGCGCGGGCCCCAAGGCTGCCGCGCTGAAGCGCCATCCTCACCGCCGCGCGGAGAGGGTGTTGCGGGACCGCTGGGCGCGGTGTACCCTGCGCTTGCATTGGATTGCCGGGGATTGACTGGTTCATCTGCGTTTGCGTTGGATTGCCGGGGATTGACTGGCTCATCTGCGTTTGCGTTGGATTGACGGGGATTGACTGGTTCATCGGCGTTCTGCCGTCGGATTGGTCGGTTGCATTGGTTCCTGTTGGGCTGGCTCGTGGTGGGGCTGGTTCTTTTCCTTGTTGGTTTCATGCCCGAGGATGCCGCGTTCCTCTCCTAGGCGCAAGCCGGAGCGCGGGGTCCTCGGGATTTTTTCGTTTTCGGGCCAAGTTCGCGGCTCGTGGTGAGCTCGGCTCTCGCTAAGTGATACTGACAGAAATCACTCTAAAGAGGGTAAGAGAAGAGCGATAGGCGTGCCAAGACAGCTGGGAGAAAAGCAACAACCTAGATCCGCGCGAGCCTTAGCGACGGCGACCGTTACCGCCACCGTCGGCGCTTCCAGACAGGCCCCTCTCGTGGTAGCGTGGTCGGCGTGAAGGCACACCGCGACACGGACGGGCGGAACCTCTGCACGCATGACTGGTGCTGGATGCAGGGCTCGCAGAGCCCCGGCTACGGCTGGGTCATCTGGAACCTGACATGTCGCCGCGGTTGCGGGGCCGACACCGAGTTCAGCTTCCGCGAGGAGATGCTTCCCGTCGACGTGAACCTGGCACTCGAGCGGATCCTTCAGCGCGCGAAATCAATGTGGTGCGGGAGTCCGCTGCCGAGCCTGGCCACGGAAAAGACGCGCACGATGGTCGGGACAGACCTCCCGGCGCCGAAGCAGTCGGCCTGAAGTTCTTGCCACGCCGTGGTTCGTGTGATATGTCCTGCGCTGGGAGGCCAAAAATTTCCAGCGAACCCACCCTTACCCTTGAATGGGATCTTTGCCAGGAGGGGATGCACGAGCCCGAGGTTGTGCGCTCCGGCGGCGGCGACAACAGCGTTGAGCAGCTCTTCTGCTTGGTCTGTGGGGCGTCGGTGGAGTTCGACGAACTCGACCTGCTCCTCGAATCCGCGGCGCGGCTGCGGGCGCAGATGAGGGACCGGGCTTGAAGATCCTCGGCGTTGACCCCGGAGTGAGCAATTGCGGATGGGCGCTGGTCAGGCCGAGCCCGCTGGAGGTGCTCGCGTGCGGGAGCATCGGTGTCCCGCTCAAGACGGACCCGGAGCGGATCAGCGCGTACTTCGGCCAGCAGTGGGGGGCGCTCCTGGGCGGAGTGGACCGGGTCGGCTCCGAGGCCCTTACGTGGTTCTCGATGAGCCAGGAGCGCGCGAAGGCGCGCGGCCACGCGCAGACGATGCCGACGGAGACGATGGTCAAGCTCACCATCGCCTACACGGAGCTACTCGGGGCGTGCCGTGACCGCGAAATCCCGTTCAGGAAGATCCAGCCGCCCGCGCTCAAAGCGGCCGTGACTGGACACCGGAAGGCGTCCAAACAGCCCATGCTGGACGCGGTGCGGGACTTGTTCCCTGGATGGACGGGCTCGCACCACACGGCGGACGCGGTGCTGGCGGCGCTGGCGTGCTGGGCGCCTGAAGCGCTACTCGGCGAGCGCGTGACGGCACAATGACGCTGTCCGCTCGCAAGGCCCCGGACCCCGAGGAATTTTTGCTCCAGATCCAGGGGCACTTCGGTGAGGAGGCTGCGCGACACCCGATTCTGCGGCCGATGCTGGTCAAGTTCGCGCTGGACCTCTGGAAGTCCGGGCGGCTGGCCGACGCCGAGGTCGAGGAGCTGGCTGCGCTTTCAGGCCCCGAGCTTCTAGCCCTCGCCGACACGACCACGAAGCTCGAGAAACGACAATCGCTCATGGACCGCTACCTTGCGTCCGGCACGCGGCTCCTGAACGCTATGCGTCGCCTGGGACTGGAAGTCCAGCCACCCCAGGGTTCACCTCGCAGGCCCGGTAGTCTGAGTCGTCCCAGCTCTCGAAGTCGATCCTGAGGTGGTAGCCCATGGCCTCTGCCAGGTGGCAGATGTTCCGGAGGCTGACGCGCGGGTCGCCGGCGAGAAAGTTGCTCGTCATGTGATGGCCGAGGCGGTGGTAGCGCTCGAATCGGAGCATGTTGCACGGGCCGAGTAGGTCCCCAGCCTCGGCGGCCAGCCTGTCCAGTAGGTCGGCGTAGACCGCGTTGCGGCGGGAGACCTCCTCCTCGGGTATCCGGTCCGTCAGAGCCCGACCACCCTCGACTTGGTGACGGCCTTCGCCCTCACCGGCCCGATGATCTTGACGGCCACCCACTCAATGTTGGGCTCTTCCAGCGCCCCCCGGCGCAGCCGGCTGACGGCGCCCGCCTGGTCCAGGCCGTCGGCGGACAAGCGGAAGCCGTCGAGCCCCTCGTGAACCGGCACGTTCGCCGCATCGTCGTCAATCTCACGATACATCACGGTCCAAGTACGTTTCATCTAGTTTCTCTCTCTCCTTCTCCCAGTCCTTCTCCGGGTCCGCGTCGTCGTTAGTGAGCGCGCGGTACGCCGAAGCGAGGCTCGAGAGTGTCTGCGCTAGTTCGCGCCGATCGTATGGCGTGCAGCTCCGCATCAGCCCCAGCGTCGTCTTGATCTCTTGCCGAATCGCCTCTTCGACAGTCTGGCCCGCTGCTTGGCCTTCGCCTCCGCCGCCAGTCTCTTGCGCTTTCGCTCTTTCCATTGTTTGGCCGTCGCGCGGACAAGCGCGCGCTCTCTCTCGGGGAACACGGGCACGTCGGGTAGCGGCGTGCGCGGATCGCGGAACCACGCGCGGAACCCTGCCGGATGCGCGAATTCTACCCGCCCGTCGCCAGTCGTGGAAGTCGGCAGGACGATGCCGCGCTGCGTGCGCTTCGCGGGCCACTGGAATCGCACGCTGATGCCCTCGATGATGGTTCCCGGGCCGGTCGGCCCTGGTGGGTGCCGGTAGATCCACGTGTAGGTGCGGCGGCCTCGCAACACGGGCGCGTCACGTGGCGGCGAGGCTCCGAACACGCGCCGCCACAGCTCGGCGTGCGATAGCCCCAGATGCTCTCGTCGCGCGATCTCGACGAACAGGAGGGGCTCGGGGTCGTGGTAGCGGTTGAGATACCAGACGGCGCCGGTGAGCCGCGGCATGCTGCTGAACAGGTTCGCGCAGGCGGCGTCCCGACGGACTTGCGGGACGAAGTGAGCCGGCGCTTCTCGCGTGCGGCCCTCGGTGTCGCGCAGCGCGACGACTGTCCAGCCCCACGCCGCGAGGCGTTTCGCCAGCCGCTGGGTCAGAAGAGCCTCCCCGTTATCACCCGCCAGACCGCGGCGTTGCGCCCGGACAAGATCTCGCGTTTGATGCCGGAGTCAACGACCAAGCCCATCTTGACCAGGTCTGACCGCACGCGCCGCGCGGAGTCGTCTGGCAGCATCGTGGCGGCTTGGATGTCCTGGTCCGTGAGCCCACCGGGGTGCGCGTAGAGCGCCTTTATCACCGCTCGCTGATGCGCGGGGAGGTACGGCTTAGGCTCCATCCGCCCTCCCCGCCACCTGCTCCCTCGTCCACTCGCTCGGGCATCCGTCGTGGTGGTAGTGCAGCGGGTCGTTGTACTTGCAGTCGAGGATAGAGCACGCCGCGCACTCGTTCTCGAAGTGGCATCCCGCGGCGTGATCACCGCCGTGAAACTGCACCAGGAACACGTAGAGGGCGCGCGCCTTCGCGGCCGCGCGCTCGTCCTCCAGCTTGGCGGTGTCGGTCATGTCCGGTCCTCCCTCTTCGCACGCCAAGCAGTGCCCGTCCGCGGACGGAATCGCCTTACCGCAGCGCGCGCAATGGAACTTGTACCAGTGCACGTGAGGTGGCATGCCGCATTGGTAGCACAGCGGCTCCTTCGCCGGGGCGGTGTCCTCCGTGGTCGCGCGGACCGCCGCAGGCCCTGGCGCTCGGGCGTCGCGTGGCCCGAATCCTCCGCGGTGGAGGGCCTCGGTCAGCATGGCGTGCAGCCTGCTGGCGCTTGGCCCCGACAGGCAGAAGGCCATCCGGCCGAGGCGCGCTTCCAGGCTGATCTGGACGCCGCCGCCATCCCAGCCCGTGACGTCGAGGTAGTGGGAGTCCTCTCCGTCGTAGTCGACGGCGTGGTAGATCTCCTTTCTGCTCCGCGTCATGCGCTCGCCTCTTCCAGCGCCGCGCCATCGGCGGCCCGCGCGACCCGTCCCGCCACCTCGCCAGCACGATACGCCACGAGCAGGTTGCGCGCTGGGTCAAAGAGCGCCCGCGTCACGAACGCGGAAAGTTGCGCAGTTGTCGCGCTTGCGACTAGCTCGGCGGATATCTCCGTCGTTGCCAGCACCTGGCGATCTCCCGTCGTGGCACGCAGCGCAAAACTCACGCGTGACATGTCCTGAATCGCGGCGATATCGAACGGCCATTCGCCGAGGCCGACTAGATCAGCGCCTAGCATCACATCCGCTACGACGCACACGTCCTCCAGCTTGGCGGTGTCGGTCATGTCCGGTCCTCCTCAGTGCAGTCGGGGCGACCCTCCACGACTCCCCCGAGTCCGCCCCGCGCGACCCACGCATCGACAGCCTCGCGCGACCCCCACGCGCTCCACGGGAGGTCATGCAGTAGCTGCCCGTACCGGAACAGGCAGCGCTGGTTGAGCGCGTCCGCCCTCGCCGCGGCCTCGTGCAGGTCGTTACAGAGGACGGCGGTGAGGAATCCGCCGGGGGGCTGCCCAGCGAGCACGTACCACGAGACAGACTCGCGCATGTGCTCGGGAAGCTGCTCGATCGTATCGCGGAGCTCGGCGGGCATGGCGATCCCGGGGCGGTTGGTGTCCATTTTTCTCTCCTGTTGTCCGGCCGGAATGGCCGGGTGATTGGGCCGGGGTTTTACGCCTCCCGGCAGGGCGTTCCCCTAGCTTTCCTCAGCACTGAGCGCGGCCAGCGCGGCCAGCGCGGCAGCCTCGATGACCTTGCCATCCTCGGCCTCGTAGTAGTCCTCGACCGAGGACCAGACCAGGCGCGGGTCTGCGCGCCGGTAGTCAGCGAGGGCCTCGTCGGCGCTCACGCCGTAGCTACTAGTGCAGTAGATCGACTCGATGTCCGGGTCTCGATCGGCGTACGTGCACGCCTCGGCGATGAACAGCATTTCCTCCAGAGCGAAAGTCACTCGTCGTTCTCTCATTTCGTCTCCTCTGGGCGGCACAGCCGCCGCATGTCTGCTGCTTCCAATTCGTAGGTGGTGGCCCGCTTGCCGCAGTTGCGGCAGCGGCGCGTCCGGCGGACGACGAGTAACCCGAACCGCCGCGTGCCACCGGTGTCGGTGACGCTCATGCGCCCGAAGCAACACTCGAATGCCGGCTCAGGCTTCCTGCGTACCACAGATGGTCCTCAGCCGATCGATGAGCGCGGAAAGCGTCTCGCGCGGGAGCTTGGAGAATGCCGCGGTCTCGGCCTCGTCCTCGCCGCTGGTCGGGCGCGGCCAGGCGTCGCCGCCGGTCTCCTCGCCGAAGATCGAGTCGAGGTCCTCCAGCGATAGGCCGTGCTCTGTCGTGGCCTGCGACCGCAGCGAGCGCAGGAACCTGATCTGCTTCCCGGTCGGATCGTGGTCCACGATCTCGACGGGGACGATCGCGTCCATCTGCTGGTTTTTTCCGATCTCGGCCATGTCGTCATAGCCGATGGCCGCGGCCAGCTCGGCGGTAAGCGGCTGTGTTTTCAGGAGCCGTTTGATGGCGGTTTTTTTCGCCATTTCCGGGTAATGGTGCACCCATCCCTCGGAGTCGCGGCCCGGAGATTTGGCGCGGACGGCGTCGACCTGCGACTTCGGCAGGACGACGAAGTCGTAGTTGCCCCCAGCGTGCTTCGCCAGGGCGTAGACACAGAGGATTTTGTCATCCCCCAACGGCGATTCGGGTGCGGGGCGGTGACGGAGGTAGGCATCCGTACCGAACTGGTAGGCGAAATCGTCGACCTCGTAGACGACGCCGGGCTGGACACCGTGGACGAGGCCCGAGTTCCATGCAAGCTGAATCAGCCCGCGGTATCCCATCCATAGGTTCGCTCGCAGCCCTCCTTGCTCCCGGACCGGGATGAGGTAGCAGGCTCCGGTCGAGCCGCCGGGCTCCAACCCGAGCCTGAACGCTTCGAGCATTGCGCCGATGAGGCTCATTTGCCCCCCGTGCGTGTCGAGGCATTCCATGAGCCGCGGGTTGCGCTGACATTCTTGGTACATGATCATTCGGAACCGCCGCGCGCTGGCGTGGCGCGGAAGTAGGTCGTCGATGACGCGGCTCTTGGCCGCGATCAGCCGGCCGAGCGTGTCGACACGGGCCTGGTAGGGAGTCATTGCGAGCTCGGTCACGGCTTCGCCTCCAGTCGTTTGAGGGCGCGTACGCCCTTCGAGTTCGCGCGGTATGTGACGCGCCGCCCGTCGGGCAGTACGCCGACCTCGGCGTCCCCGAGCATGGCGCGGAGGGCCGCCTTCCGCTCGTCGGCCGCCTCCTTTAGCGCCTTCAGTTCGTTGTCGGATGCGGCGAGCGCGTCGAGCAGCTCCCCGGCATCCGCGCCCAGGTCCACGACCTTGCCCTCCTCCTGCGGATGCAGCGCGTTGAAGGCGTGGATCGAGTTCCAGTCGGCGGGCGGCTCGTCGCCGCTCTCGACCATGGCCCACAGGTTCGCGCCGACCTCCAGGATCCGGGCACGCATCGCCGGGTCTGTGGGGTAGACGTAGGATTGCAACCGGCTGGCGTCGTAGCCGTGTTGGACCGCCAGCCGGTTGCCCTCCAGATGCATGCCGTGGCTGGTCAGTACGGCGAGTTCGGCTTCGATCTGGACGCGGAATTTTTCTGGAGCGCCGTCGGCCCAGTCCCGCTCCTGCCACCCCTCGGAGCACTTGATTTGGAGATTCCACCAGCCTTCATCTCCGGGCTCGGCCCCATCCGTGCGGCAGATCGCGTCCGTGGAGCACGCCATCCACGGTATGGCGGCGTGCCGGACGATGATCAGCCCGTCGCCGTAGTCCTCGTATGGGACGCCGCAGAGGTCGAGGACGCCGGCGAGCGAGTCCCCGTAGTGGACCACGAGCCCGGTCTTTTCGCTGTATCGGCGCGCGATGATTGGCTCGAGGTCTTTACCGGTCTGGGTGTAGCCGTTGCCGGCCCAGTCCTCGGTGAGCCCGCGCTTCTCGGCCCAGACCTCGTAGCCGTGGCCCTGGAAAATCCGCGCGATGTCACTCGCGCCGAGGCCGTTGCGGCGGGCCTCCAGCCATGCTGACTCATTTCGCACGTCGAGTCCTCCGGCGCTCTAGGATTTGCAGGTAGCGGAGCACGCCATTGCGGACGCACTCGGCCCTATTTCCCGCGTGAAATTCGTCGGCCGCGCGGTCTAGGGCGTCGCGCTCGGCCTCGGTGAATGTCGCGCTCACCGAGTACGAGAGAGCGGTGCCCTCGGGGAGTCGCGGTCTGCCGATGGGTCTTCCGGTGCGTGCCATGGGCTAATGGTACTCCCCGCGCTGAGTGCGCGCCATATTCATATCCAGGAAATATCCAGACGGGATGGAGTACTCCACCGTCATGAGTCCATCGGGCGCCCGGAACTCGGCTTCCTCGATTGGCAGCCCAGTGCGCCGCAGCTTCTCGACGAGGCCGGGCAGTCGCTTGACGGGCGGCCTCCAGGCCAGCGCGACTGCTGGCGTGAGCCTGTGGCCTCTCAGGAGGAATTCCCGGACGCGCTCGATCGTGGGCGTTCGGGCTGTGCTCACGTGGACGCCTCATCGGCCGGATGACGCGAGACGATGCAGTACGGGCAGGCCCATCCTCGGCTGGCCGCAAGCACAGCGCGCGCGGCCACGTGGCCGTCCCATGTCTCGCCGCAGGTCCGGCACACGCAGGTCTGGACGGCGTAGGTGATGACGCAGTTCGGGCAGACCCATCCTCGGGTCGCAATGAGCATGGCGCACGCGGCCACGTGGCCGTCCCATGTCTCGCCGCAGGTCCGGCACGCGTAGGTCTGGACTGCGTAGGTCTCGTGGTTGTACGTGCGCACGCAGTGCGGGCAGGCAGCTCCACTGGTTTGCCCTAGGATCGAGAACGCACGGCCAGTGCGGGGACCGGACGCGCCCCAGGCTGATCCGCAGGTCTGGCAGACGCTGGCGTCGGCGCAGTGCGGGCAGGCCCATCCTCGGGAGCGCAGCAGCACGGCGCGCGCGTAATCTGGGTCGTCGTCGTCTAGGACCACGTGGCAGCGGCGGCAAACGGGGGTGTCGGCGCAGTGCGGGCAGGCCCATCCTCGGGAGCGCAGCAGCATGGCGCGGCCATCCCAATCCCCGCTGGTCTCTGGTTCTCCCCAGCAATTCCCGCAGGTCATGCAGGCGATGACTTCGGTGGCGGTGTTCATGCGCCGGCCTCCCGGCTCAACCGTTCCGCGAGCGCGCGGGTCTGGTCCGCGAGACCCGGCGATCCGTTCCGCTCGTCGATCGCCTCGGCGCACTCCACCCACTCGGCCGCGGGGTGCAGCTCACACCCCACGCGCAACCACGGCGTGCCAGCGATGGCGAACGACCGGACAGCGTAGGGGCCGATGTCGCCGTGTCGGGCCGCGAGGTCGTCGGGCAGGCGACACACGGCCATCTCGGCCGCGAAGCGCGCGCCCGCTGCGAGGCACTCGAGAACCAGGTCGAGGGTGCCCGACCCGTAGGGCAGGCGGTACGCGGCCTCCTTGGCCGCGTCGTCCGCGTCCGCGGCAAGGCACGCGCGAACCAGGTCGGGGGTGCCCGCGCCGTCCGGCAGGCGGAACGCGACCCTGCTGGCCGCGAAGCGCGCGCCCGCGGCTAGGCACTCGCGAACCAGTTCGGGGGTGCCCGACCCGGAGGGCAGGCGGTACGCGGCCTCCTTGGCCGCGCGCTCCGCGTCCGCGGCAAGGCACGCGCGAACCAGGTCGATGGTTCCCGCGCCGTCCGGCAGGCGGCACGCGGCCATCTCGGCCGCGTCGCGCGCGCCCGCGGCAAGGCACGCGCGAACCAGTTCGGGGG
>Ga0214472_10000862_pt1 | contig 36168 bp, 29 predicted proteins | sample RVTome_6_FD_207662 | JGI IMG/M metagenome (GOLD analysis project Ga0214472, IMG submission 207662) | Soil microbial communities from uranium-contaminated site in the Upper Colorado River Basin, Wyoming, United States - RVT140D175 | ecosystem: Environmental > Terrestrial > Soil > Contaminated >...
GTTCATGCAGTTGCCGCTCTTTCTCGAGACCGAGCGTTTTCGTGCCGTTCACGCCTGCTGGCACCAGGAGTTGATCGATCGGTTCAGGGCCGAGCAGGGCGGCAGCAGGATCGATCAAGCGTTTCTCTGCCGCTCGGCCGTGCCCGGCAGCTTCGAATGGGAGGTGATGGACCGCTTGTTGCGCGGCACCCATCTGCGTCTGCCCAACGACGAAGTGATCGTCAGCAAGGATGGCTTCAGGCGCCACTTCTTCCGCACCAAGTTCTGGGCCGGCAATCCTCAGTTCATGGGCGATGTGGTGTTTCAGCCGGACCCGCTGCCCGAACATATCGCCCGCATGCCGCTGACCGATGCGCAGCGCGACGACCTGCTCTACTACGGGCCGGAGCAGAAACGGCTGTTCATCGGCCACTATTGGTGTGAAGGTGTGCCGCAGCCGCTGGCCGACAATATCGCCTGTCTCGACTTCAGTGCGGTCAAGTATGGCAAGCTGGTGGCCTATCGCCTGGACGAGGAGAGGGTGTTGCGCAAGGACAAGTTTGTCTGGGTGGACGTGGCGCGTGAAGTGGGTCGCCTGGATACGGAGATGGGCAGTTGATTCCGGTGCTCGAAGTGCCTCTGGATGAGGATCTGGCCCCGTTCACGGCGCTGCTCTGGGAGCATGAGGTGCCGCATCGGGTGGTCGAGACGGAGGATCGGCAGATTCTGCTTATATCCCGCAGTATAGATCCGGAGCAGATCCGAACCCTGTATCGCTTCTGGCGCGACGGCGGCGATCTCGGCACCGTCGAGATCCGCACCGACTCCAGACGCCGCTTTGCGCCGCCGGTGATCTCGCCGTACAGAATTGCCATGACGCTGGGGTTGATCGCGCTCAGCGTGCTCTGCACCCTGCTGATCGGGTTCGGCAGCAACGACAGATGGATGGCCGACCTGACCCTGGTGGATTTCACTATCGTCGGCGATCGTATCCGTTTCGACAGCCTTGGCGGCATGCTGGCCTCTGGCCAGTGGTGGCGTCTGGTGACGCCGATCTTCCTCCATTTCAGCGTGCTGCATATCCTGTTCAACCTGCTCTGGGTCTGGGTGGTCGGGCAGAGGATCGAGTTGCTGCAGGGGCGTTGGGCCTTGCTGGGCGTGGTGCTGTTCAGCGGCATCGCCTCCAATATCGCACAGTACCTGGTCTCCGGACCGATGTTCGGCGGCATGTCCGGTGTGGTGTTCGGTCTGTTGGCGTACACCTGGCTTTGGGATCGCCTGGAGTCGCGCTATCGCTTCAATCTGCCGCCGGCCTTGATGGGCCTCATGGTGCTTTGGCTGGGGCTGGGTTTTACTGGTGTCCTGGAGGGTATGGGGCTCGGCGCGATTGCAAACACCGCTCATCTGGTGGGTTTGCTGGCGGGCTTGGCCTGGTGGCCGGTGGGAAGATTGTTCGGGCCGCGCTGATCGATACCCTCTATGTTAATATCAACGGTTTCGGACGCCAGTGGCAGGAGTTTTGTTCGATGAATTTTGAAAAGATGATCGAGGCGATGACGCCCGATGTGTATGGCGCGCTCAAGCGCGCGGTTGAACTCGGCAAGTGGCCCAACGGCGAACGCTTGAGCCAGGAGCAGCGTGACACCAGCCTGCGCGCGGTGATCGCCTACGAGCATATGCGCGAGATGCCGGACGATCGGCGGGTCGGTTATATCGATCGCACTCGCCCCGACGGCAAGCAGCACGGCTGCGATCCGCTCCTGCCCGACACCCTCAAGATTCTGACTGAGCAGTAGTATCGATGGAGTTACTCGGCACCGGCGTGCTGCGCAAGATGGAAGTGGTACTTGAAAGCCCGGTTCATTACAGGCTGAGGCTGAATGACGACAGCTCGATCGACATGAATCGGCTGTTGGGGCAGCCGATTGCGTTGCATTATGAGGGCGTGATCAACTGTCTTCACTGCGGTCGCAAGACCAACAAGAGTTTCAGCCAGGGGTACTGCTATCCCTGTTTCACCCGGCTGCCGCAGTGCGACAGCTGCATCGTAAAGCCGGAAACCTGCCACTTCCACGAGGGGACATGCCGCGATCCGGCCTGGGGAGAACGCAACTGCTTCGCGCCCCATATCGTGTATCTGGCAAACTCCTCCGGACTCAAGGTCGGCATTACCCGGCGCACTCAGATCCCGACCCGCTGGATCGACCAGGGCGCGATCGGGGCGCTGCCGATCCTCGAGGTGGACAATCGTCTGCACTCGGGCCTGCTCGAGCGGGTATTTGCCGCTCATGTCAGTGACAAGACCAACTGGCGTGCCATGCTCAAGGGGGAGGTACCGGAGCTGAATCTCGCAGCGGAGCGAGATCGTTTGCTGGCGCAGTGCGCGGACGGGATCGAAACATTGAAAAACGAGTATGGTGCAGAGGCGATCCGTACCCTGCCGGAGCAGAGCGTGGTCGAGATCGACTACCCGGTACTTGAGTATCCGAAAAAGGTCACGACGTTCAATCTGGACAAGAGTCCGGATGTGGCCGGAACCCTGCTTGGCATCAAGGGCCAGTATCTGATACTGGATACGGGTGTGATCAATATCCGCAAGTTTGGCGCCTATCGGGTCAGTCTTAGTGCGTGAATCAGGAGAGATGATGTCGCAACACAATCAGCAGCCGCAACCGATCTACCTGAAGGACTACCAGGTACCCGCTTACCTGATAGAGCATACCGACCTGCGCTTCGAGCTCGATGAAGATGAGACGCTGGTCCGTGCCACGCTGCAGGTCAGACGCAACCCCGCGTGCACGCGGAGCAAGGCACCGCTGGAGCTGCACGGCCATGAATCGTTGGAGCTGTGCCGCCTCAGCATCAACGGCGAAATCCTGGCCGAACGGGATTTCAACCGTAATGAAGAGCTGCTCGCTGTGCCCGCGGTGCCGGATCGGTTTACCCTCGAATGCCTGACCCGTATCCACCCCGAGAGCAACACCGCCCTCGAGGGGCTGTACAAGTCGGACGGCATGTTCTGCACCCAGTGCGAGGCCGAGGGGTTCCGCCGTATCACCTTCTACCCCGACCGGCCCGATGTGATGTCGGTGTTTCGTACCACCGTCGTGGCCGAACGCAGCCGCTATCCGGTACTGCTCTCCAACGGTAACCCGGTGGAGTCGGGAGACGAGGATGAAGGCCGCCACTTCGTCACCTGGGAGGATCCCTTCCCGAAACCGGCCTATCTGTTCGCGCTGGTCGCCGGGGATCTGGAGGTGCTGGAAGACAGCTATGTCACCCTCTCCGGGCGTGCGGTCAAGCTGCAGATCTACGCCGACGGCAAGGATCTGGACAAGCTGGATCACGCCATGCTGTCGCTGAAACGTGCGATGCAGTGGGACGAGCAGGTGTACGGGCGCGAGTACGATCTGGATATCTACATGATCGTCGCGGTCGATTTCTTCAACATGGGCGCGATGGAGAACAAGGGGCTCAACATCTTCAACACCAGTTGCGTGCTGGCCAGCCCTCGCACCACCAGCGATGCCGCGTTCCAGCGCGTGGAGGGGGTGGTGGCCCACGAATACTTCCATAACTGGTCCGGCAACCGCGTCACCTGCCGCGACTGGTTCCAGCTCAGCCTGAAGGAGGGGTTCACCGTCTTCCGCGACGCCGAGTTCTCCGCCGATATGAACTCGCGCACGGTCAAGCGGATCGAGGATGTTTCCCTGCTGCGCACGGCGCAGTTCGCCGAGGACGCCGGCCCCATGGCGCATCCGGTACGGCCGGAATCCTTTATCGAGATCTCCAACTTCTACACCCTGACCGTGTATGAGAAGGGCGCCGAGGTGGTGCGTATGCTGCACACCCTGCTCGGGCCGGAACAGTTCCGTCGGGGGACCGACCTCTACTTCGAGCGTCACGACGGTCAGGCGGTCACCACCGACGACTTCGTTCAGGCGATGGCCGACGTTTCCGGACGCGACCTGAACCAGTTCAAACGCTGGTACAGCCAGGCCGGAACCCCGCGCGTGACGGTCAGCGACGAGTGGGACGAAGCCGGCGGGCGCTATCGGCTGACGCTGCGCCAGAGCTGCCCGCCGACGCCGGGACAGCAGGAGAAGCTGCCCTTCCATATGCCGATCGCGTACGGCCTGCTTGCGGCCGACGGCAGCGAACTGGCGGCCGGGGTGCTGGAGATCACCGACGCGGAGCAGAGCTTCGCCTTCGAGGGGCTCGGCGAGCGGCCGACCCCCTCGCTGCTGCGCGGCTTCTCCGCGCCGGTCAAGCTCGGCTACCCGTACAGCGACGAACAACTGCTGCATCTGCTGCGGCACGACAGCGACGGCTTCAACCGCTGGGATGCCGGGCAACGAATCCTGGTCGGCCTGATGCAGTCGCTGATCGAGGATTACCGTGCCGGACGCTCGCTCCAACTGCCGGCGTCGCTGGTCGACAGCTGGCGCGGCCTGCTCGATGACGAAAGCCTGGACCCGGCCATGGTGGCGCACCTGCTGCGGCTGCCGAGCGAAGCCTACCTGGCGGAGCTGGCCGACGTGATCCACGTCGAGGCGATCCACGCGGTGCGCGAGTTCCTGCTCGAGGCGCTGGCCAAGGCGCTGCTGCCCGAGTGGAGCGCCGTCTACCGCCGCTGCAGCAGCGATCAACCCTACACCCCCGACGCTGCGGCCTGCGCACGACGAGCGCTGAAAAACCTCTGTCTGGGCTATCTGCTGGCGACGGCCGACGAGGTGTGGCTGACGCTGGCCGAGGAGCAGTTCAACGGCGCCGACAACATGACCGACCAGCAGGCGGCGCTGGCGCTGGTGGTGCACTCGGGCTTCCGTCAGGCCGGCGAGCGCCTGCTGGCCGAGTTCCAGGCCCAGTGGCAACACGAGACGCTGGTGATGAACCAGTGGTTCTCGATTCAGGCCGGCGATCCCTGGCCCGGCGCGCTGGAGCGGGTCAAGCAACTGCAGGAACACCCGCTGTTCGATGCGCGCAACCCCAACAAGCTGCGCTCCGTCGTCGCGGCCTTCTGCGCTCAGAACGCGGTCGGTTTCCACGCCGCCGACGGCAGCGGCTACACCTACCTGGCGGACTGGATCATCCAGCTCAACCGGCAGAATCCGCAGATCGCCTCGCGACTGCTGACGCCGCTGACACGCTGGAAGCGCTACCCGGAACAGGCGCAGGCGCTGATGAAGGCGCAGCTTGCGCGTATTCTCGACAGCGGCGATCTGTCGCGGGACGTGTACGAAGTGGTCAGCAAGAGCCTGGCCTAGGTGCCGGTTCGACGCTCTGGAATATCTTTGCAGCTAAAACAACACGATAAATGTCAGGATGATACAGGATGGATAAAAAATTGAGCGCTGCCGACAAGTTCGATCTGCAGCAGAACTACCGTCGCTATTTGAAGTACCAAGAGCAGTTCACACTGGCGAACGATGCCTACAAGGATGCGCGGGCAAGCAGGGTCTGGATCGCCGGTCTGGTGATGCTGCTGTTTGCACTGGCGTCGGATTTCTTTCTCGGCGCCTCGGCGGCGCTGTTCGGTCTCTACTTCTACCGCATCGTGCTGGCCTGGTACCACAGCTCGCAGGCGGAAGAGGGGCGTGAGCAGATGGAGCGCTGGTTCGCCGCCAAGGGACTCAGGTTCCAGGGGCGTGTGCTCTACTTCCGTGACGACGAGATGCTGGCCAACCCCATCGATCCGTTCGACGATGTGCTCTATGGCTAAGCGGGCGGGGTGACGCGTGAAGCGGGAGTTTCGGCGTCTCAGTCGGCGTACCCAGCAACTGCTGGCGGCACCGGAAGGGGTCAACGTCGACTTCAAGCGTGAGGTGCAGGGCGTTCGAAGTGCTCATCTGGTCGCCTTTGCCAACTCCCCGCTTGGCGGGACCCTGCTGATCGGCATAGACGAGTACACCAGTCCCGACGGGGTGCAGCGCGGGCGTGTGGTCGGCTGCGACGTCGATGATCGCGCGCGTCTGCTGCTGGTCAACAAGGCCACCGAGTGCATCCCCAACATCGAACTGAAGATCTATACCGAAAACCTGGCGATGTCCCGGCCCATCCTGCGGGTCGAGATCCCCAGCGGACATCTCAAGCCTTACTGCACCCACGGCGGCGAGTACCGCATCCGCACCGACGGCCGTAACCGGGCGCTGCTGCCGGAAGAGCTGCTGGCGATCTATATGGATCGCGAAGGGGAGCAGTTCCTGTCCCGCTTTCGCGATGCGGTTTTCCAGCTGGAACATCAGGTCGAGGGGGTCAACCACTCCTTGAGCAAGGGGATACTGGCGGTAAGCGAGCATCTCGAGGATCTGGATGACCAATTGCGTCATACGCTGCATCGCATCGAACAACTGACCGACAGTAACAAGAAACGCTCAAGGAACCTGTTGCAAGCCTTGCGGGAAAGTCAGCGCAGCATTGTGCAGCTGGAGGAGGTGGTGACGCCGCGAGTCGACGCTATCAGCAGTACCTTGCTCGAAGATATCGAGCATAAGCTGGGGATGCTGCTCGATCTGATCGACACCGAGTCCGAACTTCCGGACGCTACCCGGAATGGAGAGGGGAGTACACATTGAGCTATATCGCTGCCCGGCGCTACTGGGTGTTTGATCTGGATGGAACGCTGACCCGTCCGGTGCATGATTTTGCCCATATCCGTGCCGAACTCGGGCTGCCTCCGGACAGCGATATCCTCGCGGCACTTGCTGCGCTGCCTTCACCGACGAGAGAGCGGCAGATGGCGCTGCTCGATCGGCTCGAGCTGTTCTATGCCGAGCAGACGGAGCCTGCGGCCGGGGTTGTCGAACTGCTGGAGCGGCTCCATCGGCGTGACTGCCGTCTCGGCATTCTGACCCGTAACTCCCAGGCCGTTGCGCTGCAGGCGCTGGCGGCGATCGGCGCGCGCCGCTACTTCGACCCGGAGGATGTGCTCGGGCGCGACGACGTCAGGCCCAAGCCGGACCCTCACGGCATCGAGCTGCTGCTCGGGCGCTGGGGTGCCCGGGCCGAACAGGCGGTCATGGTCGGGGATTTCCGCTATGACCTGGAGGCGGGGCGCGCCTGCGGTACCGCCACGGTGCATATAGATCACGGCATCCACGCCGCCTGGCCCGAACTGACCGACCTGCGTGTCACCTCTTTATCACGACTCCTTGAGATCCTCTGAATAGCCGCTAGCTTTATTGATCTGGGCCAGTGGCTTGACGCCAGAGTTGGCTATAGTGAAGTTGTGTATTCGTTCACGCGGAGGATTCCGATATGACGATCATGAAAGAGCTGCATCAGGAGCACCTGAACCTTAAGCGGCTGCTGGAGATGCTCGAACGCAAGGTCGAGAGATTCCGGGCCGGTACTCACCCCAACTTTCAGTTGATGTCGGATGTGGTCAGTTATGTCGGCGGCTACGCCGACACCCATCATCACCCGCGGGAGGATCGGATATTCGCCCACCTCCAGGGGCGTGACACCGAACTCGACGCATTGATGAAGCGTTGCGAAGGCGAGCATGTGGAGCTCAAGCAGCTTTCGACCCATCTCCTCGATTCCATCGACGGCGTGCTGCACGATGCGGCCGTGGTGCAGCTGGACACGCTGATCGACTCCCTGGCGCAGTTTGTTCAGCGTGAAAGCGAGCATATCGAGTTCGAGGAGAAGAAGCTGTTCCCGAAGCTCGAGCGTGTGGCCAGTGACGAAGACTGGGAAACGCTGGAGCAGGAGTTGCCCTCACCCACCGATCCGCTGTTCGGGCTCAAGCAGTCCGAAGAGTATCGCGACCTCTACCAAGCCCTGGTCGAAGATGCACAGGTCGGTTGATCCACCGCCTTTCCGTTCCCGCGTCAAAGAGGCTGTCGCTCCGCCAGGTAGCGTTCTACCGTATCGACTATCGCCTGGGTCTGAGGATCTATCTCCACGTTGACGGCGGCGCCTTCGGTCAACTGCCCGAAGGTGGTCATGCGCAGCGTTTCCGGAATCAGGTAGACGCTGAACCGGTCGGGCTCGACCTGCGCCAGGGTCAGGCTGCAGCCGTTGAGCCCGACAAACCCCTTGGGCAGCAGGTAGCGCGCCAGGCTCTCGGGACGTTCGAACCAGATGATTCGGTTATCGGCGCTCTTCTCGATCGTCAGAACGCGTATTGTCCGGTAGATATGCCCGGACATGGTGTGGCCGCCGATCTCGTCGCCGACGCGGGCGGCACGCTCGAAGTTGACCTCGTCATCGATACCGAGCTCACCGAGGTTTGTCGTACTCAGCGTGGCGGCGATCAGGTCGAAATCGATCCGGTTGCGGTCGAATCGGGTAAGGGTCAGGCAGGTGCCGTTGATCGCGATGCTGGCGCCGATCCGAAGGTCGTCGCAGCAGGCTTCGGGCAACTCGAGCGTCAGTTGCATGAAGGCGTCGCGGCGGTCGATGGCGACAACCCTGGCCCGGCCCTGAACAATTCCGGTAAACATACTGTGCTAATCTCCTGTTATGTGCAGGATGTACGGTATGCCGCGGGCGCATGGATGCGCAGGAGCGGCGATAGCTGCAATATACCGGAACCAGACGAGGGAGAATAATCGTGAGAGTCCTGATTACCGGTGGTACCGGCTTCATCGGGCGCCGGCTCGTCGAGGCGCTGTTGGCACGCGGAGACAGCGTTGGAGTGTTGAGCAGGAGGCCGGAGTCGGCGCGGCTCGATGCGCGGGTAGAGCTCTATTCGGAGCTGTCCCAGATTAAGGGGACGGTCGATGGCGTTGTCAATCTGGCCGGGGCGCCGATCGTCGATCGACGCTGGAGCGACAAGCGAAAGCAGTTGTTACTGGAGAGCCGGGTTCGGTTGACCGCGCAACTGGTGGCGTGGATGGCGGGCATGGAGCAGCCGCCGCAGGTGCTGGTAAGCGGATCGGCGATCGGTTACTACGGCAGTCAGGGTGATCGGGAGCTGGATGAAGAGGCCGAAACCAAAGGCGGCTTCGCCCATGAGTTGTGCGCGCAGTGGGAGGCAGAGGCGCACAAGGCCGAAGCCTGCGGTGTCCGTGTCTGCTGCATCCGTACCGGCCTGGTGCTCGGGCCCGGCGGCGGAGCGCTGGCCAAGATGCTGCCGGCGTTCAAACTGGGGTTGGGCGGTCCGATGGGCACGGGGCGTCAGTGGATCTCCTGGGTCCATCGCGACGACGAGGTGGCGGCGATCCTGCATCTGCTCGATCACCGGACGTTGAACGGCGCGTTCAACCTTACGGCACCGCACCCGGCCACCAACGACGAGTTCAGCCGAACGCTGGCTGCGGTGCTGCACCGGCCGGCCTTTTTCCGTGTTCCGGCGGTGATGCTCGAGCTGATGATGGGGGAGGCGAGTGAGCTGCTGCTGAAAGGGCAGCGTGTCGTACCCAAAAAATTGCTGGAGAGCGGTTTCCGCTTCAAGTACACCGATCTGACGGCGGCGTTTACTCAGGTTCTGAAGGGGGACGCCTAGTCTCGGGCTCCGTGCGTTTCGGCTCCCGGTCGCGGGCCTCCAGCGCTTCCAGGCGTTCAAGCGTGGTCACCGCGCGTGACAGGTGGTGCTCGATCCTGTCCAGACGCGCTTCGAGTTGGGTGATGCGCTGAATATTGCGGTCCTCCTTCTCCACCATCTCCCTCTCGTCCTGCTCGATGAAAAAGACGGAAAAGCTTGCCGTCAACATCGAGAACAGGGCAAGACCGGCCAGAATCAGCACCATGCCGAACAGTCGCCCCTCGGTGGTGGAGGGGACCAGGTCGCCGTAGCCGACCGTGGTCATCGTCACCCAGGCCCACCAGACACCGTCGAAGGGATCGTCGAAGGCGGGATCGATGCCGGAGATCAGAAAACCGGAGATCACCAGAAACAGCAGCGCGATGGCCAGGGTCTTGCCGAGTTGGTGGCGCGACAGTATCTGGCGCAGATCCTGCGATACCTTCAGCAGGATGCCGAGCATGATCAATAACCGAAGGCTTCTCAGTACGCCGGAATAGAACAGGTCAACGCCGAAGAGTACCGGTATGCCGGTGAGAATGATCACCGGATTGAGCCAGTTATGGCGCAGATAGCGCCGGCGGTCATCGACCAGGGCCAACATGATGACAAGCTCCGCCGTGAAACAGATCCAGATGAACCAGTCGGTAAACCGAGTGAAAAAGGGATCGCCGATCCCCTTGGCTTTCAGGTACCAATCGAGAATAATCCAGATCGCCAGCAGCAGCATCGGCCACTCCAGGCGTTTGCCCCAGAGGGTTGCGCGTGGATTCTCCTCCTCGTCGACACCTCCCAGGCCGATCTGAATCATCAGTGCATTGTGGCGGCGGTAGCGGTTGGCCAAGCGATCTCTCCGTTGCTTGTTCTCAGGAGGCCTGCAGGTAGCCTTCCTGCGAACTGTCGGTTGCTGTGCTGCTCTGACGACGCCTGCGCAGTGTGTCGATGGTTTTCAGCAATAGATCGCCCTGCCAGAGTTCGGCGTTGTCGTGCAGTTGCTGCTCCAGGTCCAGTACCAGGTAGTCCAGCGTCTGGTTGCGCGCGGCGTCGCAGATCGCTTCGAGACTGTCGATACTCCGCTCCGGCCAGAAGTTCTGCGCCCACTCGGTCAGGCGCGCCTTGGCCAGCAGGGCGTTGTTCTGTTGGCAGGCGATCGCCAGTGCCTGGAAGGTGTTGCGCTCGGCGCGCTCGTTGGCCTGCAGCAGCTTACGCCGGCGCCTGTTCTCCTCCTCCAGTTGCTCGGCGCTGTCGTCGGCTCTGAATTTGCGCAGTTTCGACCAGGTGTAGAGCCAGCCCAGAGAGCTGCTCAGGCTGAGCAGCGTCAGCAGTGCAATCAGGATCTGGTATCGGTCGGCAGCCGGCAACGCCTGGCCGTTCAGGGTCGAATCCGCCGACGCCTGGGCGGAGTCGATCAGCCCATCCATGATGGGAGGCGGGCTGACATGGAACTGGCGGGCGGGCAGGGCGGCGTGTCGGCCCCTGTCGAGGCCTATGTCCCACCAGGGCAGGTCGATCGCCGGCAGGATGAAATCGCCGATACCCAGCGGCTCGATGACGACTGTCTCGCGGCGGGTGCTGACCAGCCCGAATTGAGAGGCGGATTCGGTCAGGCTGACGTCCTGCAACTCGATATAGACGTCGTCACTCAGCATCGGCGTCAGTTGCGGCAGCTTTTCCGCGGGGATGCCGGTCACGGTCAGCGTCAGCTCCCGGGTAAAGCGATCGCCGGGCTTGAGATTGTCCGGCGGATTCCAGCTCTCCTCCAGCGTCAGGCGCTCCGCCGGTAGCCAGAGGCCCTGCGTACTAGTGTAGGCCGGATCGAGCACCTCCACCTCCAGGGTTTCGCCTTGAATCTCGACCGCGTCCAGATCCGGTGTGCCCGAGAGTTCCAGGCGGGGACCGTCGATGATCAGCGGACCGGCCTGATCGGGGAAGATCGCGTACTGCTGTTCGGTAATCAGGTAGGTTTCGCCCCTGTACTCGCCCTCGTAGCGGCGCCTCTCACCCAACTCGCGCACATCGCTGCCGGCGGCGTGGGGCGGATGAAACCTTGGGCTGTCGGGCAGCGGGTTGCGGTGATAGAGCCGGGCCGTGTACAGCAGTTGGCCGTCGACATAGACCTCTCGGCTGTCGACACGGCTGTCGAAGAAGGCCATGGCGCCGGGTTGTCCACCCAGGGTCGGGCTGACCTCGCTGACTTCCACCCGGAGAGGGTTGGTGGGCTCGCCGGCCAGGGTGATGCCGGGTATCTCGATGGTGCCGGCATATCGTGGCCGTAAGGTGATCTGCCAGCGCGTGCGCACCTGCCGCCCGCTGCTGCTGTGGGTCGAGATCAACGTGCGCTTGCTGCCGAGAATGCGAAAGTTCTGGTGCAGAGGGGTAAAATCGGGGCGCTCTTCGCTGCGTGAGTCGATCTCCAGCGTGAGCATGAGGTTGTCGAGCGCGGTGATGCTTGTCCGGTCCAGCGTCGCCTGCGCCTCCGCATGAGCGGTCGTTGCAGTTACCAGCAGTAACAACGCAGCTAGAATTTGTCGCATTCAGTAATCCGGACCGGTATAGGCTTCATCATAGACGATGATCCAACTCATTATCAGCTAAGGTAAAATTCATCGCAACCGCGTAGTCGAAAGGAGTTATGTACAGGATGTACGGTATGCCGCGGGCGCATGGATGCGCAGGAGCGGCGATTATGGCCGGGGACGATTGCTGCAGGGTGAGAGTGGAATGAACGAATTGGTTGTCGATCTGCATATCAGCGCGGAGCAGTATCTGCGCCTTTATCGCGGCGAGGTGGAGAGTGTGGTGGCACGGACACTGGATGGCAGGCGAGTACGCTTTCCGGCCGGCGCCCTGCGTGGTTTTGTTACCCGCGAGGGGATCAGCGGCCGTTTTCGTATCCGCTACGGCGCCGATGGCAAGCTGATCGATGTTCAGCGTGTCTGACGCCGTGAAGGCCTTTGGCATCAAGGTGCTATTGCCGCAAGGGATCGTTATAATGCGCACTCTAATTTTCAGCGCCTGAAGGGGAAACATGCTGTACGACCTTGCTCGCACGCTAATGTTCAGACTCGATCCCGAGGTCGCGCACAATGTCGCGATCACCGGCCTGTCGATGGGGGCCACGCTGGGACTCGATCGTTTGATCAAGTCTCACGATCTGTCGATGCCGGTCGAGGTGATGGGCATTCGTTTCCCCAATCCGGTGGGGTTGGCTGCCGGTCTGGACAAGAACGGTGCCGCCGTCGATGGCCTCGCGGCGCTGGGGTTCGGCTTCATCGAGGTGGGGACGGTCACACCCCGCCCTCAGGCGGGCAATCCGAAACCCCGCCTGTTCCGCATTCCGGAACATCGCGCCATTATCAACCGCATGGGCTTCAACAACGACGGAGTCGATCAGTTGCTGGTCAATCTGGAGCGCAGCCGGTACAAGGGCGTGCTCGGTATCAACATCGGCAAGAACAAGGACACGCCGAACAACAAGGCGAATGACGATTACCTGCTCTGCCTGCGCAAGGTGTATGACCGCGCCGGCTATATTACCGTCAACGTATCCTCGCCCAATACGCCGGGCCTGAGGACGCTGCAGTTCGGCGAGTCGCTGAACAGTCTGCTCGATGCGCTGAAGACGGAGCAGGCGCGTCTGGCCCGCATCTACGGCCGTTATGTGCCGATTGCGGTCAAGATCGCCCCGGATATGGATGAACAGGAGCTGGCTCTGGTGGCCGGGTCGCTGAAAACCTACGAGATGGATGGCGTGATCGCCACCAATACGACCCTGTCACGCGAGGGGGTCGAAGACTCGCCGCTGGCGCAGGAGGCGGGGGGGCTCAGTGGCGAGCCGGTGCGCAGCCGGGCCAACGTCGCTATCCGTATCCTGGCGGCCGAACTCGGCGGCGCCTTGCCGATCATCGGCGTCGGCGGGATCTGCGAAGGGTTCGACGCGGCCGAAAAACTGGAGGCGGGTGCGAGCCTGGTGCAGATCTACACCGGTTTCATCTACCGCGGGCCGAGATTGATCAGGGAAGCGCTGGAGGAGATTTCGATGCTGCACAGCGCAAAGCGCTGAGCAGCATCGGGGCTTGAACTTGCCAAGTAATGCCGGCGGGTATACAGCCCCTGAGGAAGATGTAGATCAATAGGTTAATGTAATGACGGATTAGCTTGAATTGCAGAAACGCCGGACATTCCACTCCAGTGTGCCTCACGTCCTTCACGCCAACCGCTCATCCAGTGACTTCTCAGTTCCGTTGCCTGGACAGGGCATTCGCTCTGAGACTTGCCACAGAGCCCGGCCTGGAATCCACGGTTGAACAGAGTTGAGGTACGATCTCGTTTCTGTTTTTTCATAAGTGCGCCTCGCATTGTTCTAATCTTCGAATTAACGTCGCGAATCAGTTCGCGGCGCCTGACGCGTCGAAGCGATCTGTACGATCGATTCAGTTCCCATTCATATCGAATTTTGCTTTCGGGGCGTAATTTAAAAAAACTATAGGCTAATGAAATGAAATAGCTAAACATATAGCGCAGCTGCAAAAATTTAGCCTTTTCATAAGCTTGTAATTCAATCGAAACGAAAAGATGGGCTGTGAAAATTTTTCACCACAGTTCGGGGAACATCTTGAGCTGAGTCAATGTCTTGCAGGAGCCACGCTACCGCCATGAGATTTTTCGTTACCTGCCCGAAGGGGTTAGAGCAACTGCTGGAGCAGGAGCTTCAGTCGCTGGGCGCCTGCGAAACCAAGCAGACCGTGGCCGGGGTTCATTTCGAGGGCGACCTGGAGCGAGCCTACGCCGTCTGTCTCTGGTCTCGGCTGGCCAACCGGGTGCTGCTGCAACTGGCGGAGGGCGAGGCGGCATCGGCCGATCAGCTCTACGAACTGGTACAGAGCGTGGACTGGCTGGAGCATCTCCGTCCGGCCGGTACCTTCTGCGTCGACTTCAGCGGCAAGAGCGAAGCGATCAACAACACCCACTTCGGTGCCCTCAAGGTCAAGGATGGCATCGTCGATCAGATCCGTAGCGCGACCGGCAAACGCCCGACGGTGGAGCGAGTCCAGCCCGACCTGCGGGTGAACGCCCATCTGGCCAAGGGGCGTGTCAGCTTGGCGCTGGATCTGTCCGGCGAGAGCCTGCACCGCCGCGGCTATCGCCGCCAGGCCGGGGCTGCGCCGATGAAGGAGAACCTGGCCGCCGCGGTTCTGGTTCGCGCGGGCTGGCCCGAACTGCAGGAACAGCTGACTCAGGTGCTGGACCCGATGTGCGGATCGGGCACCCTGCTGATCGAGGCGGCACTGATGGCCGCCGATATCGCCCCCGGGTTGTTTCGACGCCAGTTCGGCTTTTCCTACTGGCTCGGTCATCAACCGGCGCTGTGGCAGACACTTGTCGATGAGGCGGAGCAACGACGGAAACAGGGGCTGGAGCGATGCCGGGTGCGCTTCATCGGCTTCGATGCCGATGCCCAGGTGCTTGCCCGCGCCGAACAGAACGCGCGTCTGGCCGGGGTCGATCATCTGTTGTCCCTGCGACAGGCCGAGCTCGCCCGTTTGCAGCGTCCGGCCGATGCGGCAGCCGGCCTGGTGGTGACCAATCCGCCCTATGGCGAGCGCCTCGGCGAGGAGTCGGAGCTGATGTTCCTCTACCGGCTGTTCGGCCAGTTGCTGCGCAAGCACTTTACCGGCTGGCGGGTCGCGGTGTTCACCGGCAATCCCGAGCTGTGCAAGGTGATGAAACTGCGTGCCGACAGGCAGTACCGGATGTTCAACGGCGCGATCCCCAGCCAGTTGCTGCTGTTTCAGGTGCACGAAAAGGCGCCGCAGGAGGATACCGTAGTCGAGCCTGCGCTCTCGTCACAGGCGCAGATGTTCGAGAACCGCCTGCGCAAGAACCTCAAGCAGCTCATGCGCTGGCGCAAGCGTGAAGGGATCGACTGCTTCCGCGTTTACGATGCCGATATACCCGAATACGCCGTGGCCGTGGACTATTACGATCCGCTGGTCATGGTGCAGGAGTACGCGGCGCCGGCCAGTGTCGACCGGATCAAGGCGTTCGATCGGGTGCAGGAGGTGGTGCGGGTGGTGCAGCAGGTGTTCGAGCTGGCGCCGGAGCAGGTGGTGCTCAAGCAGCGCAAGCGTCAGCAGGGCAGCGAGCAGTACACCCGGCACGACGAAACCGGGCACTTCTACACCGTCGCCGAGCATGGCGTCCGGCTCAGGGTGAATCTGCACGACTATCTGGACTCCGGACTGTTTCTCGACCATCGACCGGTGCGGCGGATGATTCAGCAGCTTGCCGCCGGCAAGGATGTGCTGAACCTGTTCTGCTACACGGCTTCCGCTACCTGCCATGCAGTGGTGGGTGGCGCGCGCAGCTCCACCAGCGTCGATATGTCGGCGACCTATCTGGAGTGGGCGCGGCGCAACCTGGACCTCAACGGCGCGGAGCCGTCCAGGCATCTGCTGGTGCAGGAGGACTGTTTCAAGTGGTTGTCGCGACCCCATCGCGAGCGTTACGACCTGATCTTCATGGATCCGCCCACCTTCTCCAACTCCAAGAGGATGCGCGATGTACTGGATGTGCAGCGTGACCATGTGCGTCTGATCCAGGGGGCGATGCAGTTGTTGCGTCCCGATGGCTTATTGATCTTCTCCAACAATTACCGCCGCTTCGCGCTCGATTACGAGGCGCTGGCGGATTTCGATATTCGCGATATCGGCGCCAAAACGCTGGATCCCGATTTCAAGCGCAATCCGCGCATCCACTCGGTATTCGAGATTCGACACCCTTCCCACGCCTGATCCCATAGCGGTGCACCAATATGCGGCATGAATATTGCTTAATTTGGTGCGCCGATCTTTTGGAGTGTCCCTCGATGGTGCGATTCTCCCGGTTTTGGTTGAATCTTGACCAGAAGCGTGGAGATTTGGACCGTTTCACCCGCTTCGGCACTATAAAACAGAAATAATGCGCACGATTATGGTGCGCCCAATATTCTATTGCGCACCATGTCTGTGCAATTTGTTGAGGCAGGAGAGACTGTGGAAACAATAACGAGTGCAGTGGATACCCTGATGCAGAGCGCCAACACCCTGTTCATCCTGATGGGGGCGATCATGGTGTTTGCCATGCATGCGGGCTTCGCGTTTCTGGAAGTGGGAACGGTCAGGCACAAGAACCAGGTGAACGCCCTGGTCAAGATCATGACCGATTTCGGCTTCTCGGCGCTGGCGTACTTTTTTGTCGGTTACTGGGTCGCGTACGGCGTCACCTTCTTTGACGATGCCGCCACGCTTGCTCAGCGGAACGGCTATGACCTGGTCAAGTTCTTCTTCCTTATGACCTTTGCCGCCGCGATTCCGGCGATCGTCTCCGGCGGTATCGCCGAACGTGCACGCTTCTGGCCGCTGCTGACCTGCTCGGCGCTGTCGGTGGCGCTGATCTACCCGGTTTTCGAAGGGATGATCTGGAACGGCAACTACGGTTTCCAGGCCTGGCTCGAAGCCGAGTATGGCGCGCCGTTCCATGACTTCGCCGGATCTGTCGTGGTGCATGCCGTCGGCGGCTGGATCGCGCTGGTGGCGGTGCTGATGCTGGGTATTCGTCGCGGACGCTACCGCAGCGGCAAGTTGGTCGCTTTCCCTCCCTCCAATATCCCCTTCCTGGCGCTGGGGGCCTGGATACTCTGTATCGGCTGGTTCGGTTTCAATGTGATGTCGGCGCAGACGCTGGACGGTATCTCGGGTCTGGTCGCCGTGAACAGCCTGATGGCGATGGTCGGCGGGATCGTGACCGCGACCGTGCTGGGCCGCAACGACCCGGGCTTTATCCATAACGGCCCGTTGGCGGGGCTGGTGGCGATCTGCGCCGGTTCCGACCTGGTGCATCCGATCGGCGCCTTGGTGATCGGTGGCGTAGCGGGGGCGCTGTTCGTGTGGGTGTTCACGCTGGTGCAGAACCGCTGGAAGATCGACGACGTCCTCGGCGTATGGCCGCTGCATGGACTGTGTGGCGTCTGGGGCGGTATCGCGGCCGGTATCTTCGGTGCCGAATCATTCGGTGGCCTGGGCGGTGTCAGCCTGGTTTCCCAGTTGCTCGGCTCGCTGGCCGGTATTCTGGTGGCGGTGAGCGGTGCGCTGATTGTCTACGGTGGGGTGAAGCTCTTTACCGGACTGCGTTTGAGCGAGGAGGAGGAGTTCAACGGCGCCGACCTCAGTATCCATCGCATCGAGGCGACCTCGGACGACCGTCAGAGTTAAGATTGTAAAAAGCCCGTTCAGCGGAAACCGAACGGGCTAATTTCTGTATACGGAGCGGCCGATCAGTGATGATGACCGCCGGCGCCGTGAACGTGGCCGTGCTCGAGTTCCTCTTCGGAGGCTGCGCGGACCTCGACCACTTCGACATCGAAGCTCAGCGTCTGACCGGCCAGCGGGTGGTTGCCGTCCAGAGTGACCGCATCTTCCTGCACCTTGACCACGGTGACCGGCTGCTGACCCCAGGGCGTCTGAGCCATGAACTGCATGCCGGGCTCGATCACGTCGATCCCTTCGAAGTTGGCGCGATCGACATCCTGAATCATCTCCTCCTTGACCGGGCCGTACGCTTCTTCCGGCTCCACGGTGACGCTCAGCTTGTCGCCGACGACCTTGCCGACCAGAGCATTTTCAAGACCGGGGATGATGTTGCCGGCGCCGTGCAGGTACGCCAGGGGCTCCTGACCTTCGGAGCTGTCGAGCTGCTCGCCCGAGGCGTTGGTGAGGCGGTAATGGATCGATACAACGGCATTCGCTGCTATCTGCATCTGTTTTCTCCTGTTTCAAAGGAGGTGCGTGACCGCACAGACAACCAACTGGAGCGATGCCGTAAAACCGGATCCGAGACCGGTCGAAGACATTTCACGCGGGGGATGACTGAGTGGTGTGCATTGCTCCCGGATGGGGTTGAGGGTTGTGAGGCGCTCATGCTAACGACCCTATCCTCGCAGTGCAACCGCCGACTGGACTGAACCGGAGCGGTGTTCGAAAAGCAGGTCCTCGATCCTGTTTCAGGTCTCGACCGGGGCAGGATTGCTGGGTGGCCGACATCGAAATGAAACCCTTTGCGGCGGACAATGTCTCTGAAAGGACGGAATGATTTTCCGCCGATGGCTGATGCGGGGCAGGTGACGAGGGATTGGCTTGCTATGCTGAAGGTGTCGGACGGAAATACATGACGTCGACTACAGGACGCATTTTGTCGGGGGCTTAAATAGATGAACTCCTCTTCTCGGGCCGAAGCAAGCTGTCCGCCGGTACTGAATTTTGATGTGCACACACTGGCCGACGGCAGCCGGGTCAATCTGTGCGAACAGTATCGTGGGCAGGTGTTGCTGGTGGTGAATACCGCCGGCCTCTGCTCCTTCACGAAACAGTACGAGGGCCTGGAGAAGTTGTACGCCGAATACCGTGAGCGGGGATTTGCCGTGCTTGGCTTTCCCTCCAACGATTTCGGTGGCCAGGAGCCGGGCGACGAGGCATCGATCCAGCACTTCTGCAGAACCCGCTATGGCGTCGAGTTTCCGATGTTTGCCAAAACTCACGTCCGTGGCGCAGAAGCGGATCCGTTCTGGCTGTACCTGACCAGTGCCGGCGGTACCCGACCGAAATGGAATTTTTATAAATATTTGATAGGCCGAGACGGTCGCATCATCAAGGTCTACTCCAGCCTGACCTCGCCGGACAGCAAACGTCTGCGAAAGGCGCTGGAGCGAGCCCTGGAGGAGCCGGTCGCTCGGTAGACGTGGGGGATGAAGGATTGAACAGACAACATATCGCGATTATCGGCAGCGGAATAGCCGGTATGCGTGCCGCCCAGTTATTGACCGAGGCGGGCCACAACCTGAGCGTGTTCGAAAAGAGTGCCGGTACCGGCGGTCGTCTGGCCTGCGGTCGACTCGGCGAGGATAGTGCCGATCTGGGTACCGCCCTGATCGAAGCCAGGAGCGCGGAGTTCGAGCATTGGCTGGTCGACAACGGAGCGCAACCCTGGCAGGCGCATGCGGCCACCCTGAGGCTCGATCCTGTTCCGGACCGAGCCGGGTGGGTGGCGGTGCCCCGCTCCAGCAGCCTGACCCGACGATTGGCCGAAACGGTGGAGCTGCACACCGGTATCGAGGTCGGGGTGGTGTGGCCCGATCGTGAAGGGGTGCTGCTGCGCGACCGGGACGGCGAAGCGCTTGGCCATTTCGATGCCGCGATCGTCGCGACACCGGCGCCCCAGGCGGCCAAGCTGCTCGATGCGATCCATCGTTTCCGGATGAGGGCGGAGCAGACCGACGTGTCGCCGGTCTGGAGCCTGCTGGTTTCGCTGTCGCAGCGACCGACCCGGTTGAATAGGATCGACTGGCTCGAGGAGGGGCACCCGGTGCTGCAGCGTATCGTGCGGGACAGCAGCAAGCCCCAGCGCCGCGGGGAAAACTGGGTGGTGCAGGCCACCGAAAACTGGAGTCGGGCTCGCCTGGATCTCGATCCCGCGCAGGTGTCCGAAATCCTGCTGAGCGCCTTTGCCGAGATTGCCGGTGAGCCGTTGCACCCTCTTCATATCCGGGTGCACCGCTGGCTTTATGCCCGCGCACTGCCGGGGCGGGGGGAGCTCGCGCTCTGGGATCGACAGAGCGGGATCGGCGCCTGCGGCGACTGGCTCTGCGGCGGCGGTGTCGAAGGCGCCTGGATCAGCGCCAACGAACTGGTGGCCCGGATGCTTGGAACGGTCTCGAAGGTTGCCTGAAAGCCGAATTTGCGCCAAGGTGTCGGCGGAGTAATCGGAGAGCCTAAGGAGCCGGATTGTCTGACCCTCTGTTGAATGCCGTCGAGGACGCGCTGGGCGCGTTGGAACGGGTGCTGCTGGGCAAGCGCCGGCAGGTGCGGCTGGCGCTGACCTGCCTGCTGTCCCAGGGCCACCTGCTGATCGAGGATCTGCCCGGCATGGGCAAGACCACGCTGGCACACGGGCTCGCCCGGGTGCTGGGGCTGGAGGATCACCGGGTTCAGTTCACCTCGGACATGTTGCCGGCCGATATCATCGGCGTCTCGGTGTTCGAGCCCGGCAGCGGCGAGTTCCGCTTCCATGCCGGCCCCGTGTTCTGTCAGTTGCTGCTGGCGGACGAGATCAACCGCACCACGCCCAAGACCCAGAGCGCCCTGCTGGAAGCGATGGAGGAGGGGCAGGTGACGGTGGACGGCCATACCCACCGGCTGCCCAAACCCTTCTTCGTCATCGCCACGCAGAACCCGGTGACCCAATACGGCACCTTTCCGCTGCCGGAGTCTCAGCTCGACCGCTTTCTGATGCGGATCACGCTCGGCTACCCGGCGCCGGAGGTGGAGCGGGCGCTGCTGCTCGGCGGCGATACCCGACCGACCCTGCAGACGCTGCCGCGCTGTTTGACGCCCAATGAACTGGTGGATGCGCAGCAGCGTTGCGCGGCGGTCCACGCCTCGAGCAGCGTGATCGACTATCTGCAGCGGCTGGTGCAGTTCACCCGCGATTCGGAGCTGTTCAGCTACGGTGTATCGCCGCGCGGGGCGTTGGCGCTGCTGCGTTGCGCCCGCACCTGGGCCTGGCTGGAGGGTCGCGCCCACCTGGTCCCGGAGGATGTCCAGCAGGTGCTTGAACCGGTGATCGGCCACCGTATCCGTACCGCCGAAGATATCGGCAGCCATGCCGGTGCCCGCCTGGTCAACGAGTTGCTGGCGCAGGTCGATGTCCTGGGCTGAGTCGTTCGGTATCGAGCGGATCTCGCGTAGCGTGCGGAACTGGAGCCTGAGACGCTTTCCGCAGCGCAGGCGCGTGACGCTGACGCAGAATCGGATCTATATCCTGCCCAGTGCCGCAGGCCTTGGTTTCATACTGCTGTTGCTGACGCTTCTGCTGCTGGCGATCAACTACGAGAACAATCTTGCCTACGGGCTGACCTTTCTGCTGGTCAGCCTGTTTATCCTCTCGATTATCCAGACCTACGCCAATCTGGCCGGGCTCGAGGTCAACGCACTGAGCGGCCATCCCTGTTATGCGGGCGAACACGCCGGATTCACGGTGGAACTCAGAGCGGCCAAGGGGCGGGATCACGAGCAGTTGGTGCTGCGCTGGGAGAACGGCACGCCGCTGACGCTGGACCTGACCGACCAGCGGGTGGCTCAGGTCGATCTTGCCTGTCCGGCGCCGCGACGGGGCTGGTTGTACCCCGGGGCGCTGAAGCTGGAGACCCATTTTCCGTTGGGGCTGTTTCGCGCCTGGACCTGGCTCGATACCGGACTCAGGGCTCTGGTCTACCCCAGGCCGATACCCTGTCGGGCACCGGATACCGCCGGTGGCGATGGCGCGCTGGATGCGCGACGCCGGCTGGTGCAAGGGGTCGAGGATTTTCACGGCTTTTCGCGCTACGAGAACGGTGTTTCCCTGCACCAGATCGCCTGGAAGGTCTATGCACGGGGGCAGGGGTTGCATGTCAAGCAGTATGCCGGTACCGCAAGCGAGGAGGTGTGGCTGGACTGGGCGCATTGGCCCGCAAGCAACGAGGAGGAGCGTTTGTCCGGGATCTGCTATTGGGCGCTGGAGCTGACGCAGCGTGAACAGCCCTACGGGCTGCGACTACCGGGCCTGACTCTGGCCCCGGCCTCCGGCGAATCGCATCGTCTGCGAGTCATGCGGGCGTTGGCGCTGTTCGGGCAGGAGCAATAGCGATGCGGCAGATCAGTCGCGCCGCGGTGATCTGGCAACTGATCGCCTTTGCCGCCGTGGTGATCCCCCATCTCGACTGGCTGCCCTTCTGGTTGATCGGCCTGTGCCTCGTGACACCGGCGGTCAGGCTGATGATCCATACCGGGCGCTGGCCGTTGCCGCACTGGTCGGTGAAGCTGGTGCTGGTCTTCGCCGTGGCCGCCGGGCTGCTGCTCGGCTACAGCCGTGACGCCGGCATGCAGACCACGGTGGCCCTGCTGGTGGCGGGGTTGGCACTGAAGTTGATCGAGATCTACCACCGTCGGGATGCGCTGGTACTGCTCTACGTTGCGCTGTTCGTCTGTGCCACGGCCTTCCTGTTTCACCAGAGTATTGTCATGGCGTTCTACGCGCTGGCCGGTGTGGTGTTGGTGGTCGCGGCGCTGAACAGTATCTATCAGGATCCGCAACGCGCCGATCTCGTCCGGCCGCTGAAGCGCTCCCTGCGCCTGGTTTCCCTGTCGGTCCCGCTGATGCTGGTATTGTTTGTCCTGTTTCCGCGTATCGGGCCGCTCTGGTCGGTACCGTTGAACCGGCAGGGTGCGGTCTCTGGGCTTTCCGGCACGATGACGCCGGGCGATATCTCCCGACTGACCAAGTCGGATCGACTGGCGTTCAGGGTCACCTTCGATGGCTCGATACCGGACCCCACCCAGCGTTACTGGCGCTCCCTGATCTATGCCGAGTTCGATGGCCGCAGCTGGAAGGTGCCGTCCGGTTCCGAGCGCCGGCGGCCGGGCGGTGAAGTGCTGACCGACTATCGGAGCAGTCTTGGTTACGAGGTAATCTACGAACCCACCAACCGCAACTGGCTGGTGGCGCTGGACCAACCGCTGGCGGCGCCCCAGGGGATGAGGCTGGGGCCTGGGCAGACACTGTCTGCACTACGTCCGGTGGATCGGCGTTTGAGCTATCGCCTGAGATCGGCGCTTGATTATCGACTGCAGCCGGAGCTGAACGAGCGGGAGCGGAGTGTCTACCTCCAACTGCCCTCCGGCGGCAATCGACTCAGTCGCGATCGGGCGCGGCAGTGGTGGCTGGAGGTCGGCCGGGAACCCGAACGCTTCGTTGCGCGCGTGCTGGAGCGGTTCGGCCGCAGCTTCACCTACACGCTGACGCCGCCGGCATTGGGCGAGAACCCGATCGACCGGTTTCTGTTCGAGACGCAACAGGGTTTTTGCGGTCATTATGCCGGCGCACTGACCTATCTGCTGCGCAGTGTCGGCGTGCCGGCGCGTGTGGTGGGAGGCTATCAGGGAGGCGAGTGGAACCCCTATGAACGCTATCTCACGGTGCGCCAGTACGACGCTCACGCCTGGACGGAGTACTGGCTCGAGGGCAGGGGTTGGGTGCGCGTCGATCCGACGGCCGCGGTCTCGCCCGAGCGTATCGTCGAAACGACCGACCGGGTGTTTGCGGGGGATCCCGCTTTTCTGGCCGATACGCCGTTGGCGCGATTGCGCTTAAGCCGCAACGAATGGATCATCGGTCTGCGCCGGCAGGCCGAGGCGTTGAACTACAACTGGCACCGCTGGGTGCTCAACTATCAGGGCCAACAGATGCAACTGCTGACCCGCCTGATGGGGCAGGTCAGCATACCGAAGATGGTGTTGGCGCTACTGCTGCCGTTCGCGCTGGTCATGCTGCTGATGGCCTGGAATCAGCTCAAGGGCGGTCGATCCAGGCCCGGGGACCCGGTCGAGCGTGCGCTGCAACGTCTGCTGTCCAGGCTTGACCGGCTTGGACTCCCGCGTCGCGCCGATGAAACGCTGCAGCGGTATGCCGTCAGAGTGGCAAGGGTATATCCCGAACTCGAGCCCGACATGCTGGAGCTATCGCGTCGGGATGAAGCGGTACGTTATGCTGGAAAAATGTATCAAAAAAATGACATACTTGCCGCTATACAGGCGTGTAGCCGGGCGTTGCGCGGCGTTCGACCTATAGGGAGCGAGATGAAAGGAGGCGGCGATGGCGACTGAGTTGCCGTTCGATTACGAGGTGGTGCGCAGCCGCCGTCGGCGTACTGCATCGTTGATGGTGGACATGGGGCGTGTCGAGGTCCGGGTGCCGGCACTGGTGGATGCCGACTGGGTCGAGCGCTGGGTGCGCAGCAAGGCGGACTGGATAGTGCCGCGGCTGGCGACACAGGCGCAGGCGCTTGAGCGTTATGCCGTCGCCATCGAACAGGGCGGTCGTTTTACGGTGGATGGCGTGCCGCGAACCCTGAGTTGGCAACGCGGTGCCAAGTCCGACGTGGCATTATACGATGATTGCTTGCAACTGACGCTGTCCAGGCAGGTCCGTAAGGATGAGCCGGCCGCCGTACGCGAGCAGCTCAAACGCTGGATGGCGGCACGAGCGGCGCAGGAGTTGAGCGAGCGTTGCCTAGAGCTGGGCGATCGTTGTGGCTTGCAGCCGCGTCGGGTGCAGGTGCGCGACTACCGCCGCAAGTGGGGGCAGTGCAATGCCCGGGGCGAAATCACGCTTAACTGGCGTCTGCTGCATCTGGCGCCCGAGCAGCGGGACTATGTGCTGATACACGAACTCTGCCATCTGGCGGAACTGAATCACGGGAAAGAGTTTTGGGCGCTGGTAGCGGAGCATTGTCCTGACTATCGTCAATACAGAAGGAGTCTTTCTGTCGTGTACCCCTTTTTGATATGGTGAATGAGACCTTTGGAGGGTTGTTGTTGGCACCGGTTTAGCGAGACCATCATGCTAGCGGCGTAATAGGTACGGAGGTTGTTCCTGCCCGACGACGCGGCCATAACTAGAATAGTCAGCCGGTGGGCAATCCATCCGGCGATAGAGATTGAGAAGGCGATGGGTTTATATACGGCGATCGAGAGAGCTCTGTTCAACTCTCTGACCAAGAAGATAGTAGGCAATGTGTTGTTTCTGCTGGCGCCGCATCTGGTGTTGGTGATCCTGGGCGTTGTGTATGCAGGCAAGTTCAAGGATGCGCTGGGCAACGCGGGGATCGGGCCGGAACAGCTGGCGGCCTTGAGTGCCTCGCTTGATCATTTCTGGTTCTATGCCCTGGCGACCATAGGCTTTGCACTGTTGGCCGGTATCGGCACCATATTCTTCATGCGCCACCTCTTTCTGCGCCCGATCCGGGAGATCACCGCTGTCCTCAAGGCGATCAGCGAGAAGGACGGCGACATCTCGGCAACGCTTCCCGACTATACCTATGACGAGATATCGGAGATGGCGCGGGCGTACAATGTGTTCTCGGAGAACCTGAAAAGGATCATCGCCGAGACACGCCGTCGTTCGGTCAACGTGTCGCTCAGCGCCAAGCGTCTGCAGAAAGTGGTGATCGAGGCGCAGGGGTCGGCGCATACGCAGGAGGAGCAGGCGCAACTGGTGTTCCAGTCCAGCAGCGAGGCGACCCAGGCGATCGACGAGATTGCGGGTACAACGCTGAGGATCAACGAGCAGAACAGCACCAACATGGAGGAGGTCCGCTCTTCGAATCAGGAGCTGCACACCGTGCTCGAGCAGGTCGGCTCGATCCGTCAGTTGGCCGGCAGTTTCCAGGAGACGGTCACGCTGCTGGGGCAGAATTCGGAAAACATCACCCGCATCCTGTCGATGGTGCAGGACTTCTCCGAACAGACCAACCTGCTGGCGTTGAATGCCTCGATCGAGGCGGCTCGCGCAGGCGAGGCCGGCCGAGGCTTCTCGGTGGTGGCCGACGAGGTGCGCAACCTCTCCCGCAAGGTGAGCGAGGCGACCACCGAGATCGATGCCAATATCGGCCAGATGACGAAACTGGTCGGCAGTACCCGAGAGTCCGCACGCGAAATTCTCGAGGGGATCGAGAGTACCGAGAAGTTCATCGGCGATACCAGCGGCCAGTTCCAGCGTCTGGTGCACGATTTCGAGGAGGTCAACTCCCAGCTTGCCGGTATCAGCGCGGCGATCGATGAGCTGTCGTACACCAACAAGGAGTCGCACGGTCACGTCGCGCAGATTACCCAGCTTTCGGGCGGCATCAAGAGGGAGATGGAGGAGTCGCTGTCCTACTCCGATCGACTTGAGCTGTCGACGGAGGAGACTCAGGAGCTGCTGTCACGCTTCATCATCGGCTTTGGCGGCTTCGAAAACATGATCCTGACCGGGCGCAAGTGGGCTCAACAGACCACCGAGGCACTCGAGCAACTGCAGGCGCGTGGTGTGAACCTGTTTGATCATAACTACCACCGTATCAACGAGGGGCAGCGTCCGGAGCACTATGAAGTGGGGTATACCCGCGCATACGAGCAGTTGATGCGCCCGCTGTTCGACAGCTTCATCCAGCAGCGTCCCGAGTTCATCTACGCCATTGCCGTCGATCGCAACGGGTATGCGGCGGCTCACCATACCAAGGTGTCGAAGCCGATGACCGGTAATTTCGAGGTCGACAACCTGCAGTGCCGCAACAAGCGTATCTTCGCCGGTAATCGTGCCGAGAAGCGGCGTGCAAGTCACACGGCCCCCTTCCTGATGCAGACCTTTATCCGCGATACCGGCGAGGTGTTGAACGACCTGTCGATTCCGCTTTACCTGAACGGCAAGCATTGGGGGGCGTTGATCATGGGCTTCGACCCGCAGCACCTGCTTGACGAGGAGAAATGAGCAACTAGAGGTCCCGATCGGCAACCAGTTGCTGGACCAGTTGCTTGACCATGTCGTAGGAGAGCGGCTTGCTGCACAGCGCCGATACACCGGCACTCTGGATCGCGGCCAGGCGGCTGCTGTTCTGCTCCGACGTGATCATCATGACCGGCACGGTCGGTTGGCTGCTGTGGTTGCGAATATGATCCACCAGCTCCAGGCCGTCGATATTGGGCATGTTGTAGTCCGAGATCACCAGATCGAAGGACTGTTCGGCCAGGTATCGCAGCGCCTCCGCGCCATCGCCGGCTTCGACAATGTTCTCGATGCCGGCCGCTTTCAGTACCTGACGCACGAATTTACGCGACAGGGCGCTGTCATCCACCAGCAGTACCCGCATATCGTCGAACAGGTCGTCCTCTTCCTCCTCCTGCTGACGGTCGCTGATATAGTGCATGGTGCTTTGCAGGGCACGCATCAGGTCGTTGCTATTGAACGGTTTCGGCAGTATGGCGATGGCGCCCGCCTGGCGTATGGGTTCGAGGTAGCGATAGTGGGTCTCGGTCGATACCAGGAGGAAGGTTATGTCCGCCAGCTCGGGCTCCTGGCGCATCCGCGTTACCAGATCGGTGCCGGTCATGTCGGGCAGGTGCATGGATGACATGACTATATCGGGTTTGACCGCGTGCATTCTGGCCAGCGCCGGTTCGGCAGACTCGAAATCTTCGATATCGTGGATTCCCAACTGGCGCAGGCTATCGATGATGATGTGCCGCTGCACTCTGGAGGGTTCGATAACCTGTACCAGTAGATCGTTGATGTTCATACGTGATCGTTCTTTTGCGGGTTCCTGACCGTAGCGCTGACTGTTGGTGGCGCTGCTTTGTTGCCATTCTAGCACGCTTGTTGAGCAGAAGGCCCCTATTAGGAAAAAAGCTTTCCAAACAAACAACTAGTGTGAATTCCGTGCAGGGGTGGACCGCTCGTGCGAAGCCGTTCGGCTTCTGTTCAGCTTGCGTTCATCTCGAATGCGTTCAACTGACAGTCCGCTGCAGACGGGGCGTACCGGTAGCACCCTTGTCTATAAGCGTTACCGATAGGTCAGGCCTCCGCTCCATGAGTGCCGAGTTCGTTTACACAGTATCCCTTCCTGTATTCAACGCTGAACATTTTATCAAGGTCGCCTGAGCGGCCTTTTTTCTTATTCCTGTTTCCTTAACGGATGCTGCGGACCAGATAGTCTATCTCGGGGTGGCTGGCTGACGGCGCTTCCAGCGCCGGTGCCCGGTATTGCGGAGGGTGGAGCAAGCCGCGAGCCAGCAGTTCCTGCAGCAGCGGGAGGTAGCCGAAGCCGGTCTTGCCGATCAGAAGTGCGGAGATATCGCCCTGCCGGTAGAGCCGCAACGCCTCGCGAAAGCCGCTGAGGTAGAGGTGGTCCTTGGTGAAACCGCCGCCGCGATGTACGCGGGCACTGATGCTGAACGCTTCATTCGCGCTGCAGCCGTAGTCCTCGGTCAGCGTTCGCCAGGTGCGCCGCAGGTCGTTGTGGTGCAGCATCTCGTTCACCGCGATCACCCGTAACGCCAGGGTTTTCAGGCGGCCCAGGGTAAGATGCCCGCACAGATACTCGCTCAATATGGCCAGCCCTTCCTGCGCGTGGGTATTGCCGGGCAGACCCAGGCTGAATATCTGCAGCGGTTGGCGGCGCGCATTCAGCGTGGTCACCATATGTATGCCGAGTTCGTGGTGCGCCAGCGCCTGCATCTCCGACTCGGTCACCTGGGCGTCTCGTCTGACCAGCAGGGTGTTGCGTCCGCTCGAGACCATCGCCGCCGCGAGTATCCGGTCCGAGAGCTCCGTCCGGCAGTTCAGCCCCCATTCGCCGGCGCGTCGGCTGAAGAATCTCAACATCTGCTCGGCGTCGAAGATTTCTTGCTGTTGTTCCTGCCCGCGTTCCGCAGCATGGAGCAGGAAGCGCGCGTTGGCCAGGTCGATATCGTCCGGCTCGCCGTAATAGCGCAGCGAGTTGTATAGAAAACGTTCGCTGCCGATGCTGACCAGCAGGTCGATACGTTGTGCCAGGGCATCTATCGCTTCACGGTAGAGTTGGCGCAGCGCCGGATCGCGGATGGTGTCCACCGGCAGGCGGTAGAGCTTCTCCCGGTGCGCGAAGGGGTCGATGCGCAGCGGGCGGTAGCGAAATTCGGGGGCGTAGCGTCCGTTGCTGCGCTGAAAGCGGCGCTGTTCGGCGCTCAGGTTGATCGGGTTGATGTAGAGCAGGGTTTCCAGGCCGCGCGCGAGCTTTTTCAGCGCGCGGTCGATCTTCAGTACCTCCGCCGGCAGACGGTCGGGCAGCAGGTCGTGAATATGGACGGGCCTGCCCGAATGCTGACGTGCGTGGTGGGCCGTGGTGCCGAGCAGTGCCTCATGCAGCGCGCCGGCAAGTGCTTCGGTCAGTATGGGGTAAACGGCACCGCTCTTCCCGTCTCTGAAGATGGGCGAGATCACCAGACCGAGCACGCGGGTGTTGGCGTGCCGCCTTTCGATATCGTTGGCCAACTGATGGCTCTCGGTACTGTCCGGCCCGCTGCTGACGCTGGTGGTGAGCTGGGGCAGCTTTATCCGCGTCAGTTGTTTCTGCAGCTCTTCGATCAGTGCCTGTTTGCCGTCGTGAACGCCGGTTTCCGTCGGGATATGGAAAAGTCCTGCAGAGGGAGTGTTCAGCGTGTGACTGTGCAGGTCGACCAGAAGACAGGCATCGCCCTTGCTCTCCAGTACGTCGATCAGAGCGTCGAGGATACGATAAAAGCGGCGGTAGCAGCGCTCGGCACGTTCGCGCATCCGCTTGGTCGGCAGACGTTTCCAGATCGCGCCCGAGTCGCACTGCTCCGGCAGGCAGTGGCTGAGAGGCTGGTTCAGGTCGCAGGCCAGCCGTGACTCCTCCTGGATGATGGAGATCGGCATCAACTCGGCGAGATGCTCGCAACCGCGCTCCTCCAGTGCCTGTCGTTGCTCGTCGTCGAGCGCCAGGCGCTCGCCGTAATCATCCGGTAGCGCGGTTCCGGCGTGCAGCACGCAGGCCACGATCGGCAGGTAGTGGTCGATGCGGATGCGTAAACCGGCGCCGCGCACCCGTGCGTGCACGGGGCGGCGCTGGTCGATCAGCTCGAGAAGGCGGGCCTCAGAGAGAGTTTGCATCGTCTATAGCCTGACGGAAGGCATTCTTCTGGCGCTCCACCAGCGCCTTGGCTTCGACGACGTTTTCAACGAAATCCAGTATCTGACGCTGCAACCGTACGCGGTTCAGCTTGTTGATGCGCACGATACCGCCCGGGGCCATGACGTTTACCTCGATCAGCTTGCCGCTGATCACGTCCAGGCCGGTCAGGTAGAGGCCGTCACGCACCAGTTTCGGGGCTATGGCACGGCACAGCTCACGGTCTTCGCGGGTCAGGGTGTGTTTGACCACGGTGGCGCCGGCATGCACGTTGGAGCGCACATCGTTCTCGTCCGGGATGCGCCGCATGGCGCCGATCGGCTCGCCGTTGAGCATCAGGATGCGAACGTCGCCGTTTTCGGCACCTTCGACGAACTCCTGCAGAATCACGTAGTTACTGCTACTGCCGGAGCCGACATAGAAGTCCAGCAGCGAACGGAAGCTCTGCCGCGCGCGCTTTTCGACCACAATGACGCCCTTGCCGCCGAAACCGTTCAGCGGCTTGAGGATCATTCTGTCCCCCGGCGATTCCTGCAGCACCTTCTCCAGATAATCGCGGTTCTTGGAGACGTGGGTCGTCGGCATATATTTGGCCGCGGGGCCGGTGAAGGCAGCGGTATAGAGCTTGTTGTTGGCGATGCGCATACCGTTGATGTCGTTCATGATGAACACATCGTCCTGAACCGAGTCGAGGAAGTTGAGGATGATCGTATCCAGCGGCGGGTTCAGGCGCACGATGATCGCGTCGAAGCCTGCCAGGGGCAGGCGGCTGCGACGGAATTCGGCGTTGCGGTAGAAGCTCGAAAAGTTGTCCGACACCCGGTTCTTCTTGACGAACACGTTGCAGAAGGCGCTGGCCACGCTGTCGCGAATGGTCAGGCTGGCCGGCGAGGTGATCGCCACGGTATGTCCGCGCAGAACCGCCTCGTGCACCATGCGCAGCGTGCTGTCGGTTTCGGGTTTTACCTGTTCCCACGGATACATCAGAAAGCAGATCTTCATGCCATCATCCTGTCAGGGCGCAACCGTCCGAGGCTGATGCAGTCGGATCGTCGAGCGCGGAAAAATTGTTGTACGAGTATCGAATTATAGGGCGTTGAACGGGTGCTGCTCAGGCTGGAGCCGAGCAGCTGGAGAGTGGCGCAATTGGACGGCAGATGCGCTTTTGCAGCAAGCAAAAAATAGGGGTTTTAGGTGAATTGTTTTCCTGTAAAATCCGTTTGTGATGAATTTTTTATGTGTTTACGCCGGGCGCCCGATGTCGCCCGGCGAGAGACTACCGCGATTGCTCGTGTATCTCCGGCGGCTGCCGCAGATCGGATGACCAGCCCAACCCCTCCAGAACCGGCGAAAACAGCGCCCTTATCTCCGTTTCGTCGCAGCAGTCGCGTGCCTGATCCAGCAGCGGCAGCAGGTCGGCACGGCGGAGCGAGCGGATCAGCAGCTTGATCTTCGGGATGTTATACGCGCTGAGGCTCAGGCAGTCGTATCCCAGGGCAACCAGCATCAGTACCGCTACCGGATCCGACGCCATCTCGCCGCACAGGGATATCGGCAGGTCGAGCTTGCGGCACTGATCGAGGATCTGCTCCAGCGCGACCAGCATCGCCGGGTGCAGGTTGTCGAACAGGTTGGAAACCCTCGGGTTGTTGCGGTCCACCGCCAGCAGGTACTGGGTCAGGTCGTTGGAACCCACCGAAACGAAGTCGATATAGGGGGCGAGCTTGGGCAGCAGCAGCATCGCCGAGGGCACCTCGATCATCATCCCGATCTCCGGGATACAGGTCTCCAGGCCTTCCCGTTTCAGTGCCTCAGACGCCTTCTCCACCAATTCCCGCACGGTCCTGATCTCGTCGACGCGGCTGATCATCGGCACCAGCAGCTTGAGGTTGCCGTGTTCGGCATGGGCGCGCAGCATGGCGCGGATCTGGCTGACCATCAGCTGGGTGTTGTCCAGGGTGAAACGTATGCCGCGCCACCCCAGGTAGGGGTTGCTTTCGTTGATCTCGAAGTAGGGCAGTTGCTTGTCGCCGCCGATATCCAGTGTGCGCATCGACACCGGGCGTGGCGCATAGGCCTTCAACACCTTGCGGTAGATGCGGTACTGCTCCTGCTCGGTCGGGAAGCTGTCGTGGACCATGAACGGAATCTCGGAGCGGTACAGGCCGACCCCTTCGGCGCCGCGCTGAAGACCTGGTGTGGCGTCGGCAAGCAGGCCGGTATTGGTCAATAGCTTGATGCGCACGCCGTCCAGGGTCTCGGCCGGCATGTCGCGCAGCCGGTCCAGATCGCGCATGAAGCGCTGCTCCTGGTCGATCATCCGCTTGTACTCGCGCATCAGCGCCAGCGGCGGGTTGAGCACGCATTCGGCACGGTTGCCGTCGACGATGACCCTGGCGCCGCGGTGGTGTTCCGGCTCCAGCCCCTCCACGCCCATGACCGCGGGTATACCCAGTGCGTTGGCGACGATGGCCGTGTGCGACAGGGTCGAGCCTGCCGTGCATACCAGTCCGCGAATGCGCTCCTGCGGGAAGCTTGCCAGATCGGCGATGCTGATCAGATCGCCTGCGAGTATCAGCTCTTCGTCGGGGGCTTCGAGAACCTGTTGGTCGCGCTCCAGAATCTGATTCAGGATCCGCTGCCCTATGTTGCGGATATCCTCGCTGCGGGCCTGCATGTAGGGATCGCTGGACTGTTCGAATACCGACGCGATCTCGTCGACGGTCTGCTTCAGCGCCCAGTCCGCCGAGGCGCCGCCATCGATCAGCCGTATCACGCCATCGCTGAGCTCGGGGCTCTGCAGCATCAGTTCGTAGACGTGGAACAGGGCGCGGACATCGGCCGGCAGGTGCTGGCCCAGACGACCGGAGCCCGACTCGAGCTCTTCGCGTACGGCGGCCAGCGCGTCGGCGAAGTCGCTTTTCTGCTGCGCGGGATTGCTGGTCATCGCCTCTTTGACATCGGCGAGCGACAGGTGCGGGTGGATCAGCCATAGGCGGCCTTGGCCTACGCCCGGCGCACCCTTGATGCCGGTGTAGCGTCGATAGGGGGAGACCTCCCTCAGGTTGGACATCCATTTGCCATCCCGATGCAGTTGGTAAAGTGTGCTGCCGAGCTGTGACGCCACCGTGATCAGGAAGGCTTCGTCCTCGTCGCTGAAGGGTTCACGTTGGTGACCCTGGATCACCATGACGCCAACCAGCTTGCGCAGATGCAGCAGCGGCACACCGAGGAAGCGGTGATACGGCATCTCGTGGGTTTCGGGGATGTAGACGAAACGATCGTCCGAGGGGGCGTCGGCCAGGTTGACCGCGCTGAGCGTTACCGCGATATGACCGACCAGACCCTCGTTCATGGCGAGGCGCACCTTGCCGACGGCGCCGGCGGACAGCCCACGGGTGGCGGCGAGAATCAGCGCATCCCGTTCCGGCGTGCATAGATAGATGCTGCATACCTCGACCTCCAGCAACTCGCTGAGACGCTGCACGATCGTTTCCATGATCGCGGCTGGATCTTGGGTGCGGGCGATCTGTTCAACCAGGGCGGTCAGTGTGGCAAGAGGATGAGGCATAATGTTAACTCCGAACGCGCGTTTTCCTGTCACTGGTAGATCATACAGTATTTGTCTGAGTAAAAAGCGCGGCGGCAAGGGGGTGTACCGTTTTTTTTGCAGCGGGCACGCAAATGGGAAATACAAATGGGAAATATTCTTACGGCGCTTCCGGGCAACTGTTACAATAGCGCCCATTCTTAACCCTGTATCATGGACCAGCGTTTCATCCTGCATGAACACTGAAGTACTGTTGAATCACGGCATGTCGGTGGCTCGTATATGCCAGACCGATGTTGTGCGCTGTGATCCGGGTGATACCCTCGAGCGCGCATTGCACCTCATGTCCGAGCGTCGGATAGGGTCGGTTCTGGTGTGCGAAGGCGAAGAACCGGTCGGTATCCTGACATCCCGTGAGGCGATGAACTGCTGCGTCAATGCAGGCAAGGAGGGGCGTGCATTGCGTCTCTCCGAGGTCATGTCGACCCGTTTGCTGATCGTGGCCGCCGAGACCGGTATCGACGAGGTCGGGGTTGAACTGCTCGGAAAGCAACTCAAGCATGCGGTTGTTGTCGACAGTCAGGGCAGGCTGCTCGGCATCGCCAGCGAACGCGATATCGTCAACAATCAGGGGATCGAGCACGATCTGCATCTGCGCAGCGTGTCCGATATCGCCCCAGCGACAGCTCTGCAGTTGAATGCGTCCATGTCGATGCGTGACGCAATCATGCAGCTGCGCAGTCACCATCAGAGTGCAGCGCTGATCGCCGACGGCGAGCAGAGCCGTATCCTGACCGATACCGACGTGATCCGCATTCTGGCATCCGGTCGCTCTCTTGATCGGCCGCTGGTCGAGTTCGACCTGCCCGAGCTGGTCTCCATGGATGCGGATATCAGCCTCTATGTCGCCCGCAAGATCTTTCGTCGCCACGGCTTTCGTCATCTGGGGCTGGCCGACGCGCAGGGGCGGGTTACCCGGCTGCTCTCCTACGCCGATATCCTGCGGAGCGTGGAGCGTGATTACGTGGCACGCCTGCGCCGGATGTTGATGACCAACAGCGAGGCCCTCGAGCAGTCGATACAGAACCTCCGTTTGATCGAGCGGGTGATCAACGCCTCCATGGAGGGGGTGGTCGTCACCGATGCCGCGGGGGCGATTCAGAGCGTGAATCCGGCATTCACGGCGATTACCGGCTATGAGGCGCATGAGGTGATCGGGAAAAACCCCAGCATCCTCAGTTCGGGGCGGCATGACCGTGCTTTCTACGATCGGATGTGGTGCGCCCTGCGTGAAGAGGGGGAGTGGCAGGGTGAGATCTGGAATCGCACCAAACGGGGAGACGTGTATCCGGAGTGGCTCAGCATTACCGCCATCACCGATGTCGAGGGGCGGGTCACCCAGTATGCGGCGATCTTCCATGACCTGACCGAGGCGAAGCGTTCGGAAGCCCGTATCCGGAATATGGCGCTGTTCGACGGCCTCACCCGGTTGGCGAATCGTCGTCTGTTCCAGGATCGTCTGGAGATGGCGACTCGCTATGCCAGAGAGAAGGCGTGCGGCTTTGCCGTGATCGCCATCGGTCTGGATATGTTCAAACGTATCAACGATCGGTTTGGGCTGGAGTGCGGCGATGAGGTACTGAAGACCATCGCGGATCGGATAGAGGGCACCCTGGGAGTGGGTGATACGGCCGGCCGGCCCGGGGGGGACGAGTTCAATCTGATTCTGAGCGAGATCGCCGAAGACACGCTGCACTCACGGCTGGAGCATCTGTCCCGTGTGATTTCGATGCCGGTGCTGGTGAATGCGTCGGAGGTGCGTATTACCGCCAGTATCGGGGTCGCGCTGTTTCCGCTGGATGGGGATAGTGCTGGTGAGCTGTTGAGTTCGGCCGAGGCCGCGCTTCACCAGTCCAAGCAGATGGGGCATAACGTCTGCAGTTTCTTCTCACGGGAGATGCATCGGCAGCGTCTCTCTCGCTACATGATTGCCGCTCAGCTGCATCGCGCGCTGGAAAGAAACGAGTTCTCGCTGGTGTATCAGCCCAAGATCGGGCTGGCCACGGGGGCGGTCGTCGGTGTCGAGGCGTTGATACGCTGGCATAGCGCCGAGTTGGGTACGGTGTCACCCGATGTTTTCATTCCGCTGGCCGAAGATACCGGTCTGATCAACGATATCGGCGACTGGGTGCTGCAGGAGGCGGTGGCACAAGCCGCGCGATGGCAGGAGCAGGGTTGTCCCGTGCAGATTGCGATCAACCTGTCGGCACGTCAGTTCCTGCACGGTTCCATTCTGCAGCGAATCGAGGAGGCGTTGCTCGGAAGCGGACTGGACAGCCGCTGGCTCAGTGTCGAACTGACCGAAACCTGCTTTATGGATAATGTCGAGCAGACGGCCGAAACGCTGTTGGCGCTGCGCGAGTTGGGCGTCGGGGTATCGATCGACGATTTCGGAACCGGCTTTTCGAGTCTGAGCTATATCCGTACCATGTCGCTGGATCACCTGAAGATCGACCGGAGTTTCATCAGCAGCATTACCGAGTCGGAGCGCGATCGCCAACTGGTCAGTGCGATTATCGCCATGAGCCAGGCGCT
>Ga0214472_10000863_pt1 | contig 36164 bp, 59 predicted proteins | sample RVTome_6_FD_207662 | JGI IMG/M metagenome (GOLD analysis project Ga0214472, IMG submission 207662) | Soil microbial communities from uranium-contaminated site in the Upper Colorado River Basin, Wyoming, United States - RVT140D175 | ecosystem: Environmental > Terrestrial > Soil > Contaminated >...
CCCAAGCGGCGTCCCCAGCGGCGTCCCAAGCGGCGGCCGACTTCTTGCGGGCGTCTTCAAGCACCGTCATGCAGTCAGCGAGGACCGACCAGTCCGTGACGGGTGGGAGACCTGCGACCGCGTCGGCGTTGGCGGTGAGCCCAGCGAGGCGCAACCAGGCGGGCGTGTAGATGCGGATCAGCCAGTCGGCGGCGAGCAGGCCTCGTTCCTGGTCGCGGCCGTCGTTGGTGCCGACGAGCCGCGGCAGGTACGGCTTGAGGATCTGTCGGTGCTCTTCATCCCAGTTGTCGTTGAGGCCGATCATGAAGTCGGCCAGCACCTTGGAGACGCATTCGGGATGGTCGGTGTGGCCTTCCCCGGCGAGCCAGGCGACGGCCTCCATCGCGCACATACCGTCGTCCCGTTTGGCGTGCGATCCGTGAGCAAGGATGAGTCCGTCGAGTTGTGAGAGCCGATCGTCGAGGATGGTCATGGGATTCCTTTCATGGGTCTGTCCTCTTGAACTTCACTTCGAGACGGTCCCGTACACGTCGACGTCGATCTGACCGATCAGCTGATCGCCGGTGGGACCGACGAGTGGTTGGCCGTCGAGTTCGAGGTGGGTGGCGCCGGCGGCGACCAGATAGCCGATCATCAGCCTGATCGTGTCCACCGTGCCCGATTCGAGGTCGTCTACCGCCCGTCTCAGCGTGTCTGAGCGTTGCCTGCCGGTTGTGTGCGGGTCAGGTAGGACACGCAGCGCTTTTCCGTTGACGGTCACGTCATGGGCCCCCTCATGGGTGTGACCGGAACGGAGCGACTGCACTTCGACATCCAGGTGGGCGGTTATCGGCCCGACACTCAGCTTGCGCGGTTCCTTGTGCGGCTTCCAGGTCATGACATGACCCCTGTCGCTTCGAAGTCGAGGGTGGGCTGGCACTCCGGAGTGCGGGGGATGACCGCGCCGGCGGCGGCGGCCACGTCGAGTGTGAGCGGCTCCACCCAGCCGGCAAGCTCGGCTGCCGACGCCCACGGATGGGCCAGGATGTGCTCGAACGACGTGCTGTAGAACCGGCTACCAGGGACCGACCGGAGGGCGGTGTGGGCGGTGGCCTCCTCGGTGGTGAACGAGTCGGCGAACGGTTCCCACGGTGTCGGCGTGGAGGGGCGGAGGAACGCGTCGAGGAGTTTGGCCTGGGAGCGGGCCTGCTGTTCGTGGTTGCGGGACAGCCAGATGAACACCCATCCGCCGGGTGCCCGGCGCAGCTGAGTGAAGTCGACGGCGCCGCCCAGCAGTTTGATGCTGTGACCGGCTCCGGTGTAGGTGACATGTCGAAGCCACTGGCGGCCGCTGGAGCCGAGCATCTGGGTGTGTTCGTAGCCTCGGGGTGACCCGCCCGGATACGGGTGGATGCCGCCCTCGTCGAGCATCTCCATGACCAGGGTGGACCCGCAGCGGCCGAGCCCGCACACGGCGATGAGAGGCAACGTCACAGCAGCGTCTCCTGGACGCCGACGTCCTCCGGAGCGAACCGGTGGATCCGATCCCACACGTCACGCGCCGACTCCTCCAACGTGGCCGACCGGTGCGGTGGTAGACGCTTACTCACACGACCACCAACCCTGGGACCGAGGTTGCAGTAGGCGGCGATACCCGCCTTGGTGCGGCGGACGTAATGCCACCAGATGTTCTTGCCGCACGGGCACTGCTGGGGGGGGGGTCGACGTCATGCCACCGCCTCGACCTGTGGGAGGTCGACGACGACGCCGGTGCGGTCACGCCACTGGCGGCGGGCCAACACCATCAGCCGGAGGAACCGGAACCGTGCCCCAGCTGGGAGGTCGTGGGACAGGATGTCCTGGGCGAACCCGTAGCCCTCCTCGCAGAGGTCGAGGACCATCTCCCAATACCAGTTCTCCGGGCAGCCGGTGAGCTGGGCGCCGACCGTGATCAGGGTCCGGCAGTGGCCGCACATCTTCCAGGTGACCACCGAATTCGACCAGTGATCAACGCTCGTCTGAGACCAGTAGGACTCGCCGGGCTCGATCGGCCGTCGGCATTCCAAGCATTCGTGGGCCTTGCGGGCCCGCCGGAACCCGGAGTGGAGATTCGTGTGGTCGTCGTCGTCGATGTACAGGCACATCAGGCGGCGTCCCCCGTGTCGATCGTCTGCTGGTCGTCGTCCCACTGGTCCAAACCAAGAAGCTGGACGAAGTCACGGGCCACGGACTTGTCGTTCTGGTCGAGACGCCATCCCTCACCGGCGGCGAGAACGATCGCCATGGCGGTCTGATGCGTGTGAGAAGCGAAATGCTCTATCAGCCGGTCCCGCATCCGGGACACGGGCGCCGACTTCGGTGTCGACTGGCCGGTCACGTCGGCGAGCAGATCCAACGCCATGTGCAGCGTCTCCCCCGTCATATGCATTTCCTGATGTAGGGCGAGGGCGATCGCCTGCTGATAGACCAGGTCGACTGTGACCGGCCAGGTGTACGGGTCGGCGGCCATCAACGTCTTATAGAAGGTGGCTCGCTCGACACGGCGGGCTTCCCGCTGTCGCTGGTTCCGGTCGAACGGGGATTCCGACGTCGCCGTGTGACGGTCAGGGTCGTGTTCGGCCCACCAGTCGTCGGTCACCTTCACCGTCGACTCGCCGTCCGGGAAATGCCGGGACGGGACAGCACACCACCATTCCGGTCCGCTATCCTTCCCCCGCCATGTGAGCCGCCACCTCGAGCATGGCTCCGTCAGGTGGGCGTCGTAGTCGACGTCCAACCCGTTCCACCCTTCGATCGGACGTCCGCTGCTGCGTTCGTCGTCGCTGAGTTGGACAGCGCCGGCGTCGGTGAGCTCCCGGACGATCTTCGCTTCGACCCGGGACGCCTCAGCCCGGCGGGTGGCGGTCGTCGCCGCCCACAACACGTCACTGTCGAACTGGAAGTCGCTGGTCAGGTCGTCAGGGTCGGTGAGGATCTCCACCACGTTGGCGACGAGCTGGGCGGAGTCGACGTCCCGGTCGCCGATCGCGCGAGCCACCTCATAGGCGGTTTCCACCCCGATCCTCCCGTCCCGCACCGCCGGCAGAATGTCGTCGGGAAGGTCGAGGAGGCGAAGCCGTTTCGACACGACCGCCGGCGACCGGCCGGTCTTCTCAGCGATGTCCTTCTGCCGCCAACCCAAATCGACCAGGATCCGGTAGCCGGCCGCCTCCTCCAACACGGTCAGCTCCTGACGTTGCAGGTTCTCGACGAGCATCGCCGCATACGCCATCCCGTCGTCCAGATCCTCGCGAACTTCGGCGGTGATCTTCTTCAACCCGGCCTTCGACGCCGCCGCATGCCGGCGATGCCCGGCCACCAGCTGATACTCGCCCGGCTTGTCCGGATGCGGCCTCACAACGATCGGCTGGATCAGACCGACCGCCCGGATAGACGCGGCGAGCTGGTCGACGTCAGCGAGACCGGCCCGATAGTTATGCGGATGCGGATGGACCTTGCCGATCGGCAGGTCCACAAGCTGACGAGTCATCGCGGCACCGGAGTCCGATCGCGGGGCCCGCCAGTCGGGGCCGTCACCGGTGCGAACAGGGAGACACCCTCGTCGATGTAGTCCACTTCCTGTTCGTCGAAGACGAACGCCTGCGGCTGACCGTCCTTGTCATGATGGGCGAGCGACACTCGGACACAGCCGTTCCGGTAGAAGTAGACCGCTTCGGCGATCCCGTCCCATCCGGACACCTGGTCCCGGTAGCGGGCACCGAGCTTGATGCTGGTCCTGTAGGTCATATTCGGTTGATCTCCTCTCGGATTTGGAGGGCGAGCTCGTACCAGTCGACGTGGGATTGGACGAGGGCGGCGGCACCCGGCTGCCAGACACCGTCGACGTCCCGGTAGCCGCGGAGCAGCCGTCCGACGGTGCGTTCGTCGACGTCGAGGAACGAGGCGACCTGCCGTTGGGTGGCGGCCGTGTAGTAGGTGGCGGCGAAACAGAACATGCGGCGGGCGAACGCCGCCTGCGGCCGGCGGGTATGACCGTCGCCGGTGATCCAATCCGGGTCGACCATCAGCCGGCCGGCGACGATCGACAGGACCCGGTCCAGGCCTGCATCAGCGGCCGTCAACACCGAAGGGAGGGCAGGGGTTGAGGCGGTGGGCCCCTCAACAGGACAACGGGCGGTCATCGGCGCCGCTCCGGATGCGCCAACCCGTCGACATCTTCGAACCGGTCAGCGTCGGCATCGAAGAGAGCCAGGAACGCTTCTTTGATGACCGGCCAGATCAGGCGGGCGCCGTACCCGACGGCGATAGCCGTACCGAGCAGCTGCAGGTCGGTGAGGAGACGTCTCATCACATGCCCCCGGCTCGGACACGCTCAGTGGCGGACTCGTTGAACCAGTCCGGCATCGAAGGGTCACGCCAGCCCTCGTTCATCGCCCACACGACGGCCGGTACAAGGTTGTCATGGACCGGGCCGACTTGGTTGCCGTCGGCGTCGACGAAGCGGGTCTTCTGATGGCCGCGGGAGCCCTTCGCGGGACGTTCCATCCACACCTCGAGCCCGTCGCCGGTGACATAGTCGGCGCGGTTGGGGTTGAGGTCGATCTCCACCGGGTCATGACCCAGGGAAGCGACCATTACGGGATGCGAGACGACAACGTCGCGGAAGTTCTGGACGGGGCGGCTCATGGGGCGATCACCCGGTATCCGATGATCGAAGCGCCCACGACCTCGGCAACGACCAACGCCACGAAGATGAGCGACGCCAGGATCAGCACCGCACACCCGGGGGCCCTCATCGCGCGACCTCGCCCTCTTTGCGGAACGTCTCCCAAGCTCGAGCGGCGCCTCCGGAGCCGGGGAACAGGTCGACGAAGGTGTCGTCGGGTGCGGCGGCGAGTAGATCGAAGATCCAGAAGAGGAATGCGGCCGGTTTGGCACCGACGACGCGCTTCGGGTCTGTCGTGCGGGCCCGCGCGACGTATTGGAGGGTGTCCACGCGCCGATCGGTGGTGCCGGCCCAAAGGGGGCGGGCCGGGTGGTAGATGACGGGCTCCCAGCCGTTGAGGGGATGCCAGGAGGCAGTCGGCCGTTCCCCCCGGTGCCAGGAGGCCACCCGTACGTCGGGGGGGCAGAGAGCGAGGACGTCGCGGAGCGCCGGCACACTCGTCGACAGCGCCCAGCCGTCGTATTCGGCCGTGAGCGACGCAACAAGACTGACGAGATCGACTTCACCGGCGAAGTCAGGATGGTCCCGGTAATAGCGGGCGGAGAGCCCCGGATAGGGCGGATCGGCGTAGGCGAGACGGAGCGGAGCCGTCGCGTCCTCCGGCGTGGTCGACGGATCGCGGCGGTGGGAAACGAAACGGTGGTTCGCTTGTCGGCACCGTTTGGAGCAGTAGACAGAATCGCGGCGGGCGTTGGGCCGGATGGGGTCCTCGCACCATGCGCAGACCCGTCGTGAACCGATCGCACCGCGACGCGTCGTGTAGGTCCTAAACGACGCGTCGACCTGGTCCTCACGACGCGTCGTGTCGGGATCCTGAAGCGACGTGTCGTGTGGTGCGGCCGCACTTCGCGACACGTCGTCGCGCTGCAGGGTCGACGTGTCGCTGGTGGCCACAGACGACGCGTCGTCTTTCACCACGGCGAAACGCGACGGGTTGCGGGCGTACCCCTCGCGGGGTATGTCAAGGCGGGTATGAGTCACGCCGGCCATCCGATATGCGCCTCAGCGGCCGCCTTCGTGGCGTGGATGCCGAGCAGATGCCAGTGCGGACCCAACGCACAGACACAGTCGAACGAGACCTCCCAGCTGCGGCCCCGCTTCTCGACCTTGAACTCGGCGCCGTTGATCCGGTAGAGGGAGGCGGTCATCGCGATGCCCGTTTCGCCTTACGTGCGGCCTTCCGGCGTGCCCGGTCGCGCGCGATCCTGTTCTTCTGGCCGGCATGCACATGGCACACGGACCGACCCGGGAGCGATATCCGGGAGCACGTGTAGAAGCCGGTGTCAGGTTGAGCGTCCCACTGGCAGCGGACCTGCACCCCGCGGCGGAACGTCGTATACGGGCCCTGCTCGGTCGAACGGCGAGGCCTCATCGCGCACGCTCCCCGACCGTCCCGTTGGCGAACAGCTGAGCGACGGCGAGACGGTCGCGGAAACGGCACAGAGGCGTACGGCAGCGGGTCACGTCATCGAGGACCGACAGGAGGGTGATGACGGCGGTCATGCGGCGAGCTCGAGGGATTTGGCCCAGCGGCGGATGGTGGCTTCGTGGAGGGGGACGCTGGTACGTTCACGGATTTCGATGGTGATGTCCGTGTAGGACTTGCCCTGTTCGATGAGTTGGGGAAAGAGAGTCGAGAAGGTGGTCCCCTGGTCCTCGAGGGCGGCTTCGACCATCCGATACACGGTGCTCTTCGGTGCCATGAGAGTGCATCATGCACGATTACAGGCGCAATTGTCAAGCATTTGCGGTATCTACTGCGCTACTCATCCCACGTACTGCGCCCCTTGCAAGTGTTTAGCAGTTGCGATATCGTGCGGAGCGGCAGGAGTTGGGCGGAACGTACGAGAGAAAGGCACCCCACAATGACCACCCTCGACCAGACCCCGGCAATCAGCGCCCGGCGAGCGAAGCAGGCCGAACGCATCCGGATGGCCCTCGGCAAAGCCGGCCTCTCAAACAAAGCGTTCGAAAAGGTCTCCAGCCAGCGAGGCGTTCGCCAGATCCCACGCAACCGGATCGCGACGCTGCAAGCCGGGACCGCCAAGCAGGTCCTGGACGACGAGCTCGTAACGGTCGCTATGGTGTGCGACGTCTCACTGGCCTTCATCTCAGGTGAAACCGTCACCCTCGACGGCTACGAAGCCAGTAAAGCTAATCCGGGGTATCTCAATCCTGAGACCATCAACCGTTCGCGCATCGACCACGCCATCGGCGACTGCATCGGCTGTGCCATCGACCGCAACTTCCACGTCGTGGACGAATGGAACTACCACGACCCGATCACCGGACAGATCGAGCTGATACTCGACCTCACCGGAAATCTCGCCGAAGCCGTATAGGGCGTTCGGCCCATCGACCGTCGTGCATGGGGTGCCACTATGGCCTCTTGTCCAGGTTCCGCGACCACCTCGTCGCGTCTGGATTGGCGGACAACACCATCAGGGCCTATGACCTGAGACTCCGACAAGCGTTGGAATGGTGCGACGGGGCAGACGTCGATCTTGAGCGTGCCACAGCACTCCAACTGCGTGCACTGAGCGAAGCGTTCCCTAAGACCCACACGAGACGCAGACAGTTACGGTCCGCGTTGCGGTGGTACTACCAGATGATCGAACGACACGACTCGCCACTCGGGGCGATACAGGTCCCGAAGAAACCGCACTACCGGAACCGTGCCCTCTCCACACACGAGGCCCGGCTGCTTTCCAAGACGGCACGGCATTGGAACCCCGAAGGACTGGTCGTAACCGTCGCCCTCCACATGGCGTTGAGGGTCCACGAGATCGCCACGATGCGGTGGGACCGGTTCGACGGGACCTGGTATCAGGTGCTCGGCAAAGGCGACGAGACGTGGCCGATGCCGGTGCATCCGAAGATCACCGCGCAGCTCCGCACCTATCGTCGCGACGGCCCGTACCTGTTCCCCGGGTCACGGGGCCGGGAGCATGTCACCGACACAACCGTGTGGAAGTGGGTACGCAAGGTGTCGAACGAGGCGGGGATCGGCGACGTGCAGCCGCATGTGCTCCGCCACACGGCGATCACCAACGCGAACGACCACACGCCGGACATCGCAGCGGTGGCCCGGTTCGCGCGGCATGTCCGGTTGGAAACTACCAGGCTGTATGTGCGGACCACCGACGAACAGGTCGAGGGTGTCGTGTGGGCGATCGACTACGAAGAGGACCAATAGAGGAAGCCCCCCGATCCTCCGAAGAGAACCGAGGGGCTATCGAACTCCAGACCGGCGTGGATCAAGTCTAGCCGGGCGGGTCGTCACCACCCCACAAGCGTGGAATCAGGACGAGCAGAGAGATCACGACGACCACGGTGCCGCCGATCACCCAGGGAAGCCACGGGTCCACGCCGCACCTCCTCACACGGGGCCTCGTTCGACGCCGATGCGTCCCAGGACTTGGAGACGCTGGACAGCAACCGACTTGGCGAACGAGAAGAGGGTGGTCGCCCCGACCGTCGCGAGAATCGGGATGGTCACGTCAAGTAGCGATTCGACTGCGATCACAGCCAGAGCGGATTCGATCGACGTCCAGAGGGCTCGTTCGGTGATGGCAGGCCATGTCATCTTCGTCATGTGGGTCTCCTTTGATGTTCAGGCGGCACGGATACGGCGGACTTTGGTGGCGACGTTGGGCCCGTGGTCGGGGCCGGCCCACCGCCAACCGTCGGATAGGAGCGACCGGGCAGTCCCGCGGATCGAATCGAAGTGGCGGGGATCGACACGCAACTCGCCGGGTATCCACAGGCCGGCGTAGAGGGCGGCATGCTGGATCACTGCTCGCACGCCGGTCTCGTCGTCGGGGAAGCGGGCGTGCGCGTCGGGATCATTGTTGTCGCCGCCGGCGGTGGTCTTGATGCCGCCCCAATTGTGATGCTCGGGCCCGAGCACGCCGCCGAAGTGTCCGCCGGCGGCCTCATGGTCCATGATGGCGGCCGGGACAGCCGGGTCGACGCCGTAGGCGACGGACTGGGGCCAGACGCAGACCATGAGCTCGCGGAAGCGGGCGGTGCCTCTACGGGCGGTGGCGTAGCGTTGCAGCTGCGGCAATGTCACTGTGGGGGCTGCGAGGATCGGCACGTCGTCGGCGGGGGCGTCGGGTGGCGGTGTGCCAGTCGGGGGAGGGGCTGGCGGGTCGAGGGTGATCCGGGGGAGAGCTGCGAACAGGTGGCCGCCGGGGCAGGCTGTCGCTTTGGTGTCCCGATGCCCGTAGACGATCCGGCCTGCCGGATGCGTGTCGGTCAGGTTCGGGAACCCGGATTTGCGGAGCCACCGTATCCGGTTGTCGATCGACGCGATCACCACGTCGATCGCGTCAGGGTCGCCCAGGTCGAAGTTCCCGGCGACCGCCCAACCGAACCCGGCCGTGTTATGACCGGCCGTGTGCGCCCCGGTGCGGGACAGGCCGCGGCCTTCCATGATCGCCACATCCAGGTTCTCGAGAACGTAGAACACTTCGGTGTAGGGGATGTCTTTGCCGAGGTCGGGGCGGATGGTCTGTAGCTGCCGCTGATATTTGATGGCGTTCTTGATGGTCCAGCGGTTCTTGGTGAAGTCCGACGTGTCCACCGCGGCGGTGTGATGGATGTGTGCTTCGGTGCGTCTGGCCGGATCGACGTTGAAGCCGAGCCGGGGAAGATTCGTGTTCACACCCCAGTCGGCGCGCGACAGGTAGCGGTCAGCCATACGGAGCTCTCCTTCGTGATTAGTGGTCAGCCGCCGAGGGCCCGGATGAGTCCGGCGACAGACCCGCCGGCGACGACGCCCGCCCCGGCGAACGCCCACAAGAGCCTGTCGATCTTCTTCTCGACCCGGTCGATACGTTCATGTGCCCGGGCGTCACCGTCACGGCGGCGTTCGTCGATCCCGTCGTGGACGTTCTGCGAGTCCCGGCCGAGCACTTCGAGCATTTCGGTACGTTTGAGCAGGCCGAGATGTCCGATGGAGTCGTCGCCGAGGAGTGCCCGTTCAACGCGGGAGAAACGTCTGGAGAGGTCTTCGAGGAGATGCTCGGTGGTCAGGTCGGGGGGCATTGAATCTCCTGGCCTAGACAACATCGGGTACGGTGATCTGGGTGAAAACGCTTCAAGCCTTGGAACGTCGGATCGTCCCCTTTTTGATTGACCGGTGGGCGCCGTCAGAGCTGATCCGTGCATCATGGAAGTACGCACCGAAACCGCCGGCTGGGACGGTTAACGCGGCCGGTTTCCGGTTCGACATCGACCCTCGTGGCGGACGGCCGAACGATGCCGCCCTCTACTACCACGGCACCTACGAAGCGGGCACGGTGCAGGTGCTTTCCCGGGTGGCTGCCGGCGGGATCTTGGTCGACGCCGGAGCCCACATCGGGGCGATCGCTCTTCCCCTATCTCGGCATGCGTCACACGTGCATGCCTTTGAACCTCATCCTCGGACTCACACTGTCCTCGCGGCGAACGCAGACCGCAACGGGCTGACGAACGTGACCGCCCATCATGCAGCCATCGGACTTAGGGACGGGACGGGGATGGTCACCGACCTGGACAACGCTGCCGGGAACACGCTCGCGGACGGGACGGGTTCTATCCCGGTGCCAGTGAGGAGCCTCGACTCTCTCACCGACGAGTACGGCCCGCCCGCGGCGATCAAACTGGACGTCGAAGGATGGGAGCTCGACGCGTTGAAAGGTGGGGAACGGCTGCTGTCGTCCGGCGACGCGCCCGCCTTGTGTGTTGAGTCGTCGACGATCGGAGCTGGGGACCGGTCCGGTGTGGTGGAGTGGATCCTTGATGTGAACGACTATCGGGTGTTCCGGTTGAGCCGGGGGAAGGACACGAGGTCTGATCTGGTGCCGTTCGATGGGCGGATGCCACGTCACGACAACCTGTTCTATCTTCGCCCGTCCCACATGGGGGCAGTCCTATGAGGTGGGTTGTTGCGGGTGTGGGTGTGGTCGTCGTGTGGGTGGCGGTCGCAGTGTGGCTTGAAATGATCGATACCCACCGGACACTCCGGAGGGTATCCCGGGGTGAAACCCCGGGGGAACATTGACCTAGACCCCCTCCGAACGGTTCCATCGCCGACGGTCAGGCGAGCTTGCGGAACGAGTCGACGATAAAGTCCCCAGCCCCGGTCCCGAATATCCGGCCGACCCCCACATGGGCGATGGTGATGCCGTCGAAGGCGCGTGTCGTCGTGTATTTCGGAATGAGAATCCGGTCGTGGGGTGAGACGCCGCATGTGACAGTTTCGGCGGTGTCGTCCCATGCGAGCGTCAACCAGATCGGCCACCCGTACGAGGCGAAGAGATTGGTCGGGAAGTCGAATGTTGTGTCTGTGGCCCCCGCCCCGTTCGCCCATGAGGTGACCTGACGGAGAAACACGTCGGCGTCGCCGTTGTCGACGAACACGCCCGTGCCGTTCCCGGAGGTGTCAACGACGAACAAGCCAAACATGACGCGGGACGAGGCGGGCTGATGCATCGCCACCCGACAACCGATAGTGAAGTCCCCCGACGGGACCGCCTGATAGATCGCCTGGTCGGCGGACTCACCGGAAGGAATATCCAGATACAGGCAGCCGGCGGCGACCGCGTCATCCAACACCAGCCACGAGGCTGTCCCCAGGTTCCGTTTCGACCATTTCGCGTCGAGCCCGTTCGACGGTCCCGACATGTTCGTAGCGTCGTTGAACTCGTCATCCTCGGTAGCCGCCGCCGCGGCAGGGGTGTGGATGAACGCCTTGGTGTCGAACACCGAACCGCCGCCACCACCTGACGCGGTGGAACCGACCGTCACGTCCACTTCGTCGTTACCCGAATCGTCGGAGACGGTCAGGGTGATGTCGGTGCCTTCGATCAGGTTGATCGCCGAGCGAGTGCCTATGAGCGTCCCGGCCTTCTTCACCGCGACCTTGTTGTCAGCGTCCGGTATCCATCCCATCAGCTCATACCTCCGGCACGATCCAGATCGACGTCGATGACACGCTCACGCCGCCCTGATCTCTGAGGACGATCCGCACCGTGTTCGCCCCCGGATTCAGGAAGCTGGCGATATCGGTGGGACCGCGGGCAGCTGGCGGGTCCGTGAGGTCGGTGTGCTCGAGCACCCCGTTCACGTAGATGTCGATGGCGTTGTCGACCGTGTATGCGCCGGTCCCGTCCGACTCCCTCGACACCATGACCGTGCCGGACGTGTAGAACAGCTCGAAGGTGGCATCCAAGAACACTTCGTTGGTGGGTGATGCTGGTCTAACAGCAACCCCGGCTGTGACGAGGATCGGACCGTCCGCTCCCACCTCCCGATCGACCAAGTAGACCGCAAGGGTTGCGGACGCCAGATCCTGGGCGGAGGCGTCATCCGCATCGACATAAACGCGGATCAGATCACCAGCTTTGCAGGGGATCGCCGGGGCCACACTCGAAAACCTGGACGCTCCGGTAGCCGTCCACACGGCCGGGTCGTCGGCGGGCGGCCACACTGTCAGCTCGGCGCCTCCCCGGTCGCGGGTGACCCACACGGACCCGCCAGCCGTCCACGTCGACCAGCCGAGCGTGACAGCCACGTTGTAGTAGCCGGGCCGCTCGATCCGGAAGGCGTTGCGGGGCAGCGACGTGGACCCGTCGAATCCGACCGGCGGGATGTGAACCGTGTCCCATTCGATCGGCTCACCGTCGACAGCGATTGACTGGGTCGCCGCACGGGTCAGGTGAAGATATGCGCCGGAACTGTCCCCGGCGAGCGGCGGAGCTGCCTGCGGTATCGGCCCTTGACTGATCCTGCCCCTGTCGTCTTCGAGGGGAGTGAACTTGCGGAGCATCCGGCGGATCGCCTCATACGCTCCGTCCTCGCCGGGGTAGAAGCGTGAGCCGGTGATCTCGTAGATGGCGGGTTCGGTGTTCGTCCAGGTGATCTGACGGACCCGCTTCGCCGTCTTGTCCAGGGCGGTGGGGAATTGGAACCACATCCGGTCGCCCGGGCGGTATGCGACGAGCGGCCTCGGATGATCAGCCGCCGCGCGGACGACGGCGTGGACGGCCTGCCGGTTCCGCTGCTCGGCGGACAGCTGCTCATCGGCCACCGCCTGCAGCGACGCCGTCGAGGCGAGAGTCCGGTCCCCGACGTAGCGTTCCATCCGTCCGAAGTTCGCCAACGCGGTCGCATCCGAATCTTCGAGGATGGTGTTGGCTGCCCCTTCGACGAGGACCGACGTGTAGGCGGGTATGCGGGAGATGACTTCTCCGTCGATGACGGACTGGCCGACGTTCAGGGCGGGGGATGCTGCTGTCGTGTGGTCGGTCTGGCGGCCTTCCGGCCCGTACACGTGGAAGTCATGTGTTTTGCCGCCTGACGGTGTGGTTTTGGGGCGGAGCTCCCATTCGTAGCCGAGGCGGGTGATCTTGTCGAGGAGCTGCCCGTACCACATGCCGCGGTGGATGGTGATGGACTCTTCCCGTGGCCACGCCACTCCCGCCGAGTCCAACGTGGCGGTGATACTGGAGTAGTCGATCCAGTCGAGGATGGTGCCGCGGATGTCGGCGGCGTGGTCGACGGTGGCGTCGTCGAGGAGGTCGATGAGGATCCGGCCGAGCAGCTGCGGGCCCAAGCCGATTTCGAAGTGGGCGTTGCGGATGTAGAACTTCGCCCACGCCGTCTCGTCGGTGTCGACGGTGGCGATCCGGACGATGATCTGGGTGGTGTTCTCCGGGATCTGCACATCCGACAGGGACATCTCGGTGAACGAGCCGGTCGCGAGCTGGGTGCCGCCCGTGTAGGACGGGTCGGCTCCGTTCGGAATCGAGTTCTCGTTGAGATCGCGCAGGACGAATCGGAAGTCGCCGGCGACGGTGGGCTGCACTTCGATCGAGGATTGCGCCAGCGCGCCCGGGTCGACGTCGAGGACGACCTGGCCGCCGCCGTACCGGCGGGTGGGAATGACCACAATGCAGTCGGCTGGTTCACCCAGCGACGTGTCTGACGCCCGTATCGTCGTGTCCTGGCCGTGGACCAGGCCGGTGTTGGGGTTTCTGCTCACCGTCCACGGATGCGGATCTCCGGCCCCGCCAGCGGCTTCTCGGGTGACAGTGACCGGCTGACACGAAACAAGCGACGAGTCGTCGACGGTCATGAGGGCGACGGCCTGTTCGCCGGGGTCGACGAACTCGACGTGAATGTCGGCGTGGTCGAAAGTGCCGCGGGAGTCGTAGAACTCTTCGACCTCGACCGCCACCGCGATCACGTTGGTGAGTGCGACGAGGGCGGCGTCGATCTGTTGGGCGGTCGTGTGCCAGGTGGCCGGGTCCCCCGAATGCGGGTTCCATGGCAGCGCCGAAGTCGTCTGCCCGTCGAAGGTGAGGGTGATCTCCCCGGACGGGACCTCCTGGGCGAGCGCATCATCAGCGTGGGCGGCTGCCGTCGTGTCCGCGTATCCGCGGGTGACGGTCAGGGTGTTCGACGCGACACCTGTGACACGCATCTGCTCTGAGTCGACAAGGATCGAGAACGGGACCGACGCGAAGAACACGGATGCGTCGTCCACGTCGAAGCTGGTGGCCCCCGCGGTGATGGCGCCGACGATCGCCGAGGAGCGGAACACTCCGTCGATGTGGATCCGCTGCACTTCGTTGAGGATGTTGTCGGTGCCGGACGGGTTCGAGATCAGGTTCCGTGACCCGTACACGTGGTCGGGGAACTTCGATGGGGCGACCGGATAGTCCCACGGGTAGACGACTGCACTGTCGAAGGCGGCGCCGGCGAGGTCCGGGCCGCCGGCCACCGTGACCTTCTTGCCGACCAGTGGGCGGGGGGACCGGGCGACGACGAACTCTTGGATGGTTGTCGTCCCGTCGATGGCTTTGACCAGCCGGCCGGCGGTGTCGGAGATGAGCTCGTCGTGGCGGTCGTAGTCCCATGGGACTGTGAACTGGGCCTCACCGAAGTCCGACAGGGGCACCGTACCGGAGGCGGCACCGACCGGTACGGGAAGGTCGGCGATGACCCGCTCGAAGGTGTTGGACCATGGGAGTGTCCACGCTTCGAACCTCAGCCCCATGTCAGGCGCTCTTGTTTCGCCACGAAACCGTGATGTTCACAGTGGAGGTGATCGTCTGGGCGGCGGCCGGGGAGAACCTCCACCACCACGGCTGATCCACGGTGAGGAACGAATCCTGGTGTGCGCTGGCCTTCTTCACGGTGCGGGCCCCACAGTCAACGTCGTAGGTGCCGGCGCCGGCGGCGGCGTCGACGGTGATATTCGACACCACCCCGTTCTCGTCGGTGTGGGTGGCGGTGCCGGGCCCGGCGAACGTCACGGTCATGTCGTCGATCGGCCGGTCACCGCCGGTGGTGACCGCCGGGGTGGTGGACGGTCCGACACTGGTAGCGGCGGCGTCTTCCCAGAAGCCGGCCGGGTTGCGAAGCCGGAACAGGTAGGTGAACCGGTCCTGGGTGGGCATCGGATCGGCGAGCAGCTCCACCGCCGCCCTGATCGCACCCTTGTACGGGTCGGTGTAGGCGAGGGTGACGTGCCCGGTGGATTTGCCGAGCAGCCGGGAGATCTCCGACAGGTGCTCTTCGGTGTCCTCGAGAAGCACCCCGACTTCGAGGAGCAGGTCGACCGGCGCATACCATTTGTCCGGGTCTGACCATTCGCCATGCCGGTGCGGGATGATCAGGTTTTGACCGCGTTTGAACCCGGACGTGTGTTTGAGCAGCCGCGCGAATCGGGCGTGGGTGGGGACGAGGGCGGTGCCGTCGGCTGTGAACGACATCAGCCTGCCACCTCGACTGTCCGACTGATACCGGCGAGGAGCAGACCTTCCTGGACGCCTCGCGCGACGTCGACGGTGGACGCCGGGTTGTACACGTGGACCGCGACCGGACCGGCCGGCCCGCCGCCACCGGTGAAGGCGGCGATCATCCGTTGCACATCCGTATTGGAGAAGACGGTGCCCCGGTCGCCGGGGATCATCAGCAGCTCCGGCCGGTCCCCTTCTCCGACCCGGTAGTGGAAGTCGGCCATGACCGGACCGCCATGCGCCCGGGGGATAGCGGTGGAACCCGACGCCGACGTGCCGCTACGGACGGTGGGGGTGGGCAGGTCGAAGTCGAAGCGGACGTTCTCGGCGAAAGCCTGCGAGAAGATGTCGGCGATGCTGCGGCCGGCCCGCATCATCTCTTCGAGCGAGTCGATCGATGTGACACCGGCCGCGAGGTCGCGGACAGCGTCGAAGCCGATCTCGTCGGCGTGCTCACGGATGAAGTCGGCGATCCCGTCGTCGATGCTCTCCCCGATTTCGACTCCCGCATCGGACGCGAAGGTGAGGGACGCCGGTGAGGTGACCCCGGCCGCCAGGTTTTTGATCTGGTCTTCGGAGAGGCGGCCGGCGTTGCGGTTGATGAACTCGCCGATCCCGCCGAACAGTTTCAGCGACACTTCCTGACCGAGGGCGTCGAACCCGGCGGCGATGAACTGTTGGCGGAGGGCGTTCTCGTAGGCGGTCGCCGTGTTCTGTGCGGACGTTTCGGCGGCGGCCACCTGGTCGAGGTTGTCGAGCAGCTCGAGGACGAGATCGTTCAGTCCGGGACCGACCGCTTCGATCCGGTCGGCCATGGCGCCGAAGCCGGCGTCGGTGAGGCGGGTCAGGTTCGCTTCGAACTCGACCTGCTGTTCGAAGCTGCCGAGGAAGTTGGAGAGGAACTCGTCCATGGAGATGTCGAGTTGTTCTACGGCGCCCTTCATCGGGTCGATCTGCCGGCCGATCTCGTTGACCCGGTCCCGGAACCCGGCGAGCTCCACTTCGATGCGGGCGAGCGAGTCGAATGGCTGACCTTCGAACAGGTCCGATCCGAAGATCTCCGTGATCGACTGGCCGGTCTCCTCGGCGGCGGCGAGGAGGTCAGCGAAGGTGACGATCGTGTCCTCTAGCGCGCGGCGTCCCCGTTTGCTGATGTCCTCGATGTTCTCGATGAACCCGACATCGCCGGAGAAGGCAATCTCGTCTTTGAGGACTTCCAGTTCGAACCGGAGGAAGGCGACGTCGTCGGCGGCGAGACGCAGATGGGCGGAGTTGTTGAGGAACGTTTGTATGGCGTCGCCGAGGGCCCCGCCGGACAGTCCGGCGGTGGCGGCCAGCTGGCCGAACTCGCCGCGGAGGGACACCCCTTCCGAGGTGAGAGCGGAGATGGCACCGCCCAACGCGAACAGCGGGTCGACGCCGCCCTGGATCGCCGTGATCAGATCCAGGCGGGCGTACAGGCCGGCGAGTGCCTCGGTGTGGGCGGCCGCCCTCTCCGCGGCGTCGCCGGCCTGCTCGACGTCTTGGACCCGGCGTCTGAACGTTCGATCGGCGTTGCCCTCTGTTCCGACTTCCGACCACCGGGCGAACAAGTCCTCCAGTTGTAGGCTGAAGATTTCGACGGCGACCGGGAGACGGGCCAGCAAGTGGAGGGTGCCGATGATGACCCCTCCGATCTCGTCGGCAGAAGCGGACACGGACGACGCCAACAATCCGAGCGCCGGTCCGACCCCTTCCAGGGCCTCGATCAGGTCAGGTGCGAGTTGGAGGATCTCGAGGTAGGCGGGGATCAGTTCCTCACCGAGCGCCGCCCGGGCGTTCTCGGCGGCGGCCGCCTGGATCCGGGCGAAGTTGGCCGGATCGTCGGCGGTGCGGGCGAAGTCGCCGGCTACCCGGGCGGTGTCTTCGAGGATCAGCTGGTATCGGGCGGTGACCTTGGCGGTGTCGTCGATCTCCGCCTTCGACGCGGCCAGTCCCAGTTCGAGGGCTTTCGCTTCGACCCGGGCGGCGCTGATGGACGCGCCGAACCGTTCGATCGGGTCACCCTCACCGCGCAAGGCTGCTTGGATGGCGCCGAGCGCTTCGGACACGTCAGTGTCGAAGACGGACGCCAGGTCGGCGGCCCGTTGGGTGAGTACGACGGCGGCGTTGGCGGCGGCGGTCGCTTCGAACCCGAAGTTGCGGAGCAGTGATCCGATCGGGACGACGAGCTGCTGGAAGTCGCCGCGTGCCAGGCCGGCTGTCCGATGGACCTGTTCGCCGTAGTCGAAGACGATGTCGGCGCCTTCACCGAACGCCACGTTGACGGCGTTGACGGATTCGTTCAGGGTGTTGTAGGAGGCGATCGCCTCGCCTGCGCCTCTCAAACCGACACGCACCGCGGCGGCGATCGCTCCGACGGCGATCGCCCCGGCGATCAGCCCCTTCATCTTGGCGAAACCCTGATTGAGTCGGCCGACGCTCTGATCTACGTCGTCGGTGTTGTCCTTCGCCCGGCGCATCTCCCGTGCGAACTCGGCTGCTTCCCGCTCTGACAGGCCGAGACCGCGGGCCACCGCCCGCAGCTCGTCGTCCAGCTCCCTCGACTCCCGGACCGACTTCGACACTGACGATGCCAGTGCGCGGGCTTCGTCTTCGGACCGGCCGATCTTTCCGGACACGTTCTTGAACGACGAGTCCAGATCGCGCGACGACGCTTCGGCTTCTTCGGCGGCGGCAGCAATGTCACGGGTGGCCCGCGCCGAGTCGCGGGCCTCCCTTTTGTACTGGCCGGTGACGAGCTCGAGGATCAGTTGGAGTCGTTCACCGGCCATCCGGCTCCTCTCACAGTTCGTCGTCCGGGTCGTCTTCGTCGGTGGCCGCCCAGGACGGGATCATCACGGTGGACCATCCGGCCCGGTCGACGTTCGGGTTGTCTGCCGCGGTGCGACGTTCCCTGCTCATCGCCTGGTCGGCGGTGTCGAGGACGATGTCGCCGGGGCACCGGTGGAACTGCCACGTGTAGGCGGCCGGGTTGTCGTCCCATTCCCACGGGTAGGTGCCGCACCGTCGGCACCGGTCGGCCTCTTCGATCTGCCAGACCTCGAGGACGGCACGGTCTTCGTGAGTCCAGCGGGGTTCGCCTTCGCCGGCTACCCGCCCTTCGAGCTCGGAGACGGGGATTCCCTGGTCGCAGGCGTATTGGACTCGCCGGCGCCACCTCCGGTCATACCGGTACCGGCGGATGAGAAAGGGAGTTCGGAGCCTTCCTCCTGGATGTCCCAGACGAGAGACCACAGCTCGTTGCGTTGACCGCGGGACGTCACCCACAGGCGGGCGGCCTGGTCGACGTTCATCGCCGGGTCGACCATCGCCTGCGCCAGCAGTTCAGGCCCGGCCGTGTCCGGGTTGATGACCGGTGGCCGGGCGAACATGGGGGCTGCAGCCGCCCGTTCCTTGTACCGTTCCATCTGGGCGGAGGAAGGCGGATGGTTCCGTTTCAGCTCGTCGAGCCAGTCGGCGTCGACGGTTTTCGCCACGAAAGTGACCGCCTCGTTGGCGGCCCGCTCGACCAGCTCGTTGAGCTGCGCCCCGAGCTTCTCGGCGGGTGACCCGAGGCCCTGCGGCTGGGCTCGTTCGGCCAGACGCGCCTGGTCCCGCATCGCGCGTACCTGGTCGATCTCGCCGAGGAGCTCGCCGTCCATGACGAGCGGCCGGGAAACCGTCCGGGGTTTGCGCGATGCGATGACCTGTTCGATGTCGGTCATGCGAGGACGGCGACGTCCCAGGCGATCGCCTCGGTGAGCCCCATCGGGACCCTCTTCCGGCGGGCTTCACCGCGGGGGGTGGCCCCGTCGGATTTCAGTCCGACTTCGACGTGGGCGACGTCGCAGACATCGCCGGCGGCCGGGTCGGCGCCGGCGATGTTGCCGCCTTCGAACTTGACGATGTAGTACTCGGTCTGGTTGTCGAGCGCCGGATACGCGATCGCGCCGGTCTTCGGCTTCCAGATCTCGATCTCGAGGTTTTCGATCGAGATGGTGGAAGTCTGCTGCTTGTCCTGTGCGGTTGAGATGTCCGACGTGTCGGCGTACTGCTGGCTGCCGGCGAAGTTGACCGGGGCCGGCAGGTCGATGGTGATCTCCGTGCCGGCTGTCACTTCGGCGGCGGTCGGGGCGAGCGTGGCGGAGGCGATCGTGGTCAGCACGTACACCCGCTGTTCGAACCCCATTGGTTTGGCAGTCATCAGCTGTCACCGTCCTTCTTGGTGGTCTTGGCGGCCGGCTTGTGTTCCGTCCACCCCTTCTTCGACCACAGCTGTTGGAAGCTGCGGCGGAGAACCCGCGGCGGGTTCTCTTTCGTGTGTGGGAGGTTCGGATGCTCCATCAGCACCCACTCGTTGTCGGCCATCAGCCGGTTCCTTTCGGGTCGAGCGGGAACACGTGGGCGTCCCGCGGATGGTGTCTTCAGGTGAGGTCGGTCTGGTAGAGCAGGTAGTCGACGATCCGCCCGTGAAGGTGGGCGTCCCGTTCGTAGGTGTCGCGGGATCCGGCGGGTTCGGCGAGGATCACCTGACCGAACGTCTGCAGTTCGAGCGCCGCATGCACCTGTGTTTCGACGTCGCCGGCTTCGAGGTGGGTGGCCGCCCAGCCGGTGATCTGATATCGGTGGCGTTTACCGGCGATGGATGCCTGGCCGACGTCGGCGACGTCGGTGATCTTCTGGTAGACGACCGCCGGGACGGTCGGACTGTCGGGCAGCCTGTTCGGATACACACGGGTCCCGATGAGGGCGGCGAGCCCGGCGTGGCCGGTGAGTCGGGTGACCAGGTCCGAGTCGACGCTCACAGTCGGAAGTTCCGGCTGATCTGGTCGACGATGTTCCTCCTGACGGCTTCGACCGCCGGGGCGGTGCCGTGGTCGATGGCGGGACGGAACCACGGTTGGGCCGCCTGGAAGGCGGTGCCGAACTCGGGGAAGTGGGCCCGCCAGGCGGTCGTGTCGTCGGGACCGACCTGGATCATCCCGGGGTGCGGTTCGTTTTCTTCGGCGCGCATGGATGCGGCCAGGTCGCCGTCGCCGACGGGGGCTCGGTCGGACATTTCTTGTTGGAAGATGTGGCCGGCGGGGCGGAGCGCTTCGAGTTCGTCGATGTCGGCGAGGCGGTCGACAGCTCGGATCGCCTGGTCGAGGTTGCCTTTCACGGTGTGATCTCCTTGCAGGGGATGACCAGTTCGCGGCGGCGGCCGTCGGGGTCGATGGCGGGTCCGACGATGTGGAAGGTGCGGCTGGTGTCGGTGGTGATCCGCATGTCGGGGGTGATGCCGGTCCGGTGCCGTATGCGGACGACGGTGGTGGTCTGTTCGGTGACGGCGGTGGAGCGGATCATTTCGGTGGAGGCTTCGTCGTCGACGGCGCCCCACACTGTGAACTGGTCCTGCCAGGCGCCGTCCGGTTCCCCGTCGGCGTTCTGGCCGGCGGCCCGCTGTTGGAAGGTGAGCCGCCGGCGGAGGAGCCCGGCCCGCATCAGAACCACCAGATCCGGTACGGGAAAAGGATCCATTCGATCGACTGTGGGAGCGGCGCGGCGATGGTGCCGACGACCACCGATTCCCGGTGTTCGTAGAGGGTGCCGACGAGGAGGCGGATGGCGGTGACGACGGTTTCGGGTACGTCTGCGGCGTCGCCGTATCCGGCCACATACGTGATGCGGACGGCGGAGGCGCGGGTGAGCTGGTCTCCGGGCCAGGATTTGCCGTCTCCGAGGATCACACGGCCGGGTTCGCTGTCGACGTCCGGGTCGTAGTCGCCGGCCGGCATGACGCCTGTGGTGCCGTCTGAGCGGGTGTACTCGATCGACGTGACTGATTGGAGGGGCGGACGGGGCAGGAGGATCTCGTCGCCGTACGGCCACCGGTCGAGGGTGAGCCGGAAGGTGGCGGTCACCAGCTGGCGGGTCAGGTGTTCTTCGATGCGGCCGACAGCCGCATCGATGTACGAGCTGATGAGGGTGTCGTCGTCGGTGCCGTCGACCCGCAGATGCTTCTTGGCGGAGGTCAGGTCGAGGGGCGCCTCGGCGGGCGCCACGGTCCGTCGAAGCGCCCAGCCGGTCATCGGCTCATTCCTCTTCGTCGGCGGCGAGCAGCTGCATGAGCGGATCGGTCAGCGACGTGCGCGGCTTGGACCGTTCCGACTCGATGTTCAGGGCGGCGGCGGCTCGTTCCTGGTCGTCGCCGACCCAGGCGAGCACCTTCTTCACGGATCCGGACGGGACCGTCCCGGCGTCGTCGGGGCGGCGACGGCGGCCGTCGACGTCGTCTACCGGGTCGGCGTATCCGCCGGCCACCAGACCGTTCGCCACACTGTCGGGCAGGTCGAGGACCTGGCCGGGGGTGGCCCGGGCGGTGGGTGTGGCGTAGGTGGAATGGAACCTGATCTTCATGGTGTCTCCTGACGGGCGTGAGACCCTCGGACAACCCCGGCTGCGGGATCATCCGAGGGTCCGCATCGGACGGTCAGACCTTGCGGGCCTTGCCGCGGGCGACGGACGCTGCGAGCTGCAACGTCCCTGACGTGTTGGCGGTTGTGACCACCACCACCCGGATCCACCGTTTCCCGCCGATGTACTCGAGCTGGTAGATCTGGTCGTCGTCGGTGGCTCCGTCCACGACCGGTTCGGTGCCGTTCAGGTCGGCGGCGGCGACCGCCGCGTACGTGTCGGGCGATCCGGCGCCGTCGTCGTCGGCTTCCTGCACCTCGAAGGTGTTGGTGCCGTCGGTGGCCCAGGCGCCCACGTCGATGACGACGGTGGCCGCGTCGTAGCCGGCCAGGTCGACGTCTTCGCCGGTGACGGTGGCGTCTGCGTTGACCTCTTGGGGGCGCAGGCTCTGCGCCACACTGATGTGCTGTTCGAGCATGACTGTCTCTCCTCGTTGATGGGACGTGCGGGAGGGGCCCGGGATGAGACAACCGTTTCATCCCGGGTTCTCGGTCAGGCGACCTGGAGCCGGACGAACGCTTCGGAGAGGACGGGCATGCCGTCACCTTCGTAGCGGCCGATGAACCCGACCTGGTTGGTTTCGGCGTACAGCTCGACGAGCCGCTGTATCTCGAACTCGAGTGAGTCGACGATCCAGTAATGCTCGAACGCTCCGACCATCCCCACGTAGGCGGTGGCTGAGATCGTGTTCGGAGCGAACTCCGACACGACGTACGGCAGCTCGAGGATGGTGTCGGGGCGGCCGCCGGCGAGACCCGGCGCCCACACGTACTGGCCGTCGGAGTCCTTGATCTTCCGAACCACCTTGATGATGTCCCGGTGGAACAGCCAGCGGGCTGTCCGCCAGTACTGCTCTTTGAGCGTGTACTTGGCGTCGATCAGCTGGTCGGCGGTGGCGGTCGTCGCCGGGATGGCACCGGCCGCCCCGATCGCCGAGTCCCGGGCGGTGGGGATGCCCTGGGCGGAGGCGACGAACAGGCCGAGCGGCTTCTGGGCGCCGTCGCCGGTCATGTACGCCTTCTCCTGGGTGACACCCACCTTGTAGCCGAGACGGTCGCGGACGATCGTCTCGGGGCTCATCGACCCGCGGCGGAGCAGAGTGCGGGACACCTTGATCCGCTTGGCGAGCGGATGGGGCCGCAGCTCCCGCTTCCCGAACTTCATGTCCGAGTCTTCGGTGCCGGTGCCGAGCTCGGTGGTCCAGTCGAAGTCGGACACGTCCGTGTCGAGCGACGGGGCGCCCAGCGACTCACCTTCGGTGAGGGTCATCGTGGTGGCCAGGCCACGGATGTGGACCATGTCGTCGACGAACTTGATCAGCTGTTCGACGAACTGTTGGGGTGCGACCAGGTGGCCGCCCTGTTCGTCGGGGGTGATCTGGAGGGCTCGGGCCTGCTCTTCGGTGAGGCCCCGCTCGCCGTGCGCCAGGTACCGGCCGAACGCCTGCCGGGCGACTTCGGCCGGGTCGGCCGGGTCGCCGGGCTCCGGGTCGGGGTCGTCGGGGTCGTCGTCGGCGATGCGACTGTCGAGTTCGCGCTGCCGCTTCTCGCGGGCGATCTGGCCGTCGAGCTGGTCGGCTTCGTCCATGAGCGCGTCGAAACGCTGACTGTCCTCGGCGGACAGTTCTTCGCCGGCGGGGACGGCGTCGAGGATCGCGCGGGCGTCGCCAGCGAGCTTCGCCCGCTTCTGCTGGAGTGAACGGATGTCCATCATGGTCTCCTTCATCGTTCGTGGGTGGGCCGTCGGCCGGCCGTCGCGTGAGCAGACGGTGGGGGGACGGGACAATGTCGCCGGCGGCCGCCGCGTGAGCAGACGGCTGGTGGTGACATCAGTTGCGGCGGCAGGATTTGAACCTGCGACCTCCAGCGCATGAGACTGGCGAGCACTCCGGGCTGCTCCACGCCGCTTCGATCTTCAGTCGGCGGTCGCCTCGACCAGGCGGAGGCGTTTGCGGGCAACGGTCAGCCGGGCGGCGGCCGCCTCGTCAGCGTCGACCGCGGTCGACGGGGTGGGGTCTGGGGTGGGGTCGATGTCGAACGCTTCCCGAACCCGGGCCATCGACTCTTCGAACTCGCGGAACGCGGCCCGGCCGACGTCGGCGACCGCGTCGGGGTCCATCGGGATCGGCACGACGGACAGTTCGAACAGTTCCCAGGCGGCGGGCACACCGTTCTCGTCGATGTCCCAGGCGTCGAACCCGACCGACGAGGCGTTCAGGAACCCGCCGCGGACCTTCGTTTCGACCCGGGTGGCGAACGGGTCGTCCTGGTCGAATTGGACGGCGATCCGCAGTTCGGGGGCGTCGACTTCGATGTCAACTCCCCGCCCGATCGGAAGGGAATCGCGGCCCCAGTACGAGTGGCCGTATCCGATGACAGGGTTCTTTTCGAACCGGTCGAGGCGGAGCCGGTCCATCTGCAGGTCGAGGCCGTCGGCTTTGCGGCCTTCAGTGGTGGCAACGAACCAGATCGGGTCGCCGGGTTCGCCGGGGGCCCGGCCGTCGGCGTCACGTTGGACGTAGCCGCGGAGGAACTCGGTGTTCATCGTGTGGGTCCCTTCTGCTGCTGCCGGTCGCGGGTAGGTCTGATCTCACGGTCCCGGGGCGCCCGGCGCCGTTCGCGGAGGGCCTTCTCACGGGCCCGGCGGCGGGCTTCGACTTCCTTCTTGGTCAGATGCTCGGCCATGACGCTGGCCTCCTATCCCTCGACGATGGTGCAGTCACAGCCGGGGTGGACCGGCGGCGCGTACGTGTTCCGTTTGACTTCGATCTGCTCGTCGTCGTCGCCGCCGGTGAGGACGTCGCCTGCCGACACGAAGGTCTGTTCGATGCCGACGACTTTCCCGTCGAGCTTCGAGCAGTACGGGCAGCTGTCGCCCTGGGCTGACCAGCGGATCTTCTTGACTCCGGCCCGCAGCCACGTTTCCCGGGTCGCCGCGTTCGACATCTGCATCGACTCCCAGAAGGCGGCCTGTTCCGGGCGGACGGCGACCACCTCGTCGAGGTGGGCGAGGACGGCGTCGACGAGGTCCTCGGGGGATTCGGCGAGGTCGGTGGCGATCGCCAGGATCTGCCGGCGGGCCGACCCGATCCGGTACGCCGAATGTGCAGTCACGTAGGACTGCGCCCATTCGTCGAGGGCATCGGGTTCGTCGAGGGCGAGCTCGTCGGCAGCTTCGACCGAAATGTCAGTGGCGAGGGCGAGCAGTACGGGCAGCCAGCGGCTGATGGTCTCTTCGAGGATGGTCCCTTCGAACAGGTCTTCGAGGTCGGCGGCGAACGACGACAGGCTGTTGCGGCGGCCGGACCGGAAATGCGCTTTCACCAGTTTGGTGACTTCCCGACGTTCGAGCTTGGCCAGCCGTTCGTCGACGTCTGCGAGTTTCGGCCGGTATGCCCGGGCGATGCGCCGGCGGGTCTCCGCCGAGCGGGACCGTCGTGCCGCGCGGGGCGGTTCGTTGTCGCCGGGGCTGGGTGCTTCCACCCAGTTGAGCGGCACCATGTACACCGAGCCTTTGCCGTCGGGAAGCGGATTCCGGTTCTCCAGCTCGCGGATGTCGTCCGCCGAGTACACGCCCATCTCCCGGCCGACCCGGTACCCCTCAAACCGGGTCTTCATGTCGCCGCGGAGAAGCCCCTCGACCACATGCTCGGCGAAGAAAGTGTCTCGTTCGAAGGCGGTGAACAGGCGCAGGCGGACGGCCGCCTCCCACGTGTTGAGCCAGATGCGCAGGGTCTCGGACACGTATTCGATCTGGGAGTGTTCGATGTTGTTCCATGTGGCCCGGTCGAGTTCCTGCAGCTTGTGTGGGGGGAGACGCAGCCAGCGGGCCATCTCCACCACTGAGTTCTTGCGGGATTCGAGGAACTGGGCGTCGCCGGGTGGGATGCCGATCTGCTGCCAGGTGACCCCTTCTTCGAGGATGGCGATCCGCTGGGCGTTGTCCGGGCCCTTGTGGATCCTCTCCCAGGATTCCCGCATGTTCTTCTTGCCGGTGTCGGACACGACGCCGGGATGGGTGAGGACTCCACCCGGGAGGGACCCGTTCCCGAAGAACCTGCCTCCGAACTCTTCGGCGGCGACGCCGGCGCCGATCGTCTTGCGGGCCATCTCCACCGCCGAATAGCCGGTGACCCCGTTGAATCCGAACCCGTAGACGTGGAGGATCTGGTCGGGGCGGAAGTCCTGGACGATCCCGTTCGTCGGATCCTCGTACCGGTAGACAAGCCGGCGGCGTTTGGGACCGACCCTCTTCACTTTCATCCTGTCGGGCCGCAACGGCCAGACGGCGACGATCTCGCCACGCCCGTCGGCGACGATCTCCCCGAACCCGCCGCCCCATGTGATGGCATGGCCGGTGAGGACCTCCCGGAACACGTGAGCCGGCATCATCGGGTTCGGTTCGTCGTTGAGGATCGTGTGGATCCGATGGTCCCGGGCCCGTTCCTTGCCCCGTGGGTCGAGGTGGCGGTAGACGGGAAACGGGAGGCTGCCGACGTCCTGGGAGATGTTGCGGATGCCGGCGAAGAACGGCCCGTAGTGGAGGGCGGTGTCTTCGGTGACGAACACTCCGGCCGGGGTGGCCGTGCCGCCTTTGAACCAGTCCACCACCCACTTCTCGGGGATTGCCAGGCTGGATCGTTCCGCTGCTGCAGTTGCGAGCCGACCCATCAGGACCTCCTGGCATTCGACGGGTCAGCCGGCCGGGGCCTCCTCGGGAAGATCAGCCGGCCGACGACTGCGGCGAGTGTCCCGCCGACGACGAGCAGGGCGATCCCGAGATCCCATGTCAGCCAGGCGCCCGCCCCGATGAGCACCACCGCGACGAGGCCGGTGATGTCGAGCCAGTCGACATCATGTCGCGCGAGCGGACCCGGCTTGGTTGGTTCGGTCACAGCGACGAGAACCCGGTCGTCTCGTAGATGCTTTCGGTTGGGCCCGCTTCGGCGCCGGAGGCGATCGCATCCGACCGGCATTCCCAGGAGAGGGCGCCGGCCATGGCTGCGTCCATCTTGCGGGGGGACATTGGGGCGTCCTTGGAGAGGGTGTACATGCGGCGCTTCTCCTCGTCGTACACGTTCCGGTAGTCCTTGCGGGCGTTCCGGATGTGAGCTTCGAACCGGGGGTCGTCGTCGTGGGTCTGGTCGCCGGCGTGGATCGCCTGGACATAATGGCGGACGGCGTAACAGACGGCGCGGTCGCGGTAGGTGAACCATTCGATGACGGTCTTCTCACCCCACCGGCCACGCCACCGGTCGACGAGCTTCTCGATGCGTTGCGGGTCGCAGTAGGCGCGCCACACGCTGTACCGGTCGAAGAGGGCCATCATCGCCCGGTCGGCTTCTTCGAGGTCGTGCTCGTAGTCGTCTGGCGGGTTGGGTGGTGTCTCGAGGAGGCAGGCGACCCACTGGTGGCCGGTTTCGACTTCGGTGGCGATCATGGCCAGCGAGTCGTCCCAGCGGGCCCCGTCCACGCCGACCACGACGAGGGCGCCGTCGGGCGGTTCGTGACCGTCGAGGATGTTGGCTTTCCACTTGGCCATGTCGACCGGCGAGTCGGATCCGGATCCAATCCGGTTGAGGAAGTACTGCTCGGCCTGCGCCTGGTCCCGGTCCATCAGGGCGATCACTTCGGATTCGATCCGGTCGATGTTGATCCAGCCGCCCGGCTGGTCGTCGCGGTGACCGTCGTAGCCCTTGCGGAGCATCCGTCGGCGTTCCCGCTTGTTGCGGATCGATCCGGGTCCGGCGTCGATCATCTTGCGGTACACGCCGGGCTCGTCGTTCTCCCATGTTTGTTGGGCGACCGAGTTGTGATGCTGATTCCAGGCGTTCGGGGTTTCGAGCCAGCGGCCGCCCATGCCGGCGATGTTGCGGCGCTGGTTGTCGGCGAGGGTCCTCCCGTGGTTCCGTTCTGTCCACGATTCGGTCTGGTCCTGGACAGCGAACGTGATCCGCTGGCCGAGCCTCGATCGGTGGGCGGCAGTGACCGGTTTGATCTGGCCGCCGCCTCGCAGGTTGATGCGGGTCTCCCCCGTGTCGGGGATGTCGGCTCGCAGGTCACCGAGTTCGATCATGGGTACCAGCGCCGCCCACACGTTCTCGGTCTGGTCGTGTGAGACGGCGGTGATCTGGATGCGGGGTGTCGCCCACGGTTTGCCGACGGGTTCGCCGTCGGCGTCCCAGCCGGCCGGCAGGACGGGCCCGTCGGCTTCGGCGATCGCTATCGCGGCGGAGAACGGGCCCTTCCCCCATTTCTGTGGGGCGACGAGAGTGCCGCCACGATCCCACCTGAACCTGCAGGTCACAGGGTCGAGGCGGTAGTACCAGAGGAGGTAGTCGAGCTGCGGGTCGGTCAGCCGAAACGGTTCGCCGGCGACAGCCCGGTCGGGGATGACAACCGAGTCCTCGATGTACTCGGCGACGAGATAGCCCAACGTCGGGAACTCACCTGGGTATTCGGGACCGCGCCAGCCTCCCTTACGTTTGCGCTGCGCCACCAGGATCCACAGCTCGCCGGCGGCGGACCCGCTCCTCGCGCCGCTTCGCCAGCTCGTCGGCTTCCGCCGCGACAGTGCTGGCAGCGTGGTCCGGGTCCGGGAGCAGCCATCGGAGATCGCGGCGGCCCTTCTCGGAGATGCCGAGGCCGTCCTCGAGGTGACGCTGTTCGGTGAGCAGCGACGACAGCCCCTTGGTGACGCCGTCCTTCGTCATCCGGTTGACGAGCTCGCCGACCACCAGCAGCCGGAGCAGCTTGGACCATTCGGCTTGTGTCCACATGTGGGCCATCGGCGACGACCACCATGACACCCACGCCTGCTTCGAGGATGCCGACAGGGCCCCTCTGATCGGTGCGCCACGCAGGTCGGGACGGGGCCCCTTGTACGGGTCGGAGGGGAGTGTCGTCCACTCGCCCCGCTGGGGTGTGGTCCGGTTGACCCGCTCGTCTTTCTGCTTGGGGGCAGGACCGTGACCGGCCATCCGTGACCTCCGATCGATGTGAGGAGTCTGGGGAACTGGCAGAAACCTCCAGACTTGTACAGGGGAGGAGAAGCTCACCTTCGCCGTTCCTCGCGGCCCCCTGGGAAGTTTCCGACCGCCCCTCCCCCGTGTCGCCGAGCCCGGGCGGCCTCGGCGGTCTTCCGGTTGTGGCAGGGCAGGCACAGGGTCTGAAGGTTCGCCGGGTCGAGCCGGGCGCCACCGTCCTCGAGCTCGACGATGTGGTCGACGTGGTTCGGGCTGCGGGTGGTGCCAGGGCTGCCGCAGCGGACACAGAGGGGGTGGCGGTGAAGATGCCAAATGCGCAGACGATCCCAGGCCCGGTCGTAGCCCTGCGCTCGGGCACTCGGCCTCTTCGCCTCACCCGTCCGGTTCCGGACCAGGTGATGGTCAGGACAGGGACGAAGGTGGGGGCATCCCGGCTCGGGGCATGGGCCGGGGGGCCGGCGGCCCATCAGACGACGTGGTCAGCTCGGGACAGCTGGTTGCGGTAGTGACGGATACGGGCCCGGGTCCTGTCGCTCTCGGGCAGCGTGTAATCGATCACATAGTCGGCCATGCCGTACACGCGCAGTGGGTCGGGCTCGCCCCTCAGAGCCGCGGCGACACGGTCCCGAACCCCGGACGCGTCATCGCCGAACTCGTCCAGTCCAGTCGCCGGCGAGTGAACCAGTCCGACGATGTCCGCAATGAGATGCAGCGCCTCGGGATAGACGTCGCAGGCTGCATGCATTTGGAGAAGGGAGAGGAGCGGATCCGACGTCATGCTGGGACAGCCGAGGCTGGTTGCGAGCAGAAGGACCCGTCGTCATGCTTCCAGTACCGGATATCGGGCGACCGGCTCCAAGTCTCGAACCCGTCAGCCGTGACGCCGGTCGGATGCGGCACACCGCCCACGTGGTCCGTCACCACAGCTCGCTCACCACAAACTTGACAGGTCATCAAAGGTCTCCCCTCTCAGGATGGAATCCAGCAGACGAGTTTCGCTGCGAAAGTCCCACTGGAACGAGAAACACGACGGGCCGCTGCGGGCGCACGTCGTGTGAATTACCGGCACTCTGACAGCAATCGGTGAACGAGTCAAGGACCATCGGATCAGAACCTATGTGTCCGGTCGCGGTCGACGACTGTCACCGCGGTCCGTGCCAGACGGCGACCGCACACGTCGCAGCGGCCCGCATGGCTGCCGTTGGGGATGGTGGGGGGACCGACGATCCGATGACCCTGGTCGCAGACCCACAGGCCGAGCGCGAACGGGACACCCAGATCCGCATCTTCGATCCTCGACCGGTTGCACAGGCACGGGTAGGGGCGGTGATGCAGCGGATAGGTGAGGGCGGTCGTGACCGTAGTGGTCATGCGGCGGGAGGAGGGCGACGGTCGAGTCCGCAGTTCGGACAGTACCGAAGGTCACGGACCGACAGGTCGAGTTCGTGTTTGCAGCGGCGGCATCCCTGCCGGCGGGAGTCGACTGGTGGGCCGTGGTGGAGCCAGGAGCGGATAGAGCGGGTCAGCTGGTGGAGGTGGTCTATCTGGTGGTTGAGGAGGTTGTGGGCGTGGACGGGGCGGACGTTCGGTGACGGACGTGTTTTCGAGCCCGAGACTCTGACCGTGTCGGTGCGGATCGCCTGATTCGCAGACGACTCGAGAGCGAGAGTGTCCAGAGCGTCGAGATAGTCGACGACCGCACTGTTCTGTGTGGGAGTGAGGTTCTCCTGCCATCCCAACTTGCGGCGAAGACCCGACGCCTCGTCCCTCGCCGACTGCAGATCCTTCACCAGACGCTTGTTCTCCGACTCGGCTTTCACCGCGCGGATCTGCCACTCGTTCGCCGGACGTTTCTTCCCCACTCAGGACTCCCGGCAGGTGCACGACGGGCAATGCCGACGCGACTCGGCCTCGGACCGACCCAGGCGGTGATCGGTGCGATGTTCGGTCTGGTAGTCGTCCGGGTCGACGCTGTCGAGACCATGCGGCGAATAGCCATGGTCGGTCATCAGATGCGCGTACAGGTCGTGCGCGTCGCCGACCGGGTGATGCTTCTTCGACCGGTGCTCGTCGACGTCGACGTCGATCACAGGGACCGACCTTCGTTGAGGAGTTCGGGGACGACGAAGACGGGCATCGTGCGGCCATGCCACGACATGAGAATGTGACGGTCACCGTCGATGATGCGCTCCAGGTCATCGTCGTCGAGACGGAGGACCACACCCACCATTGGGAGCATCCTGTCGCCGAACCCGGACATCAGCGACTGATAGACGATGCCCTCCGCCGGCGGAATAGCACCTAGCCACTTCCGCCACCAACGTGACAAGACAATATGCTCGGTCATCGCTTGGCCTTCACCAGACGCAGCCGGCGGCCGTCAGCCGGAACCGAAATCGCCTCCTGCAGAATCGTCGCCGCGGCGACCAACTCGTTCGCCAGCTCCGGGCGTGCCAACGATGCTTCCGACCGGGTGACAGTGAACAGGGCCGCCTCGACCAGGACCATCGCCTGCTCGCCGGTCAGATCAACGGTGACCGTTCCCGGTGTGACAGCATCAGTCATGACGCTTCCCGTTGTTCACGGGCCCTAGTGATCGTCTCAGCGCACGCCAAACACACGTAGCGGCGACCCTCCGTCGACACCAGCACATCCACCTTCCGAGGACACGCCGAACATGGGCGGGGCATCATCGGTGATGCGGTCAGATCCGACAGTGAGATCAGGGTCGTGTCCACCCCCAGCTCGCGGAGCGCTTCGATCGTGGCACGGGCAGTCATCAGGTCCTCCGATGCGAACGGGAGTTCGGGCAGGTCACGAAATGGGACAGGTGAAGGTTCTCCCCCTGGGTGCGGGCCCGGGCTAGACGGTCACCCGCCAGCACCTGATATCGGTCGTTGTCGAGGAGGCGGATGTTCCCTTGAGGGACCGACTCGAGATCGATCGGCATGGGCCGGTCGCTGACCATGTGACGGGCCCACAGGACCGGTGCCTGGCAGGTACGGCAGACGGTCATGCGACACACCGTTCTGTGATCCGATGATCAGCGAGAGGACGGCCGCAGCCTCTGCAGGTGAGCTTTCCGGCCATCGACGGCGGCGGCGGGACTGGGACCGACCGGACGGCCGTTGGTGGTTGTGCGTTGGTGGGGATGGGGACACCGGGGGTGGTGAAGTCGACGTCGGATGGGGGCCGTTTCGGTTTCGGCGTGTACGGGCGGCCGGTCGGCCCGTGGATCCGGTCGGGGACCGGCCGGTACAACAGCTGGCGGAGGATCGCCAGATGGCCGACAGTGATCTCCGTCCGGTGCGGTTGCGCCACCTGCAGCGCCACAGCGTGGGGGCCGTGCACATGCCTGGCGATCGACGTTTTCGTCCATCCGCGGGCTATGAGCTCGTCAACGATCGAGCGGGCTTCGACGACAGGGACCTTCGCGCCGGCGGCCAGGTCCAGGTGGGTGGCCAACAGTTTGCGGGCGGTGTCACGACGCACCTGTTTCGATGGGCGTTGCCGGCCCTTCACCTTCTTGCCGTAGACGAGTTTCCACAGGACACCGGACGGGACACCGGACACGTCACGGATCCGTTTCAGGCCCATCCCCTCATCCATGAGGGATTTGACGTGGGCACGGACCGGGCGGGCATCGGTGTACGGGTGCGGTTTCACCCCTGCCAGCCACAACGACCGGGACCTCTCATAAGCGGCGTTCGACGCTGAACAGTCCGGACAGCGGCACCGGTCCAGCACGTAACAGGCGTGAGTCCCATGCATGTGATCAGCGACCTTGTGTTCGCATGTGTCGTTGGGGACGGTCGGCCGGTCGGTGACACTCATCGTGACCATTCCTCGACGAGGGCGGCGACGAAGTCGGGGAGGTCCCGGCGGGCGACGATGAGCAGCTCGTCGGAGCCGTCAGGGACGGCGGCCATCACGAACGGGCGGAGATCACCTATCGCGCGGGCAGCATCCGACTGGTTACGGGCCTCCACATAGCGGGTGGCGATCGGCTGCACCTGCTTCCCGGATTTCGTTTCGACCCGCACCCGGGCCCGCCACGACTCCTCGTTGCCTTCCCGACTTCGGTACTTCTCCGGGTTGAGACGAAGCGCAGTGCGGGCCCGCCGCTGCCCCTGTCGTCCTTTTCTCGAGTTCCGGCTGTTGCGGCATGACCAGCAGTCACACTCCGAACGGGGCCGACCCGTGTCCGGGCAGAAACGCCGGGCCCGGGTGGTGGCCCGGGCCAGCTGCGCATCCTTCGACAGGTCCGGCACGTCGCTCACAGCAGCATCCCGTCGGCGAAATGGTCGGCGTGGATCCACACCCCGTCGAAGAAGGCGATCAGCGTGCCCTCCTCGATGGGACCGTCGCAGCGGAGACAGTCGCCGGCATGCCGGGCCCGCACCGTCCTCACAGCCGGTTCTTCGATGAGACGACGGCCGGCCGGGACACGAGGGCGGGCACACAGCGAACAGGTCCCCAGGGCCAGGTCGTGGATGCAGTCGCTCACCTGACAGCCCTCCACATCGCCCGCCGTTTCCCACGACGTGTCCACCACAGGCCGCCGATGCCGAGCACCCGGTCGAGCCGCAGCAGCGCCCGCCAATCGACGAACAGCCGATACGGGGCGGTCAGCCAGTCGCCGAACACCCAGCCGGTCACGTAACGGTCACGGACCCTCACAGTTCCACCGGCTGCCACGAATCCACGAACCGGGCTTCGATGTCATGCGGCCAACACGACGAACCGGTACTGCGATGCCGGTTCTCCATCTCACAGAACCGGATGGCGTCGTCGAGGGTGCGGAACTCCCAGCAGTGACCCCGATGATCCGGACGGGCGCATATCACCCGGTACTCGGTGTGGGCCGCCGGCGACGACCGGAACGTCACATCCGGTGCCGTCATCGTGCCGCCCCATGGGACCGACCCGGGTTGATGTGATCGGCGTGGTGGGCGGAGAGGAGATGGCGGGCACCGACCCGTTGCGGGTCGGGGAGGAACATGCCGCAAGAGCACAGGAACCCTTGGGTGACGGTCGGCGGCCACGTCCGGTCCACACTGCGAGGCCGTCGCTTCCGGGCGTACTCGTACGGTCCGGACATGCTGGTGCGGGTGGCGTGAACAAGCCCGGCGGCTTTCAAGTCGATGAGAGCCCTACGGACCGAGTCGGGTTTCCGGCTGAGACGGGCTGCCAACTGCATCGCAGTCCACCATCGCTGGTCGGCGGCCTCCTCCAACAGGTCGAGGACACGGGCCGCGATCGACCCGTCGTGAACTCTCGGACCGCCACACCAGCGGCAGCGATGCTTGTAAGCGGGGCGGGTCATCCGGACACCCGCTGTTCGGCGGCCGTCCGGTACTGGTCGGCACGGCCCATCCACACATGCCGGCACGCCTGGTTGGCGCATGTCAATTCGACGTAGCCGTTGCCGACGTCGTCGATTCCGAACGTCCGATGCAGACAATGCGCCGGATCAGCTGACAGTTCCCGCATCACTGTCTTCGTGGCGGCGAGCAGCCGGGAAGGCGACGGCGCCCGATCATGACCGGCTTCGAACCAGCGGGCCGCCGCCAGTTCGAGGGCGGTGACAGTCGTCGAATGCTGAAAGTCCGCATAGAGGACCTCCGGGTCCTGGGCCCAGGTGCGGGAGCTCGGCCAGCGGGCCCGGATCCAATCGACAGTCCGTGCGAAGTCGTGGCCGGTGAGACGAGGACGGGTCATGCCGACGCCACCTCCGACGAACATGCCGGACAAGGGATCGGATGGTCCACTCCGACGTCGTGGGCCAGGTCCTCGTCGGTGAACGGGACGAGGCGGCCGTCGAGGAGGACCGCCAGTTGGCGGCGGCCGCCGCACCGGTCACAGCCTCGGCGGCTGTTCGCCTTGACAGCGGTCATCCACCAGCCCTGCGGATGGTTGATGCCCTGCCGGTCCGCCAGCTCGAGGAAGTCGACGTCGACGTCCACCCCGTCACGGCGCAACGCCGAATACGCTTCGATGACGGCTGGGACCAGCGAACGGCGTGCCCCCTCGAATGGGATGTTCTTCAGTTCCGCCCACCGCCGCGCCAGCGTCACCGTGACCAGCTCCGGCGGGTCACCTGTCACGGCGTTCGCACGCGCCTTGGTGGTTGTTGATGGTTCTTGATGGTTCTTCCTTATAGGGACCGGCAACGGGTTGCCGGTTTGGGCGCGCTGGGTTGCCGGTTTGGGCGCGCTGGGTTGCCGGTTTGCATTCCCGTCCAATCCGGCAACGGATTGCCGCTCTGCGTGGCCGTCTGAGGGCTGTTCGGCACTCTCCGTGGATGTGATGACGGTACCGTCATCAGCAGATTCCTGACCGGCAACCGGTTGCTGGTTAGCCGGGAGGTACCATCCGGCAGGCCGAGACCATCCGTCGTCCAGGTTCTTCACCGAGCGGCCGGCCCGCGTCGCCTCTGTCCCCCAATCGACGACCTGTGGTTCATCGGTCGGGACGTGCAGCTGGTATTGCATGGTCCGACCCTCCCGGGTCGGATGCGAACGCCGGCCGAGCCGTTCGACGATCCCCATCGCCTCGAGCACATCGATGTTGTGACGGACGGTGCGTGGCGCCTGCTCCACCTTCTCGCCGAGGAGCTCCTCACCGGGCCAGCAGTAGCCCTCGTCGTTCGCATGATCCGCCAGCCTCAACAGGACCATTTTCAGATGGCCGGGAAGACCATGCATGTCCCACACCGCCGACATGAGACGGATACTCACTGGTCACCTCGCGTGTCGAGGACCGACCGGGCTGCATCGAGGTCGGAGATCAGAACACCCGGCACCCCCGGCCAGCCGGGGAGGCTGTCGAACCGTTCGATGTGGAACCGGTCCGGGTCGGCGAGGATGTAGTCGGTGCCGGCGTCCCGGAGCACCTCAAGCGCGTAGGACAGGCCACAGCCGCGGCAGCGGACCGACCGTCCGGTGGTGAGTACCGCGACGAGCGGCTCGAGGCAGTACAGGCACCGTTGCGGCTCGCCGTGGAAATGAAAGACGTCGTCGATGGTGCAGCTCATCGCGCGACATCCCGGAGCACGTCACGGCGGCTCACGGGTCGATCAGCTGCTCAAGCAAGTCAATGGCGCTCGCGCGTAGTCCCGCAACGGTGGGCGCTAGCGCGGCCCGAGCGGCGTCCCGAGCGGCGTCCCGAGCGGCGTCCCGAGCGGCGGCCCGAGCGGCGGCCC
>Ga0214472_10000866_pt1 | contig 36116 bp, 27 predicted proteins | sample RVTome_6_FD_207662 | JGI IMG/M metagenome (GOLD analysis project Ga0214472, IMG submission 207662) | Soil microbial communities from uranium-contaminated site in the Upper Colorado River Basin, Wyoming, United States - RVT140D175 | ecosystem: Environmental > Terrestrial > Soil > Contaminated >...
GATTGAGGTGCTGCCGGGCAGCATCAAATCCACATGAAACGACGAAGAGCCTTAATTAATGGATCCATAAAGAAACTAATCACTCGCCTCTGACCAGTATTTATCTCCGCACTAACCGACATACCCGGTTTTAGGGCCACTCTATTGCCATCGACATTCATGCTTGTATTAATAATTGAAACACGAACTGGATATATCAAACCTAGTTTATCGTCGACTACCGCATCGGCCGACAGTTTTAATACCTCTCCATCTATCAACCCATATTTGGTAAAGGGAAAGCTGTCCACCTTGACCTCGACCTTCTGTCCCTGGTGAACAAATCCAACATCCTTATTGAGCAACATCGCCTCAACTTCAAGAGGTACATCATCGGGTACGATCTTCATCAGCGCATCGGCGGGCCTGACGACACCACCGACGGTGTGAACAGTCAACGCCTCGACTACGCCATCAACCGGAGAGAGCAGCCGATTGCGGCCTTCTCGCGTTTCCGCCGACTTCAGTTCCAGCTCCGCTTGGGCGATCTGTTCCAGTGCATCCAGACGCTGCCCCGTAATGGTCTTGCGGAAGGTTTCCTTCAGCTGTCTACTCCTGTCCTTGATCGCTTGTGACTTGGCGATCAACTCCTGCAACTGCTGTTGCTGCACAGCCAGATCCTGTTGCTGTTCTATCAAGTCGCGTTTGACCTCGAGCCAGCGCAACCTGGCCCCTACCTTTTGCTCCATCAGGGTACGGAAAGCCTTCTCTTGCTCCTCGACGATGGGTAACAGTGCTTTCAGCCTGGCTACCTCGGCCTGTCCGGCCCTATGTTGTGCATCAACCTGGCGCCTCTCGCTTTCCAGTGCAGCCAGGTTGGCTCGATACTCGTTCAAATCGGCTTTCAGCTTATGCTGCTGTTCCCTAAATCGTACCGGGTCGGTATCCGGCAACATAAGCAGCTCGACCGGCTCCCCCTCCAAACGGTGCAATGTCACCTCAAGACGGCGCGCTTCGATACGGGCATCGTTCAATGCCTGGATGATCCGCTCCTTACTTACTTCGCTTTCCGTCGGGTCCAGCTGGACCAACAATTGGCCAGCCTTGACCTTCTGCCCTTCAGTAACATGAATCTCACGTACTACACCCAGCTCGACCGGCTGCACGATCTTTACCCGGCCGCCCGGCACCAGCTTCCCCCTCGCTACCGCAACGGTATCGATCTGACCCCAGTAGGCCCATGCCAGCAGGAGTATCATCAGCAACCCAATCAATAGGGCCACCGAGCGACCAAGCGGCGAAGCCGGTGTCTCGAGAACCTCCAATGCAGCCGGCAGAAACTCCAGTTCCTCTCCTCGTGCAGACCGATCCCTGCCAATATGCTCGTTTTTCAACAACGCCCGCAGATACATCATCGCCCGCCCCCTATGCCGCCTGCTGTCGATGCAGATGTGCATACACACCTTGCTGCTGGATAAGCGTCTGGTGATCACCGGCTTCGATCAATATCCCCTTATCCATGACCAGGATGCAGTCAGCCTGACGAACAGCGGACAGCCGATGCGCAACGACAATGACCGTGCGTCCCCGGCAGATCTGCTTCATGTTCTCTTGGATAATGCGTTCGGATTCATAATCCAGAGCGCTTGTCGCTTCATCGAATATCAGGATACGCGGGTCGGTCACCAGCGCTCGAGCAATGGCTATACGCTGGCGTTGTCCGCCGGAAAGGTTGCTGCCGCGCTCTTCGAGTACCGTGTCGTACCCCTGGGGCAGCCCAAGGATAAAGTCGTGGGCACCGGCCATACGGGCCGCATGAACGATGCGCTCCATCGAGAGGGACGGATCCGCGAGCGCGATGTTTTCGCGGACCGTGCGGTTGAACAGCATGTTGTCTTGCAGGACCACCCCGACCTGACGCCTAAGCCAGGAAGGATCGACCACTGTAAGATCGACACCGTCCACTAACACACGTCCCGACTGAGGTATATAGAGGCGTTGAATCAACTTGGTGAGCGTACTTTTACCCGACCCGGAACGTCCGACCACGCCAACCACTTTTCCGGGGGGAATGCCGAACGACAGATTCCGCAGTATCTCCGGACCATCGGCTTTGTAGCGGAACGTCACCTGCTCGAAGCTGATCTCGCCCTTGATCGGTGGCATCCGGGTACGGCTGACCTGCTCGGCCTCCCCGGGACAGTCCAGTACATCGCCCAGTCTGTCGATGGCGATCCTCATCTGCTGAAACTGCTGCCAAAGTTGAGCCAAACGCAGGATAGGGCCGTTGACCTGCCCCGCCAGCATATTGAATGCGATCAACTGTCCCACGCTGATATCGCCACCGATCACCAAGCGAGCACCGAACCATAACGTAACCGTCACCACGAGCTTGTTGATCAGCGCAACGCCCTGATTTCCGATCAAGCCTATCTGCATCGCTCGGAACGACGATTTCACATAGGCGGCAAGCTGTTCCTCCCAGTGTTGGCGCATCTGCGGCTCTACCGCCATCGACTTCAGGGTTTCGATCCCTGCCACCGACTCCACCAGAAACGACTGATTGGCCGCCCCGCGCTGGAACTTCTCCTCGACCCGACGTCGCAGCACCGGAGTGATCAGTAACGACAGGGCTATGTAGAAGGGTATGGCACCGAGTACGACCCAGGTCAGCGTGGGGCTGTAGTAGTACATCACGCCGAGAAAAACGAAGGTGAACAGCAGGTCGAGGACAACGGTCAACGCCGAGCCGGTCAGGAAGTCACGGATCGTCTCCAGTTCTCGAACTCTGGCGACGGTCTGACCTATTGGCCGCGATCCGAAATAGTTGAGCGGAAGGGAGAGCAGATGCCGGAAAAGACGTGTACCCAGTTCTACATCGACACGGCTCGTCGTGTGGGAAAAGATATAGGTTCTCAGCCCACCCAGCACCACCTCGAACACCGTCATGCCGAGAAGCCCGATAACGAGCACATCAAGCGTGGTCAGCCCGCCGTGCACCAGCACCTTATCGACGACAACCTGGAAGAAGAGCGGTGACACCAGCGCAAACAGCTGAAGAAAGAAGGAGGCCGACAACACCTCTGCAAAGAGGCGTCGATATTTGTAGAGAGCCGGGATGAACCAGGCAAGGTCAAATGAGCGGGCTTCTTCGGCAATGCCGGCCCGGCGGGTCGCCAGTATGAGCCTTCCGGTCCACTCCTCCAGAAAGCCGGCTCGCGGCAATGTCTGGGGCGCCGCTCCCGGGCGTTGCAGCAGTACCTGATCATCCGTCACCTTGGCGAGCACGAAGAACCGGCCGTCGCTGTCCTGCCCGATTGCCGGAAGCGGCACTTTGGAGAGGCGATCAGGTTTCACGATCACTTCACGGGCTTTCAGGCCCTGTTGTTTGGCGGCTCGCACCAGCGACAGGGTATCGACCGGCTTGCCGGCCGGGGCGTATTGATGATGTAGCTGGGCAAGATCCGAGGGGAGCTTGTGGAATTTCAGAATGATCGCCAGGCACAGGATCCCCGTGTCGTTAACGGTATCCTGCTTGAACTGAGCTGCCTGATTTTTTGCAGTTACATCCATGTCGGCCTGTGAGCTATCCGTAGCCTTAATCACCGTTATCGACACTCGATCGAGAGCGTGTTCGAAATTCCGGCGCCAATACAGTCTCCTCATGGAGACATATGCTCAGATACTAACCAGCCGTTGTTTGACTTTCAACCCTGTTGCCCACCCAACGGGATTGTCATATCCCCCGGTGTTCTTCGTCGTGCCGACATGGCGGCTCCATATTGATCGATGTCAAATATATCTCTTATATCGGAGTCTTCATCCCTCGCCGCAGGTATGATCCCGCAGTTAGCTAACCCTTGAGCAGGCGAACTGCCGGACAACCGGCCCCCTATTACGCCGAGACTCCCCGGAAGGAACGATGAGCCAGACGCCCAGCATTCGCCGCTACCTCGTACAACGCACACTGCTGTTCTCGGCACTCGGCTTCGGCCTGATTCTGCTGGTGGCCGGCCAGGCCTATCAGTCCAGTGTGCGCGACAACGGCAGACTGGTGGCGCGCTCGGTGGCCGAGACCACGTTCAACGCCATGTATCTGGTGATGAGCCAGGGCTGGACCCGCAGCCAGTTGGAGCAGTTCATGAGCCAGCTCGAACAGAGCGGCTCGAACGACAGTCTCAAGGTCTCGGTGCTGCGCGGCCCGATCGTGACGGAGAAGTTCGGCCCGATCGAACAGCCGCCGTTCGATGAAGCGATGAAAAAGGTGTTCGAGCGCGGCGAAATCGAGGAGCGGATGAGCGACGACCACCTGCGCACGCTCTCCCCCCTGCAGGCTCGGCCGGTCTGCATCGCCTGCCATACCAATGCCCGGGTCGGCGACACGCTGGGCCTGATCGAGGTGCGGCAGAACCTGGCGCCGCAGATCGCCGCCGCCGGCAGACAACTGCTGCTCTACATGCTGGCGCTCTCCCCTCTGCCGCTGCTGCTGGCGTTCTTGTCGGTCAGAACGATCACCCGCAACGTCAACCAATCCCTCGACCAGTTGACCGACAGCATCGGCCGGGTGGAATCGCTGCAGGATCTGACCGGCCTGAACCGGCTGGATCGCCAGTTCGGCTTCCGCGAGTTGAACAGCATTTTTGTTCAGGTCTCCCACCTGGCGAGCAAACTGCACTCCATCGCCGTGGACAAGGACCTGCTCGAGTTCGAGATCCGCCTGCTGGAGAAGTGCGTGATCACCTCCGAGGTGGTGCGCGACTGGCGCGAGTATGTCAGCGCGCTGATGGTGGATATCAATCAGGTGATCCAGATCTACACCATGTTCTCCATCTTCAAGGTGGACGAGGAGCTGTTCGATCTGGAGATCTTCTGGCTCGCCCGTCCCACCGAGCAGAGCCGGACAATGATGGAAAGCTCCGTGGTCCAGCGCCTGCGCGATCACTCCCACCTGTTCGGTCAGGGCGAGTTCAAGATCCGCCACAATATCGCCGACAGCAGCGGCGCGACGCTCAACCTCAGCGAGCAGGAGATCGATCTGCAGGTCAAGTCGCTGCTGGTGGAGACACCCAAGATCGGCGGTATCGTCGGCATCGGCGTGCAGGCCGATACCGTGCGCGATCAGACCAAGCTGCTGGTGATCGAGAGCATCCTGTCGACGCTGCTCAACGTGGTCGGCTCGGTCAAGGCGATCTACAAGTACACCCGCGATCTGGAGTACTACGCCACCCGCGACCCGCTGACCAACCTGTACAACCAGCGCATGTTCTGGGAACTGCTCGACTACGAACTGGAGCGCAGCACCCGTCACGGCTACAAGACCGCGATGCTGCTGATCGACCTGGACAACTTCAAGGCGATCAACGACGGCTACGGCCACGCCAGCGGCGACCGTCTGCTGACCGCCCTGTCCGAGGCGATGCTGCAGCAGCTCGAAACCGGCACCGTGCTGGCCCGGTACGGCGGCGACGAGTTCGTCGTGGTGCTGCCCGAAGCCACTCTGGAGGCGGCCGGCGAACTGGCCGAACGGCTGCTGCACGCGGTGCAGGGGTTCCGTTTGCCGCTGGACAGCAGCGCCACCATCCACGCCACCTGCTCCATCGGTGTCGGCATCTATCCGGATCACGCCGACAACCGCAAGGATCTGTTCATGTTCGTGGACAACCTGATGTATCGCGCCAAGGCGATGGGCAAGGACCGGATCGCGCTGCCCCACGACAAGGACCTGGCCGATATCTTCCGCGACATGAACGAGAAGAGCCTGCTGGTCAACAAGGCGATCGAGGAGCGCAGCATCCTGCCCGCGTTCCAGCCGATCTGTCCGCTCAGCGGCGGCCGGAGGGCGGTGGAGGTGCTCAGCCGTATCCAGTTGCCGGACAACCAGCTGATGAGCGCCGCCGAATTCATCGAGATCGCCGAGTCGATGGGGCGCATCCATGTCATCGACTACATCGTCACCGAGAAGGCGTTCGAGACGGTCCGCCGCACCGGCTACGACGGAATGATCTTCATCAACCTGTCGCCGCGCTCGGTGTTGGTGGCCGACTTCCTGTTGAAGATCCGTTCGCTGGTCAAGCAGTACGAGATCGAGCCCGAGCGCATCGTGTTCGAGATCACCGAGCGCGATACGGTGAAGAACATGTCGTTGCTGGAGAAGTTCGTGCAGAGCCTGAAGGACCAGGGCTACCAGTTGGCGATCGACGACTTCGGTTCCGGCTTCTCCTCCTTCCACTACCTCAAGTACCTGCCGATCGACTTCGTCAAGATCGAGGGCGAGTTCATCGCCAACATGGCCAACGACAAGCGCGACATGGCGTTCGTGACCAGCATCACGCAACTGGCGAAGGAGCTCAAGGTGCAGACGGTGGCGGAGTTCGTCGAGACCGAGGAGGTGCTCGCGCTGGTCAAGGAGGCGGGGATCGATTATGCCCAGGGCTACCTGATCGGTCGCCCCGGTCTGGAACTGGAGGGCCTCTGAGGGGCCGGTTTCGGTTGTTCAAACCGGGGAATGTCTTCCAGGAGTCGCGCTTGTCCAAGGGGTGCATTGCTGTTCGGGACACGAGCCGGCAGCCCCTCTGCTGACTCTGCCCCCTATTCAATCAGGTTTTACCGGGGCAGGCCTGCATCGACAAGCATGGCGGGCTGCTAACGTGCGACGCAGCTGAAAACACATCCGCCGGCATCGGCCTGCCGTACAGATATCCCTGCGCCAGTTGGCAGCCATGCGCAAGCAGGAAAGCAGCCTGCTCCTCCGTCTCCACCCCCTCGGCCACTACCAGTTGCCCCAGGCAGCGCGCGATGGACAGGATGGCCTTCACCAGCTCGGCGCGGTGTTCATCGGTCGTGATGCAACTGATGAACGAACGGTCGATCTTCAGCGTCTCGATGGGGAAGCGCGCCAGATAACTCAGCGCCGAATAGCCGGTGCCAAAATCGTCGATGGCAATGGAGATACCCATGGCCCTGAACCCGTTCAACACCTCCAGCACCCCGCCAGCCTCGTCCAGCAACAGGCTCTCGGTGATCTCCAGCTCGATCCATTCCGCCCGGCAACCGCTCTCCTGCAGCGCACGGCGCACTATCCCGTCCAGATCGCCCCACTGGAACTGGCGCGCCGACAGGTTGATCGCCACCTTGTGCAGCGGTTTGCCATCGCCGTTCCAGCGGCACGCGGTGCGGCACGCCTCAAGCAGCACCCACTCGCCGATCTCCACGATCAGCCCACTGTCCTCGGCGATATCGATGAACACGTCCGGCGGCACCATGCCGCGTTCCGGATGCTTCCAGCGCAACAGCGCCTCGGAACCGGCCAACGCCCCATCGCCCAGACTCACCTTCGGCTGATAGAACAGTTCCAGCTCCTCGCGCCCGATGGCCCGGCGCAGATCGGATTCCAGCACCAGGCGCTCGTGGGCACTCTCGGTCAGGTCGCGCGAATAGAAGCAGAAATTATTGCGTCCGGAACGCTTGGCGGAATACATCGCGGAATCGGCGTACTTGAACAGATCATCCGCCTCAAGGCTATCGCACGGATACAGCGCGATGCCGATGCTGCACGACACGAACACCTCCTTCCCCTCCAGCAGGAAAGGTCGCTCGAACACCGCCAGGATCTTGCCGGCGATACGCCCCAGGTCATCGCCGACACGGATCTCCGGCAACAGGATCGCGAACTCGTCCCCGCCCAGCCGCGCTACCGTGTCATACGCGCGGACACAAGTACTCAGGCGTGCGGCTGTCTCGCGCAGCAACTCGTCGCCCGCCGGATGCCCCAGTGTATCGTTCACCGCCTTGAACCGATCCATGTCGATCATCATCAAACCGGCCTGCTGCCCATGCCATGCGGCATCGGTGATCATCTGGCGCAAACGGTCGTTGAACAGCGCCCGGTTCGGCAATGAGGTCAGTGAATCGTAGAACGCCATCTGGTGGATCCTGTGTCGGAAGGCGTTCAGTTCAGTGATGTCGCGCCCCACCGCCAGCACGCTCGCCACCTCGCCCTGCGCATCGAACTCCGGCGTCATGCTGACCAGGCTGCACACCTCCCGCCCGGCGCTGTCCGACCATTGCAGCTCGAACTCGTTCCCCCTTCCCTCGGCGAACACCTCGGCGAGCTTGCTTTCGTACGTCGCCGCATTGACACCGCCGGGACACTCCGAAGGCATGCTCCCCAGCAACGCCGCCGCGCCCCCCTCGACCTGGGCAACCAGGGCCGGATTGGCATACAGGCGACGCAGATCCGGTCCGTAGCGAGAGACCGTATCCACCGAATTCTCGACCAGCGTGCGGAACTCCTGTTCGCGCTCGGCCAGCGCCTGCTCCATACGTTTGCGCTCGGTCACATCGCGGATAGCAGCACAGATCGTGCCCACGGCGCCATCCATCACCGGCAACCGCGCCAGGCTGACGTCGACAAAAAACTCGCTCCCATCCTTGCGGCAGGCGCGCAACCCTCCCCGGTCACCGGCCATCGGCCTTCCCGACGATCCGGACTCAGTGAAGTCCGAGCGCTTTGCGCGGTGTGCGGTGTGTGAGTCAAGCGGCACCAACAATTCGATGACCTGTCCGGTCAGTTCGCTGTCCTGATAACCGAACATTCGGCAAAGCTGCTCGTTGACCAGGCGGATCACGCCTCGCTCGTCCACCACCACCATGCCATCCGGTGCCGATTGCAGAATGCCGCGATACCAGGCCTCGGTCAGCATCAACTGCTCCTTCGACACCTCCAGCTCCACGGCCTGCTCTTCCAGCGTGCGCGCGTTCTCCTCCAGGTGAGCATTCAACTCGACGATCCGCTCATACCTCTCCTGCAACAGGGTATCCGCCTGCTTACGCTCGGTGATGTCGCGTGACACCACTAACACGCCGATGATCTTTCCCTCCGCATCGCACTCGGGCACGAAGCTTGTCGCATACCACGCCAATTCGCCATTCTCACGATGCGCCGAGAGCTCGAGCCTGGAGACGATACCGCTGTGCATGACCTTGCTCAGTTCGGCCATGTAGCCCTTCGGATCGGTCAACGGAGTAGCCTTCTCCGGCGTTGCCCCGATCGTTTCGCCTTGCGACCAACCGGCAAGCTCCAGAAACGCAGGATTGGCATAAATACGGCGGCACTTTGCGTCGTAACGGATGATGATGTCGGGGAAGTTCTCCGCGAGCGTGCGGAACTCGCGCTCGCGCTCAGCCAACGCCTCGGCCAGACGCTTGCGCTCGGTGATATCGCGTGCGACGCCCAGCACACCGAGCAGCCTGCCGTCCGGGTTCCTGACCGGCGTCTTGCGGGTTTCCATCAGAACCTGCTCGCCGTTGTCGCCGAAAGTCCACCACTCCTCGTTGACGAGGACGCGCCCGGCTTCCAGCGCCGACCGGTCCGTGTTCCGGTAGAACTCGGCCTGCTCGGGCGGGAAGAAGTCATCATCGTCCTTGCCGATGATCTCGTCCACCGGCATGTTGAACAGCCTGGCAACGCCCTGGTTGCACACCACATAAACACCGTCTGCGTCTTTCATCCAGACCGGGTCGGGTATACCTTGCAGCACGTTGTGCAGCAGCCGGGACGATTCTTCCAGCGCCGCCTCGGCCCGCTTGCGTTCGGTGATGTCGAACCAGATCGTCAAGGCCCCGGTGACCTTCCCGTCGCCGCCGTACTCCGGCGCCATGCGAACGTGATAATGTTCATGCCGGCCTTCCGGCAGCGCATCCAGGGCGAACTCGAACTCGAGGATCGTCCCGGTCGCCAGTACTTCCGCCATCCTGCCGCGATAGCGCTCTATCATCTCGGGCGTTGCCGGCACGCCCCCCTCGCCAGGGAGCAGGCCCAGCATCTGTGGGATGTTGCCATGCAACATCCTTTGCGCCGCCGGGTTGATATAACGGCGCCGCTGTTCCTGGTCGTAGCGAATCACCGCAACGGGCAGATTGGCCGCCAGCGTCCGGTATTCCTCTTCTCTCCGACGCAGTCTTTCATGATAGCTTTTCTGCTCGTCGCTCAAACGGTGGTTCTCGTCATCCAGCAGCAGCGTCCGCGTCACCATCTGGTTCATCTTGCGCAGCAACGGCGTAAACATGATGAGATACAGCAGTGCCGCCGCCGCCATAATGCGATAGATGGCCGTATCCTGCAGGAACAGCCAGGCGCACATCGGCAGCACCACCGCGAATTCGAAGACCAGCGCAACGGAAAGCACGTTGGCCCGCGCCACCCCGCCATAGGCCGTCACGCCCGCGACGGAAAAGACGAGAAGCAAGACCACATCGTGGTTGACGACGCCAAAAAGATAGAACGGCAGACTCCAGCAGACACCAACGACCGCCGCACCCAGCCAGAAGCCGCGCAGCCAGAGGCGGTAGTCATCCGCGCCATGGCCGCGCTGCCTGCGGTAGTACCTGGAATAGGCCTCATGTGCCGTCTGTGCCGTCCATGTGGCGAACAACCAAGTCAGCAGACCCGCATGCGGCAGATGACTCCACAAGCCGATGACCACCAGCGAAGAAAGCAGCAGGCCGGCGCGGAACGAATTCGTGTTGGCATGGCTGAAGCGGTCCAGGCACTCGATATGGTGCAGCCGCATGTCGGATGATGCCACCGCCGTGGTTTCAGACATGGGCATTCCCCGGATTTGGCGTGCCGAAGCCCAGCCTCGGTTGGGGCGAGATGCGTATCTTCTTGAACACGATGTTTCCTGATTGACCGATATGTGGCACGTTCGAAGTACCCTGGCACAGGGCGTGCTGATACAACGTACCGTACGTTCGAGAATACGTTTTTGTCGGAATATGTAAATCAGCCAAATTCCGATCTTCAGGTAGGAAAAAAGGCGGTCACTGTAGGCATATCCCTACCGTGATCAAGAAGAGTGCAATGCAGAGCGCATCGGTTGCAGATGCCGGTGAAGGAGATAGACCCTTACGCGCCGGAAAGGGTCTAATCGATTGACTCGTCGGTTGATAACCTCGCGTTACGTTACCCCACCTTCTCGCCCTTCGCCTGCAGGTCGGCGTGGTAGGAGGAGCGCACCAGCGGCCCGCTGGCGACGTGGGTGAAGCCCAGTTCGTGGGCGACACGCTCGAACTCGGCAAACTCGTCCGGAGTGACGAAGCGATCCACCGGCAGGTGGCTGCGGCTCGGCTGCAGATACTGGCCGATGGTGACCATATCGACGTTGTGGGCGCGCAGGTCCTTCAGCACTTCGACGATCTCGTCGTTGCTCTCGCCGACGCCGACCATCAGGCCGGACTTGGTGCGCACATTGGGCTGCAGCGCCTTGTAGCGCTTGAGCAGCTCCAGCGACCAGGCGTAATCGGCGCCAGGACGCACCTGCTTGTACAGCCGCGGCACCGTCTCCAGGTTGTGGTTGAACACGTCCGGCGGGCTCTGTTCGAGGATCTCCAGCGCGATATCCATGCGGCCGCGGAAGTCCGGCACCAGGGTCTCGATCTGGATGCTGCTGCAGCGCTCGCGGGTTTCGCGGATGCAGTCGGCAAAGTGCTGGGCACCGCCGTCGCGCAGGTCGTCGCGGTCCACCGAGGTGATCACCACGTAGCGCAGCCCCATGTCGGCGATCGCTTCTGCCAGCTCGCGTGGTTCATCCTTGGCCAGTTCGTTGGGACGGCCGTGCGCAACGTCGCAGAACGGGCAGCGGCGGGTACAGATATCGCCCATGATCATGAACGTCGCGGTGCCGTGGCTGAAGCACTCGCCCAGGTTGGGGCAGCTGGCCTCTTCGCACACCGACGCCAGCTTGTGTTCGCGCAGCTTGGCCTTGATCCGCTTCACTTCGGCGTTGTTCCCCATGCGCACACGCAGCCAGTCCGGCTTGCGCGGCATATCGTCCTTCTCGGTCGGGATCACCTTGACCGGAATGCGCGCCACCTTGTCGGCGCCGCGCAGCTTGACACCCTGCTCGACGCGATGGCTGCTCTTGTCGCTGTGCTGGATGCCCTTTTCGCCGGAATCTGCCATAAAAACTATTCGTCCCAACTGGTTGTTCGAGAAACAGAAGTATACCCGATCTGTTCGATCAAGTAATTCAGCAGCCGCTCGGGTACGGCGGCCAGATCGGCCCCGGGGCGCAAACGACTGATCTGCGTCATGCTCAAGCCGGCATAGCCGCAGGGGTTGATACGCAGGAAGGGGCTCAGGTCCATATCGACGTTCAGCGCCAGGCCGTGGAAGGTGCAGCCCCGGCGCACGCGCAGCCCCAGCGAACTGATCTTGGCCTCGTCGACGTAGACGCCCGGGGCGTCGGCCTTCGGATAGGCCTGGATGTCGAGATCGGCCAGCACGCTGACCACCGCCTGCTCCATCAGGCTGACGGTGTCGCGCACGCCCAGCTTGCGCCGGCGCAGGTCGATCATCAGGTAGGCGAGCAGCTGGCCGGGGCCGTGGTAGGTCACCTGACCGCCGCGGTCGGCCTGGATCACCGGGATATCGCCGGGATCGAGCAGGTGTTCGACCTTGCCCGCCTGCCCCTGGGTAAATACCGGGTCGTGCTCGAGCAGCCAGATCTCGTCGACGGTCTCGGCATCGCGCCCGGTGGTGAGCGCCTGCATCCGTCGCCAGGTCGGCTCATAGGGCCGGCGCCCCAGACTACGGACGATGAGCTGATCGGCCGGCTGCATCAAAGTACCGTCTGCACGCGACCGGAGGCCTTGAGTTCCTCGTGCAGCCGGATCAGTTGCTCTTCGCCGGTGGCGGTGATCCGCAGGCGCACCGACAGGTACTTGCCGGTCCGGCTCTCGTTCACCGTCACCTTGGTGATATCCAGGTCGGGGGCGTGGATCTGCACGGTTTCGATGACGAAACCGCGAAAATCGTTCTCGTTGTGGCCTACCACGTTGATCGGATAGTCCTCGCAGGGGAACTCGATCTTCGGCGCTTCGGGGGTGTCAGTCATTACTCTCTCCGGTCATCAACCGATGGTGGAAACGGCGGAACAGCTCATACATCCGCAACCAGAGCGGGCCCTTGAGGCCCCCTCCGATATGCTGTCCGTCCACCTCCAGCACCGGCAATACGGCTCGCGTCGAACTGGAGATCCACACCTCGTCCGCCGCCAGCAGTTGTTCGTAGCTCAGATCGATCTCCCGATAGGGGATCCCGGCCTCGCGGGCCAGCTCCAGCACCAGTTCGCGCGTGGTGCCGCCGAGGATCTCGAAACTGAGTTTCGGGGTATGGATCACCCCGTCCTTCACCAAAAACAGATTGGAGGAGCCACCCTCCGTCAGCACGCCGTCCCTGATCATCAGCGCTTCGTCGGCGCCGGCTTCGCGCGCCTGCTGCAGCACCAGTATATTGGGCAGCAGGCCGTTGGCCTTGATATCGCACCGGTGCCAGCGCAGATCGGCGGTGACGATCACCCGGATACCGGCGATATTGTCGGCTCCGGCGGCGTAGATGTTGCGGATCGGGTTGCAGCAGGCAAACACCGTGGGCTGCATCCATTCGTCGTAAACCGGGGTGCGCCGCCCGGCATCGCCGCGCGTGATCTGCAGGTAGACCGACAGGTTGCCGCCGCCGTTGCGCTGCACCAGTTCGTCGAGCATCGCTTCCCACTCCTTCTCCAGCGGGATATGCAGTGCCGACAGGCTATGCCGCAGCCGTTTCAGATGTTGTTCGAGACGGAAGGCCACCCCTCGGTAGTAGGGTATGACCTCGTACACGCTGTCGCCGAACAGAAAGCCCCGGTCGAACACCGAGACTTTCGCTTCGCTCGCAGGGATGAACTCGCCATTGAGGTAGACGATATCTCCAGCCATTCTTCGCCGACTCCAGGCCTCTCCTGCGAGATATTGTAGTGCGGCGGCAACCTACTTGAACAGGCCGGTGAAGAACAGCAGGATCTCGTCCCAGATCTTCTTGAAGAACCCGCCCTCGGGGATATCGTCCAGCGCGACCAGCGGCACCGCCTTGACCTCCTCGCCGTTGAGCGAGACCACCACCCGGCCGAGCTGCTGACCACGGGCGATCGGTGCCTTGATCACGCCCTGCAGATCCAGGTTGGCTTCCAGTTGATCGACCTGACCACGCGGAATCGTCACCGCCAGATCCTGATCCAGCCCCAGTCGCACCTGATCCACGGCACCGCCCCAGACCCGGGTCTGGTTCAGCACCTGGCTTGCCTTGTACAGTTGATGCGTACGGTAGAAACGGAAGGCATAGGAGAGCAGCTTCTGCGTTTCCTGTGCCCGCGCCTCTTCGCTGCTGGTGCCCAGCACCACCGAGATCAGGCGCATGCCGTCACGCTTGGCCGAGGCCACCAGGCAGTAGCCCGCTTCCTCGGTATGCCCGGTCTTGATGCCGTCGACGCTGTCGTCGCGCCAGAGCAGCCGGTTGCGGTTGGGCTGGCGGATCTTGTTGTAGGTGAAATACTTCTGCGAGTAGATCGCGTAGTGTTCGGGAAAACGCTGGATCAGCGCCTGGCCGATCAGCGCCAGATCGTGCGGCGAGGAGTAGTGGTTCTCGCTCGGCAGGCCGGTGGCGTTCTCGAAATGGGTATTGGTCAGCCCCAGCTTGGCCGCATGCTGATTCATCAGGTCGGCGAAGGCGCGCTCGCCGCCGGCGATATACTCGGCCAACGCCACCGAGGCGTCGTTGCCGGACTGGATCACCACACCGTGCAGCAGATCGCCGAGCTTCACCTGGGTACCTTCACGGACGAACATACGCGAGCCCTGGGTGCGCCAGGCCTTCTCGCTGATCGGCACCATATCCTCTTCGGCGATATTGCCCTGGGAGATCTCGTACTCGACGATGTAGCTGGTCATCATCTTGGTCAGGCTGGCCGGTGCGAAACGCTGGTCGGCCTCCTTGGCCAGCAGGACCTCGCCGCTGTCGGCATCCATCACCAGGTAGGCCGTCGCCGCGATCTGCGGCGGTGCAGGGACGATTTCGGCCGCCTTGACGTTGAGTGTCAGCAGCGAGAGCGCAATGAGCGACAGTAGATAGGTTGGTGTGCGATAGAGTCTCTGCAGCATGGTGGTCATCATCGGGTAGTTGAAAGCGTCGTCAGGTGGACAGACAGAAAGCACAAACGTTCCCTGTCTGCGTCGAATCAGGGGTAGTCTACCAAGATTGGCGCCGGATGGCCCGCCGCCTGCACTCTGCCGATCAATTCGGCACCGCTGCCCTCAAGCGGACCGATCAGCACGCGATACAGCGGGCGCCCCCCGCGCTCCACCGCCCGCACCACCACCGGCGCGCCCTGGGCCAGGGCCACGAGCTGCATCTGCAGTTTCTCGGCGGCGCCGTTGTTGGAGAAGGCGCCAACCTGTAAAAAACGACCGGGCACAACGTCCGCTTCCGCGGTCGCCGCCGCGGCCTTGACCGTTGCCGCCGAGGCGAGCACGGTCTGGCTGCCCCAGCCGGCCGGATCGATCGCTTCCACCTCGACCCGCGCCGTGCCCTTGCCCAGCATCTTCAGCCGCGCCGCCGCGGCATAGGAGAGGTCGATCAGCCGGTCGTCGTGGAACGGGCCCCGGTCGTTGACCCGGACGATCACCTGCCGGCCGTTGTCCAGATTGGTGACGCGGGCAAAGGTCGGCAGCGGCAGACTCTTGTGCGCTGCCGACATCCTGTACATGTCGTAGGTTTCGCCATTGGAGGTCAGATGGCCGTGAAACTTCGCGCCGTACCATGAGGCGGTGCCGCGCTCGCGGTAACCGGAGGCGGAGTCGAGCACATGGTAACTGCGCCCCAGCACCCGATAGGGGCTCTTGTTGCCGCCGCGGCTCTTCGGTTCGTGCCGCGGCACCGCATCCGGCACGCTGGACACGTCCACCGGACGGTCCGGATAGCGGTCATGCTTCATCGAATAGCGCCCGGCGTTCTCCTCCTGCTTGCCGGTCGAGGAGCAGCCGGCGAGCACGGACAGTCCGGTCAACAGCAGAATCTTGAACCAGTGCCTCATTCGTCCCTTGCCCCCTTCAACTCAGCCCCCTTCAACCCTGTCCCCTTCAGTCCTGTCCGCGCGCGTCGCGGATCGCCTGGCTCAGTTCGTACACGGCCATGGCATACAGTCGGCTATGGTTGTAACGGGTGATGACGTAGAAGTTGTGCAGGCCGAACCAGTAGTGGTCGCCATCCTCCATCTCCAGTCGCATCAGCGTCGCCGGCCGGGTCGGGTCCAGGTCGCGCCGGGTGTGGATATTACGTTCGGCCCACTGCGCCAGCGTCACCTCGGGCTTGAGGTCGGCGTTGATCCACTCCTCCTGTGCCGCCTGGCCCATCACCACGTTGGAGCGCACCGGCTCTCCCGCTTTCCAGCCATGAGCGCTGAAGTAGTGCGCGACGCTGCCGATCGCGTCCGTCGGATTGCTCCAGATGTTGCGCTTGCCGTCGGCGTCGAAGTCGACGGCAAAGTTACGGAAACTGGAGGGGATAAACTGGCCGTAGCCCATGGCACCGGCATAGGAGCCCTTCAGCGTACCCGGCTCGATCCCCTCTTCCCGGGTCATCAGCAGATAGTGTTCGAGCTGACCGCGGAAAAACTCGCCGCGCTTGGGATAATCGAAGCCCAGGGTGGCCAGCGCATCGAGTACCCGATAGCTGCCCATGATCCGGCCGTAGCGGGTTTCGACACCGATGATGGCGACGATGATCTCGGCCGGCACGCCATACTCGGCTTCGGCACGGGCCAGGGTATCGGCGTGCTCCTGCCAGAACGCCACGCCCTGGGCGATACGCTTGGGCTCGACGAAGATCTTGCGGTATTCGCCCCAGTTCAGGCGCTTTTCCGCCGGGCGCGACATCGCCTTCAGGATCGATTCCTGCTGTTTCGCGCCGTCCAGCACGGCGCGCAGATAGTCATGCTCGAAGCCCTGACTCTCCAGCTTCTCGTACAGTTCCAGCGCTTCGGGACGGTCGGCATAGCCGGTGCCGGCCAGCGCATTCGCCTGCCAACCGATCATCATCGCACCGGTCAGCAACGCGCCGACGGCGATCCTTGCACCTTTTGGGTTTCGCATCTTGCAACTCCTGAGTTGTTTCTCCGCGTGAATCGATTATGCCTGTCGCGCGAATGCAGTGTCATCGGGTCAGCATCTGCCGATGGGTGTGGATCGACATCAAAATGCCGAATCCGCACATCAGCGTGACGATCGAGGTACCGCCGTAGCTGACCATCGGCAGCGGCACGCCCACCACCGGCAGCAGGCCGCTGACCATGCCGATATTGACGAACACGTAGACGAAGAAGGTCAGCGTGATGCTGCCGGCCAGCAACCGCGAGAAGCTGTCCTGCGCCTGCGCCGCGATCACCATGCCGCGGCCGATGATCAACAGATAGAGCGACAGGAGTACGATCACGCCGGTCATGCCAAGTTCCTCGCCGATCACGGCGATGATGAAATCGGTGTGCGACTCGGGCAGGAAATCGAGCTGCGACTGGGTACCGTGCAGCCACCCCTTGCCGGACAGGCCGCCGGAACCGATCGCCGTTTTCGACTGGATGATGTTCCACCCCGAGCCCAGCGGATCGCTCTCCGGATCAAGAAAAGTGAGCACTCGCTGACGCTGGTACTCTTTCATCACCATCCACAGCCCCGGCAGCGCCGCCGCACACAGGGCTCCGGCCAGGAAGATCCAGCGCCAGTAGACGCCGGAGAGCAGAATCACGAACACGCCGGAGGCCGCGATCAGCAGCGAGGTACCGAGGTCGGGCTGCTTCATGATCAGCACCGTGGGTACACCGATGATCACCAACGCCAGGCCAAGCCGTACGAAGCTCGGCGGCAGCGCCCGGCGCGCCAGGAACCCCGCCACGGTGATCGGCAGCACCAGCTTCATGATCTCGGAGGGCTGAAAGCGGAAGCCGCCGAACTCGAGCCAGCGCTGCGCGCCCTTGGCACCGACGCCGAACAGCAGCACGCCCACCAGCAGCCCGGTGCCGGCCACATAGGCCCAGGGACCGAGGCGGTCGAAGGTGCGCGGGCGCAACTGGGCCAGCAGGATCATCACGCCGAACCCCGCCCCCATGCGCACCGCCTGACGCTGTACATAGCCTATATCCTGCTCCGACGCGCTGTAGAGCACGAACAGGCCAAACCCGCACAACGCCAGCAACAGCAGCAGCAGCCAGGCATCGAGGTGGGTATGGCTCCACAGGCCCGTGGGCCGGCTCAGATGCGCCGAACTGTCGGACAGCGTGCGCTGGAAATCGCGCTGACTCATTCCTCTTTCTCCAGGGCGTTGTCGTAATCGCCCAGCAACCAGGCGTCCAATACCTCACGCGCCACCGGCGCGGCGGTGCTGGAGCCGCCCTCGCCGTTCTCGACCACCACCGCCACGGCGATCTGCGGATCCTCCACCGGCGCAAAGGTGACGAACAGCGCATGGTCGCGGTGGCGCTCCTCCAGCGCTTCGGAGTCGTAGCGGGCATCCTGGGCGATACCGACCACCTGGGCGGTACCGGTCTTGCCCGCCATGGTGTAGGGCACGCCCTGTGCCGCGCGGCGTGCGGTGCCGTAGCTGCTCTGCACCACATGAACCATGCCCTGGATCACCGGATCCCAGTACTCCGGATGGTCGAGCCGAACATCTTCGGGCAGCGGCGCCACCCCCTCCAGCTCCGGCATCGACAGCGTGCCGTCGTCGCCGATCACCCCCTGGATCATCCGCGGGCGCACCCACTTGCCCCGGTTCGCCAGTACCGCCGTCGCGGTGGCCAGCTGCAGCGGAGTCGCCAGCATATAGCCCTGGCCGATGGAGAGGTTGAGCGAGTCGCCCGGATACCAGGCCTGGTTGTAGCGCGCCCGCTTCCACTCCCGACTGGGCAGATTGGCGCGATCGGCCTCGGGCAGGTCGAGACTGGTGACCTGACCGAAACCGAATCGGCCCAAGTAGTCGGACATGTGATCGATGCCGGTCTTGTAGCCGGCGTCGTAGAACCAGACATCGCAGGATTCGGCCAGCGCATGGTCCAGATCGACCAAGCCGTGGCCCCAGCGCTTCCAGTCGCGGTATTTGCGACCGCCCTTGGAGAGCTGATAGAAGCCGGGGTCGAACACCTTGTGCGACAGCGGCACCGAGCCGCTGTCGATGGCGGCCAGTGCGGTGAACGGTTTCAGTGTCGATCCCGGCGGATAGCGGCCTCTGATGGCGCGGTTGTACAGCGGCAGATCCAGCGAGTCGCGCAGTGCCGCGTAATCCTTGCTGGAGATACCGGTGACAAACATGTTGGGATCATAGGCAGGCGTGCTGACCAGCGCCAGTATGGCGCCCGTCTTCGGGTCGATGGCGACGATCGACGCACGTCGCCCGGCGATCAGCGATTCGGCGAACTTCTGCAGCCGGATATCAAGACTGAGCTTGATATCGACACCCGGCACCGGGTCCTGGCTCTCCAGCACCCGGAGCACCCGGCCGCGTGCATTGGTTTCCACCTTCTGGAAGCCGACCTGACCGTGCAGCAGCGGTTCGTAGAACTTCTCCACACCGAGCTTGCCGATGTAGTGGGTGGCGGCATAGTTTTCCGGGTCCAGCGTCTGCAACTCGCGCTCGTTGACGCGGCCGACATAGCCGATCGCATGCACCAGCGAACTGCCCTGCGGATAGTAGCGTACCAGATCGGCCTCGACCTGCACCCCCGGCAGGCGGTGGTAGTTGACCGAGATTCGGGCGATCTCCTCCTCCGTCAGGCTGAACTTCAACGGCACCGAGGAGAAGGGGCGCCGACGCTGCTTCAACCGTCGCTGGAAGCGCTCGATATCGCCGGGGGCCAGCTCGATGAGCTCGCCGATACGGGCGATGGTGGCGTCGATGTCGCGCACCTCCTCCTTCAGCAGGGTCAGGCTGAAGTTGGGCCGGTTGTCGGCCAGCAGCACGCCGTTGCGGTCGTAGATCAGCCCCCGCCGCGGCGCTACCGGCTGCAACTGGACGCGGTTGTTCTCGGAGATCGCGGCGTAACGGTCGTGCTCGATCACCTGCAGGAAATAGATCCGCCCCACCAGCACCGCCATCATCGATAGCACGATAACCATGGCGACAACGGCACGGCTGGTGAAGGTGATGCTCTCCTGGGAGTAGTCTTTTAGGCGCTCGGGGCGTGTCATCGGGTCACGTTACTTGTGGTAAGGGTGGCCCTGCAGCAGGGTCCAGGCACGGTAGAGCTGTTCGGCCAGCAGGATACGCACCAGCGGATGCGGCAGGGTCAACGCCGACAGCGACCACTTCTGATCGGCCGCCGCCACGCAGCGCGGGTCGAGGCCGTCCGGCCCGCCGACCAGCAGCGACAGGTTCTGCCCGGACATGCGCCACTCCTCGGCCCGCTCCGCCAACTGCTCGGTGGACCAGGGACGGCCGTCGACGGTCAGCGCGATGACGCGATCCCCCTTCGGAATCGCCGCCAGCATCGCATCGCCCTCGCTGCGGATCGCGCGGGCGGTATCGGCGCCCTTGCCTCGATGCCCAAGCGCAAGCTCGATCAGTTCCAGTCGGAAATCGGCGGGCAGGCGGCGGGCGTACTCGTCGTAGCCCTCGCAGACCCAACCCGGCATCTTGCCGCCGACGGCGATCAGGCGGATCCGCATCCCTTATTCGGCCGCCGCTTCGCTGTCGCTATCGAACGACCAGAGCCGCTCGATGTCGTAGAAGCTGCGCGCATCCGGCATCATCACGTGGACGATGACGTCGCCCAGGTCGACCAGTACCCAGTCGCCGACGGTCTCGCCCTCGACACCGACCGGTCTCAGGCCCGCCTCCTTGACCTTGTCGATCACCTCCTGCGCCACCGACACCACATGCCGTTTCGAGGTGCCGCTGGCGACGAGCATGTAATCGGTCACGCTCGATTTGCCGGTCACGTCCAGCACCACCACGTCGTGCGCCTTCATATCGTCAAGCGCTTCCTGTACCAGGTTGATCAACTGATCGGTCTGCATCGGGTTTTCAGTACCTTTTTTAGCGTCCATATGGACAGTTAAAAGCCGTAAAGCCTGTTGGTTTGAATATAGTCCCACACCGCATCCGGCATCAGATAACGGGGTGAATCGCCCCGGCCGATCAGTCGACGTATATGTGTCGCCGAGATCGCCAGGGGTGTCAGTTCATGCAGCAGCACCCGCCCGGCGGGCAGTTGCTTGAGTGCCTCGGCGGACGGCGCCGCGTGTCGATCGGAGAAGCGACGCATCGGCGACACCTCCGGGAAACCGTAGCCGGGCCGGGTCACCACGATGATATGGCAGAGATCGAGAAAATCCTCCCAGCGGTGCCAGCTCGGCAGCCCCAGATAGGCATCCATCCCCATGACCATACAGAGTGGCCGCTGCGGTCCAAGTTCCGCACGCAGCGACTCCAGCGTCAACAGCGAGTAGGAGGGCCGGTCGGAGAGAATCTCGCGGGCATCGGCGCACAGGCGCGGCTCCTCGGCCACCGCCAGCTCCACCATGGCCAGACGCTGCTCCGAGCTGCAACCCGGTTCGTCGCGATGCACCGGCATCTTCGACGGAATCAGGCAGACCTCGGGCACGTCGAGCCACTGCTGGATCTCCAGCGCGGTGCGCAGATGTCCGTTATGCACGGGATCGAAGGTCCCGCCCATGAACACGAAGGGGGTGTTGTCAGGCATCACTCACTGCCGAACCTGACCATCGCCCAGCACCACGTATTTCTGCGAGGTCAGCCCCTCGAGGCCCACCGGCCCGCGGGCGTGGATCTTGTCGGTGGAGATGCCGATCTCGGCACCCAGACCGTACTCGAAACCGTCGGCGAACCGGGTCGAGGCGTTGACCATCACCGAACTGGAATCCACCTCGCGCAAAAAGGCGCGGGCACGGGTGTAGTTCTCGGTGACGATGGCATCGGTATGATGCGAACCCCAGCGGTTGATATGCTCGATCGCCTCGGCCATATCGTCCACCAGCTTGATCGCCAGGATCGGCGCCAGATATTCGGTGGCCCAATCCTCGTCGGTGGCCTCGAGCGCCTGCGGCAGCACCTCGCGGGTCGCCGCGCAACCGCGCAGCTCGACGCCGAGCTGGCCGTAGTGATCCGCCAGTTCCGGCAGTACTTCCTGCGCGATGGCGCGGTTCACCAGCAGCGTCTCCATGGTGTTGCAGGTGCCGTAGCGGTGAGTCTTGGCATTGATCGCGATATTCAGCGCCTTGCTCTTGTCCGCCTGATCGTCGATATAGACATGGCAGATACCGTCCAGGTGCTTGATCACCGGCACCCGCGCATCGCGCGAGATCCGCTCGATTAGCCCCTTGCCGCCGCGCGGCACGATCACATCGACATATTCGGGCATGGTGATCAGCGCACCCACCGCCTCGCGGTCGGTGGTCTCCACCACCTGCACCGCGGTTTCCGGCAGCCCCGCCTCGGCCAGACCCTGCGCGATGCAGGCGGCGATGGCATGGTTGGAGTGGATCGCCTCGGAACCGCCGCGCAGAATGGTCGCGTTGCCCGACTTCAGGCACAGGCTCGCCGCCTCCACCGTCACGTTGGGACGGGATTCGTAGATGATGCCGATAACACCGAGCGGCACCCGCATCTTGCCGATCTGGATGCCGGACGGGCGGTAGTTCATGTCGGTGATGCCGCCGATCGGATCCGGCAGCGCCGCGACCTGATGCAGCCCCTCGATCATGGTATCGATCCGTGCCGGCGTCAGCTCCAGCCGATCCAGCATCGCGTCGTCCAGGCCGTTGGCCCGGCCGGCGTCCAGATCCTTGCGGTTGGCCTCGGCCAGCGCGTCGCGACCGGCGTCCAGAATACGCGCCATCGCCGCCAGCGCGGCGTTCTTGCGCCCGGTGTCGGCACGCGCCATCAAACGGGAAGCAGCGCGCGCGCGCTGCCCCAGTTCAGACATATATTCAGCTACATTCATCCCACTGTGTTCCGGGTCGGTGCGATTAAAGGTGCGATTAGACCGGACATTATAGCGCTACCAAGAGCGGCGGTCATTGTCGTACTGCTACAGACTGTGCCCGCCCCCCGCTACCTGCTATTATCGCCCGATTGTCAGTCATTTCCCGGTCGCGGAACCACCGAGCCCAAGTGTAGATGGATCGTCCCAGATCAAGCGCCGAACAGTCCGGAACCCTGCGTCAGTTGTTGCCCGTGGCGGCGGTGCTTCTGCTGTGCCTTGCGTTCAGCGCGGCGGTGCTGGTGTATGGCGCGCAGGCCGGCGCCGAGCAGGAGGCCCGACGTTACGGCCAGTCGCTGGCGCGCAGCACCGCCATTCTGATCCAGCCGCTGCTGCTGGCCGACGACCGTATCAGCCTCAACTACCTGTTCAACGAACTCAATGCCCAGCCCCGGATCAACGGCCTGCACCTGACCGACGCCCGCAAGCTGCCGGTCGCCGTGGCCGGCGAGCAGCGCGGCCTGGAGCAGACGCTGGAGCTGGCGCGGGGCGACGAGTCGCTGGGCGAACTGACGCTGTGGATCGATAGCGACTACGGCTGGCTGCTGCTCAAGCAGCAGTTGCTCGAGGCCGGTGCCTTGGCCCTGATCTCCATCCTTGCCGCGCTGTTTACGCTCTGGCTCCGCCTGCGCCGTCCGGCATCGCCGGCAGCACCGGCCGCCGATTTCCTCCAGGTAGCGTCCGCCGTGTCGCCCGCTTTCGCGGCACCGACACCGGCAGCGCCGGCGACGGAAACCGCGGCAGAGACCGCGGCGGAAACCGACGAGGATCCCGACGCGCTGCCCAGCTTCGATGAGATGAGCTTCGCCGATATGAGCATCGAAGAGGTGAACGAAGAGCCGGGCAGGCAGGCAAGCGAGACCCGGATCATCGCAGAGGAGTATGAACCACCCACGCTCACCGACAGCGCCGACGAGATTCCGCTTCGGCAGCCGGCGTCCGATCTCGACGAGGCGTTCGACGAGGGGCTGGAGGCAGAACCGGAGGAGCAACCGGACGAGGAGCACGAGGAGGTCGCCCGCTTTTTCCGACCGGACGAGCAGGAACCCGAACCGCATCCCGTCGACGATATCGGTCTCGCCCCCCATGTCGATACCTGGCTCAGATCGCCGATGTCGCTGGATATCGATGAGCAGGCGCCCCCCGGCCTGACCGCCGACCGCGATGACGAGCACGCCGATCCGGAACCGTTCACAACCGTCGATAGCGACCGAGACCTCGAGCGAAAGGCCGACCGCGACGATAACCGGGAGCTGGTCGAACTGCTCCGCCCCTCGCGCACTCAGGAGCGGATGCCGCCGTTTACGCCGTCCGTCGACCGATATCCGGACGACGACGAGGCGATCGCGCCGGAGATCGAGGATACCGACCAGGTCGAGTTCGACGACGGCACGGATACACCTGCGGAGCCCGCCCGCCCACGGCTGTCGATCGTGCCGCCCCTGGGCGCGCAGGAGGAGCAGTTGGGTCTGTACACGCTGGAGCACGAGCTGGAGCTGATGCTGGGCGCCGACGAGGCCGGCTACCTGTTCCTGATCGATGCCGGCTGTGCCCGCTCCGACAACCTCGAGGAGGAGGAGCGCATCCAGTTGATGAAGCCCTACCGCACCCTGGCCAACTCGGTGGCGCATATCTACGGCGGCCGGGTGGAGCCGACGCCGGAGGGCGATCTGCGGCTGTTCTTCGACACGCCGAAGCCGAACGACGAGCACGGCATCAATGCGCTCTGTGCCTCGATGCTGTTCACCAATCTCTACCGCCATTACAACCAGCAGCGGATCCGCCGGTTCAAGCCGGTGATCAACCTGCACCTGGCGCTGGTACGCGGCCATCACCGCAAGCTGGAGCGGATGCTCGAAGAGGCCCGTTTCCTGACCCACACCACCGAGAGCAACGAACTGATCACCCATACCGCGCTGACCGAGGCACCGGACCTGAAGGCGACACTGCTGGAGGGGGCGGATATCCGCCGCGAGGACGAGGACAAGGTGCTGCTGATCCGCATCGCCAAGTCCTATCAGGAGTTGCTGGAGAAGCAGGCACGTCACCTGCTGGCCAAGCTGCAGAGCCGGGAGGAGCAGGCGGGCAACTGATCTGCCCCGCCTGCGCGTGCGGTTACTCTTCCGTAGTGCCCGCCTTTTCGGCGGCGATCACATCCATGCCGTCGACACGCTGGAATCCACGCGGCAGCTTGTTGCCGCGCCGACCACGCTCGCCGCGATAATGCTCCAGGTCCGCGCCCTTGAGTTTCAGGTGCTGACGTCCGGCATGCACCACCAGCGTGTCGCCGGCGGCGAAGGTCTGGATCGCCACCATCACCTCCTCGCGGGCGGCGGCCGCGGATGACGGAATATTGATGATCTTGTTGCCCTTGCCACGACCGAGCTGCGGCAGCTCCGCCACCGGGAACACCAGCAGACGGCCGCTGGAGCTGATCGCCGCCAGCAGGTCGGTTTCGGGATCGTTGACCCGCGCCGGCGGCAGCACCCGCGCCGCCTTGGGCAGGGTCAGCACCGCCTTGCCGTTCTTGGTCTTGGAGCTCAGATCCTCGATCTTGGTGACGAAGCCGTAACCGGCATCGGACGCCATCAATATCTGGTCCGCCTCGCGACCGCAGGTCACCCCCTCGATCACCGCCCCCTTGGGCAGGGTCAGCTTGCCGGTCACCGGCTCGCCCTGGCCGCGCGCCGACGGCAGCATATGGGTATCCAGGGTATAGCTGCGCCCGGTGCTGTCGACCAGGATCGTGGGCTGGTTCATCCGCCCCTTGCAGGCCAGCTTGAAGCCGTCGCCGGCCTTGTAGCTGAGCCCCTCGGCGTCGATATCGTGCCCCTTGGCGGCACGGATCCAGTCCTGCTTGGAGATCACCACGGTGACCGGGTCCGCCGTCAGCAGATCCTTCTCGCTGAACGCCTGCGCCTCCCGGCGCTCGACCAACGGCGAGCGCCGCGCGTCGCCGAACTCCTCGGCGGTGGCCTCGATCTCTTCGCGGATCAGCTTGCGCATCAACCGGTCGGAACCCAGGATCTCCTCCAGCTTCTTGCGCTCTTCGCTCAGTTCATCCTGCTCGCCGCGGATCTTCATCTCCTCCAGCCGCGCCAAGTGACGCAGCTTGAGGTCGAGGATCGCGTCGGCCTGGATATCGCTGAGGCCGAACCGGCTCATCAGCTCCTGCTTCGGCTCCTCCTCGTGACGGATGATCGCGATCACCTCGTCGATATTGAGGTAGGCGACCATCAGGCCTTCGAGGATATGCAGGCGGTCGATCACCTTCTGCAGCCGGTGCTGCAGACGGCGGCGCACCACCTCGGTACGCCAACTCAGCCACTCGGTGAGGATCTGCCGTAGATCCTTGACCTGCGGCCGACCGTCGATGCCGATCATGTTCAGGTTGACGCGGTAGCTGCGCTCCAGATCGGTGCTGGCGAACAGATGCGCCATCAACTGCTCGATGTCGATACGGTTGGAGCGCGGCACGATCACCAGCCGGGTCGGATTCTCGTGGTCCGACTCGTCGCGCAGGTCCGACACCATCGGCAGCTTCTTCGCCTGCATCTGCGCCGCGATCTGCTCCAGCACCCGGGCACCGGAGACCTGATGCGGCAGCGCGGTGATGACGATATCGCCCTCCTCCCGGCTGTACACGGCACGCGCCTTGACCGAGCCGCGCCCGGTCAGGTAGAGCTTCTGCAGCTCGTCGCGCGAGGTGACGATCTCGGCTTCGGTGGGGAAATCGGGGCCGGGCACGAACTCGGCGAGCTGTGCCACATCCGCTGTCGGATTCTCCAGCAGATGGATGCAGGCGGCGGCCACTTCGCGCAGGTTGTGCGGCGGGATATCGGTAGCCATGCCGACGGCGATACCGGTGCCGCCGTTGAGCAGCACGTTGGGCAGCCGTGCCGGTAGCACCTCGGGCTCGTCCAGGGTGCCGTCGAAGTTGGGCACCCAACTCACCGTGCCCTGGCCCAGTTCGCTCAGCAGCACCTCGGCGTAGCGCGACAGCCGCGATTCGGTGTAGCGCATCGCGGCGAAGGATTTGGGATCGTCCGGCGAGCCCCAGTTGCCCTGGCCGTCGACCAGCGGGTAGCGGTAGCTGAACGGCTGCGCCATCAGCACCATCGCCTCGTAGCAGGCGGAATCGCCGTGGGGATGGAACTTACCCAACACGTCACCGACGGTACGCGCCGACTTCTTGTACTTGGCGCTGGCCTTCAGGCCGAGTTCGGACATCGCGTAGACGATGCGCCGCTGCACCGGCTTCATGCCGTCGCCGATGTGCGGCAGGGCGCGGTCCAGAATCACGTACATCGAATAGTCGAGATAGGCCTTCTCGGTAAAATCACGCAGCGAAAGCTTCTCTATCCCGTTTTCTACAGTGGTCTCTACACTCATTCAGGCTTCCTATGGGGCATCCTGTTCGTAACGCATGGCGCGAGTATGCCATCTAGCCCTCAAGGCGTCATCCACACCCGCCACAAGCTGCTGATTCACTACCGCTTTTACCCGGTTTCGGGATAATCTGGAGGCACCGGGTCACAGGTCAGAAGGAGAACCGCAATGCCGATCAGCAACAACCGCCTGCTGCTGGAGCTGGAGAAACATCGTCGCGAGATCAACCGCGAGATCATCAACCCGCAATTCCCCGAACTCGCCGTAGCCGATCTCAAGCCTATGCTGACCATGGTCGCCCACGCCCGTGCCGCCTATGTGCGCGAACTGCTCGATATCGCCAACGTCAGCCCGGACGGGGTTCCGAGCCAGGACCAGATCAATCAGTTGCGCTGCCACCGCGAAACATACGAGGAGCTGGTGGCCGCCGCCAACGCGCTGGAGACGGTGATCCAGCGCGATTATCTGGACGTCAAGACATCCGGCCCCGAGCGCTGAGACGATGTTCAGGGCGCTGACCTGCCTGCTGCTGACGCTGGCCTTGCCGGTCCTGGCCGGGCAGACACCCTCCGACCCGCTGGTGGGCAGGCTCTGGTCGCCGGCGCAGCAGCGTTTCATCGACTGGCCCGAGTTCTACCGCGACTGGCTGCCGACAGGCGGTTGGTTGCTGCTCGGCGAGCAGCACGACAACCCGGATCATCATGAGCAGGAGGCTCGACTGATCCGACAGCTCGGCACGCGCGGTCAATTGGGTGCGGTCGCACTGGAGATGGCAACGCCCGAGCAACAGGCATCGCTGGACCGGGCACTGCACGACCCGGACTTGCGCACGCCGGAGCTGCTGGCCTGGTCCGAGGGCTGGCCCTGGGAGTTGTACCAAGCGCCTCTGCAGGCGGCCTTTCGCTGGAGTTCAAGGGTGCTCGGCGCCGACCTGACCCGTGCCGATATCCGCTCGCTCTATACCGGCCAGACCGAGACAACCGAGCTGGAACCGGCCCATACCGACTTCATGCTCGACCTGCTGTACGAGAGCCACTGCCGACAGGTGCCGAAAGAGAAGTTGCAGCCGATGCTTCGTATCCAGGCGGCGCGGGATCGGCATATCGCCTCCGTCCTGCGTGCCAATGTCCGCCCGGGTCGCACCGGCGTACTGCTGACCGGCTCCATCCACGCCCGTGCCGACCTGGGCATACCGCGCCGGCTCGATACCACCCCCAGGCTGACCCTGCTGCTGCAGGCGGTCGACGGAGAGAGCGATCCCGCCGCCTACCTGCCGGACAGTTTCGGTGACCTGCCGACCACCGACCTGGTCCTGTTCACGCCGCCGTTCGAGGCACCGGACTACTGCGCCGGGTTGGCGAAATAATCGGGCCTTACTGCCGCTCGGCCTCCTCTTCTGCCTTCTGCTTGAGGTATTCGAGCACATCCTCATTGTTGACGCGCCGGTAGATCTCCTCCACCGACAGGGTGATGCCGATGGAGTCGAGCGTGATCTCGTCGCCGAGGAAGTAGCGTTTCGACCGCCAGTCTTCGCTGCGCCTCACCACCTCGACATCGACGAAGTCCTGCTCGATCAGCAGATACTCCTGGAGACTGGGGATGTTGAGGTAGGCCAGGCGCTTGATGGTCTCGTCGGTCCGCCGGGTCGCCTTGGACAGGACCTCGACGACGATGACGGGCGAGTCGGTGTAATAGGGTCGGGACTCGTCGAAGCCGCAGTCGACGCTTACATCCGGATAGAAAAAGTTCGCGCCGGCCTTCACCTTCATATCGGAACCGAACGGCTCGCAGGGTGAATCCCCCAGATGGTTACCGATCAACCGGTAAACATTTCCCGCGATACGTTCATGGTTCGCACTGGCACCGGCCATCGCGTAGGCATGGCCGTCGATCAGTTCATGTTTGATCTCGCTCTCCAGCTCACCGGCGAGATACTCCGCTTCGCTGACAAAATCATGATTCTTCGCTATCGGCACCTGAACCTCCTGCTAAGTGTCTGTACGCAGCGCTATCGGCCATGATACCGGGGTCAGCCGATCATGGCAGCATCATCGTCCTGGAACGGCGCGGGATCGGCAAGCCGGATCACGCCTGACCGAGGAGTGCCGGCCCGACACGGGCGTCTATACTGCAGTGCATCTTCAGCCCGTCATCGGTAGGTCGATCATGAGCCAAGTATTTCATCGCCACTGCCACACCCCCTTGCGTACCGCCGTGCGCGGCGACGGCGTTTATCTCTATGACCAGGACGGCAAGGCCTATCTGGACGCCAGCGGCGGCGCCGCGGTCTCCTGTCTCGGCCACAGCCATGCCGGGGTGCGTGCCGCGCTGCACAGGCAGATCGATCAACTGGCCTACGCCCACAGCAGCTTCTTCACCACCGAGGTGGCCGAAACCCTGGCCTCGCGGCTGACCTCGACCGCGCCGGGCACGCTGAACCATGTCTACTTCCTCAGCGGCGGTTCGGAAGCGGTGGAAGCGGCACTGAAGCTGGCCCGGCAATATTTTGTCGAGCGCGGCGAGAACCAGCGCGGCCGTTTCATCGCCCGCCGCCAGAGCTACCACGGCAACACCCTCGGCGCCCTGGCCGTGGGCGGCAACGCCTGGCGCCGAGCGCCGTTCGCCCCGCTGCTGACCCATGCCGAACATATCGCGCCCTGCTACGCCTACCGCGACTGCAAACCGGGCGAGTCGCTGTTCGAGTACGGCCGCCGCGTGGCCAACGAGCTGGAGCAGCGCCTGCTCACGGTAGGCCCCGAGACGGTGATCGCCTTTGTCGCCGAGCCGGTGGTCGGCGCCACCGTCGGTGCACTGACCGCGGTGGAGGGCTACTTCACGCGCATTCGCGAGATCTGCGATCGCTACGGCATCCTGCTGATCCTCGACGAGGTGATGTGCGGCATGGGTCGCACCGGCACCCTGTTCGCCCACGAGCAGGAGGGGATCGAGGCGGACATCGTCACCATCGCCAAGGGGCTTGGGGCCGGCTACCAGCCGATCGGCGCCATGCTGGCGTCGGACCGGATCTACGACACCATCGCCAACGGCTCCGGGTTCTTCCAGCACGGCCACACCTATATGGCGCACGCCACCGCACTGGCCGGCTCGCTGGCGGTGCTCGACGCTCTCGAGCATGAGCGACTGCTGGCGCGGGTCAACCCGATGGGCGAGGCGTTGATGGCACGTCTGCGGAGCCGTTTCGGCGATCATCCACACGTCGGCGATATCCGAGGGCGCGGCCTGTTCCAGGCGCTGGAACTGGTCATCGACCGCGCCGGCAAACGTCCCTTCGATCCACGTTCGAAGCTGGACAGCCGGATCAAGAGCACGGCGATGGAGCTCGGCCTGATGTGCTACCCGATGGCCGGCACCATCGACGGCCACCGCGGCCACCACATTCTGCTGGCGCCGCCGTTCATCATCGAGGAGCCCCAGCTCGACGAACTCGTCGACAAGCTCTACGACACGGTGCAGCAGGTTACCGCCGAGGCGCTCACCGAATTTCCCGACCCGGGTTAGCGCAACGGGCTCTTGTCGCCGCGCCGCTATACCGCGCTGCAATCCGGCAGTCATGAACTAGACTGGAATTCATACTCCGATACAGAAGACCAAAAAACAGAGGGAGCGAAAGGAGATCCATGTTATGAACAAGATCAAAACAGCCTTGGTCGGTGCGGGCCTTGCCGCCATGCTCAGCCTGACGACATCCGCTCGGGCGCAGGAGTTCATCACCATCGGCACCGGCGGTGTCACCGGTGTCTACTACCCGACCGGCGGTGCCATCTGTCGCCTGGTCAACAAGGATCGCAGTGAGCACGGTATCCGCTGCTCGGTCGAGAGCACGGGCGGCTCGGTATACAACATCAACACCATCCGCTCCGGCGAGCTGGACATGGGCGTGGCCCAGTCCGACTGGCAGCATCATGCCTACCACGGCACCAGCCAGTTTGCCGATGCCGGTCCGTTCGAGGAGCTGCGTGCGGTGTTCTCGATCCATCCGGAACCGTTCACCGTCGTCGCCCGTGCCGACTCCGGCATCAAGACCTTCGACGACCTCAAGGGCAAGCGGGTCAACGTGGGCAACCCCGGCTCCGGCCAGCGCGGCACCATGGAGGTGCTGATGGAGGCCAAGGGCTGGACCATGAGTGACTTCGCGCTGGCCTCCGAACTGAAGGCCGCCGAGCAGTCGAAGGCGCTGTGCGACAACAAGATCGACGCCATGGTCTATACCGTCGGTCACCCGAGCGGCTCGATCAAGGAAGCGACCACCTCCTGCGACAGCGTCATCGTCGAGGTGGCGGGCCCCACGGTGGAGATGTTGGTCAACGAAAACCCCTTCTACCGTGTCGCCACCATCCCCGGCGGCATGTACCGCGGCAGCGACGAGGATGTGAAGACCTTCGGTGTCGGCGCCACCTTTATCACCTCGTCCAAGGTGGACGCCAATCTGGTCTACCACGTGGTCAAGGCGGTGTTCGAGAACTTCGATACCTTCACCAAGCTGCATCCGGCGTTCGCCAACCTGAAGAAGGAGGAGATGATCCAGGACGGTCTCTCCGCGCCGCTGCATGAGGGCGCGCTCAAGTACTACAAGGAAGCCGGCCTGATGTAAGTGTCTGACACAAGGAGAAGCATATGGCAACGGACAGTATTCGGGATCCCGCTGCCGACGACAAGACGGTAGCAGCGCTGCTCGGTTCGGAGACCGGCAGCCGCGAACTCACGGGGGCTACGCACGGACTGGTGATCGGCCTGCTGATCGCCTGGTCGCTGTTCCAGCTCTGGTACGCCTCGCCGCTGCCGTTCATGCTCAACTTCGGCACCCTGAACGAGGACCAGGCCAAGTTCATCCACCTGGCGTTCGCAAGCTTCCTCGCCTTCTGCCTGTTTCCGGCCACCCGGCGCTCGAGCCACACCTCGATCACCGTCGTCGATTGGCTGTTCGCCCTCGGCGCCTCGTTGTCCTGCCTCTACCTGCTGGTGTTTCGCGACCAACTGACGCAGCGTATCGGCGCGCCCACCACCACCGACGTGGCGATCGCCGTCATCGGCATGCTGACCCTGCTCGAGGCGACCCGCCGCGCACTAGGCCCGCCGCTGACGGTGGTCGCCATCGTGTTTCTGGCCTTTACCTTCGGCGGCCAGTACATGCCCGATGTGATCGCGCACAAGGGCGCCAGCCTGAACAAGGTCGCCTCGCACCAGTGGCTGACCACCGAGGGGGTGTTCGGTGTCGCCCTCGGCGTGTCCACGGCGTTCGTGTTTCTGTTCGTGCTGCTCGGCGCCATGCTCGACAAGGCCGGCGCCGGCAACTACCTGATCAAGGTCTCCTTCTCGCTGCTCGGCCATATGCGCGGCGGCCCGGCCAAGGCGGCGGTGGTCGCCTCCGGTCTGAGCGGCATCATCTCCGGCTCGTCGATCGCCAACGTGGTCACCACCGGCACCTTCACCATCCCGTTGATGAAGCGGGTCGGCTTCCCGGCCACCAAGGCCGGCGCCGTCGAGGTCGCCGCCTCCACCAACGGCCAGTTGACACCGCCGATCATGGGCGCCGCCGCGTTCCTGATGGTGGAGTATGTCGGCATCTCCTATCTCGAGGTGATCAAGCACGCGATCCTGCCCGCGCTGATCTCCTATATCGCGCTGGTCTATATCGTCCATCTGGAGGCGGTAAAACTGGGCATGAAGGGGATCCAGCGCCTGCACAAGCCCACTCCGGCGCAACGCATGCTGTCCTGGGTCACCACCACGCTGATCACGCTGGCGCTGGCGGCCCTGGTCTACTACGGCTCCACCTTTCTCGAGTCGACTCTGGGCGGCTACGCCTACCCGGTGATGCTGCTGGTGCTGCTGGCCGGCTACCTGGCGCTGGTCAAGCTCTCCGCCGCCTATCCCGATCTGGCGATCGACGACGCCAGTATCGAACTCGACCACCTGCCGGAGCCGCGCCCCACCGTCCTCTCCGGCCTCTACTTCGCGCTGCCGATCGTGGTGCTGTTGTGGGCGCTGGCGGTCAAGCACTACTCGCCGCAGCAATCGGCGTTCTATGCCGTGGCCGCGCTGATCGCCGTGGTGCTGACCCACCGGCCGCTGAAGAGCTGGTTCCGTGGCGAGCACGACTGGCTGAGCCAGTTCCGGGTCTGTTGGCACGACTTCGTCGACGGCCTGATCAGCGGCGCACGCAACATGGTCGGCATCGGCATCGCCACCGCGGCGGCCGGGATCATCGTCGGCACGGTGACGCTGACCGGTCTCGGTCAGATGATGACCGAGTTCGTCGAGTTCATCTCCGGCGGCAACCTGATGCTGATCCTGATCTTCACCGCGATCATCTGCATCATCCTCGGCATGGGGCTGCCGACCACCGCCAACTACATCGTGGTGTCGACGCTGATGGCGCCGGTGATCGTCACCCTGGGCGCCGAAAGCGGCCTGATAGTACCGCTGATTGCCGTACACCTGTTCGTGTTCTACTTCGGCATTCTGGCCGACGACACCCCGCCGGTGGGCCTGGCCGCCTTTGCTGCGGCGGCGATCGGCCGCGCCGACCCGATCAAGACCGGTATCCAGGGCTTCACCTACGATATCCGCACCGCGATCCTGCCGTTCATGTTCATCTTCAACACCCAACTGTTGCTGATCGGCCTGACCGGCGTGCTCGATCTGATCGTCACCGTGGTCAGCGCCATCATCGCGATCCTGGTGTTTTCCGCCGCGACCCAGGGCTACTGGTTCGTCAAGAGCCGGCTGTGGGAGACCGCGGTACTGCTGCTGATCGCGTTCAGCCTGTTCCGGCCCGGCTACTGGTGGGACATGCTCTACCCGCCGCTGGACACCCTGCCGCCGACACAGTTGGAGACCGAGGCGGGACAGATGCAGGCGGGCGATTTCATTCAACTCGATGTCGAGGGGGTCACCATCGAGGGCGAGGAGGTGTCGAAAACCGTCTCCCTGCAACTGGACGACGACAGCGGCGATGCGACGGCGCGGCTGGAGTCGCTGGGCCTGATGCTGAGCCGGCAGGGCGAGCGCGTGATCGTCGATCTGGTGACCTTCGGCAGCGCCGCCGAACGCGCCGGTGTCGACTTCGGCTGGGAGATCACCGGCATACTGGTCAAGTCGGACCGCCCGCCCAGGGAGCTGGTGTTTATCCCCGCGCTGCTGCTGCTCGGGTTTGTCGGCTGGCTGCAGCGTCGACGCCTACGCGCCGCTGCCTCCGTCGCCTAGCGGGTTACAAAAGGAGAAGGTGCTATGTACAAGACAATCCTGGTGCCTGTCGACCTGTCCGAGGAGGGCTACTGCGACGAGGTGGTCAGACACGCCCTCGAGGTGCTGGCGCCCAAGGGCAGGCTGATCCTGCTCACCGTGGTCGCCGGCTATCAGATGCCGCTGGTGGCGTCCTACTTTCCCGCAGGCGCGTTCGACAAGGCGGTGAAGGAGGTGCAGAAACAGCTCAAGACCTTTGTCGAGCAGAAACTGCCGATCGATCCGGAAGACTGCACCCTGCTGGTAAAGGAGGGTAAACCGGCCGAGATCATCCTCGAAGAGGCGAAACAGCAGGGCGCGGACCTGATCGTCATGGCCGGCCACAAGCGCTCGCGGCTGGAGCGCACCATGCTCGGCTCCATCGCCACCAAGGTGGTGGGACACTCGGATATCCCGGTACTGGTGATCAAGGGTTGAGGGACTCCTGCCCCACACTATCCAAGGCAGGAAGGGTATCTCTTTCCGGGACCGTCGCCGGCAAGGCAGCTCTCACCCCTCGATCCAGATCAGGCTGGCCATCCGCCCCGTCTGCCCGTCCCTGCGGTAGGAGTAGAAATATTCCGCTTCGGTAAAGGTACAGTAATCGCCGCCGCTGATGGCCTGCACACCGGCCGCCTGCAATCTGAGCCGAGCCAGTTGATAGAGATCGGCCAGCCACTTGCCCGGCTGCGTCGGGCTATGGACAAAGGCGACCTCCGTCTCGGGCAACTCGGACACGAAACGCGCGTGCACCTCCTCGCCCACCTCGAACGCCAGCGGGCCGATCGCGGGCCCCAGCCAGGCCTGCACCTTGCCGGGATTCGGAAAGTGGCGCAGTGTCGCCTCCAGCACCCCTGCGGCCAATCCGCGCCAGCCCGCATGCGCCGCGGCAACGCGGCTGCCCTCGGAATCGGTGAACAGTACCGGCAAACAATCCGCCGTGAGCACCGCGCAGGCCACGCCCGGCCGCCGGCTCCAGCAGGCATCGGCCTCGCGTACCTGGCCATCCGGCTGCGCCTCGACCACCCCCGTGCCGTGCACCTGACTCAGCCATTGCGGGCTGAGTTTCAGACCCAGGGCCTGCATCAGGATGCCACGGTTCTGTACCACCGCGCCGGGGTCGTCCCCCACGTGCAGCCCCAGATTGAGGCCGTCATAGGGTGGCCGACTGACGCCGTCGAGACGGGTCGTGGTCAGGGCGTGGATATGGTCGGGTACTTGCCAGTCGGCTCGGATCAGTTTCATAGTTCGTAGTCGTAGGTTGCCGCGTCTTGTCGTAAGACCGCCAATAACCGATCCAGATCCTCGGGCAGATCAATTTCCCAGGACATCAACTCGCCGCTGTCGGGATGCCAGAGCTCCAACCGCTTGGCATGCAGCGCCTGACGCGTGAAGTTGCGCAGCACCTCACGCATGGCGTTACTGCACCCCTTGGGCAGGCGGAAGCGGCCGCCGTAGAGAGGATCGCCGACCAACGGGTAGTTGATATGCGCCATATGCACGCGAATCTGGTGGGTACGCCCGGTCTCCAGCTTCAAACGAATATGGGTGTAGGCGCGAAACTTTTCCAGCACGCGGTAGTGGGTGACCGCCTCCTTGCCGACGCCGACCACCGCCATCTTCTGCCGGTGACGCGGATGG